>Ga0164292_10003387_pt1 | contig 13045 bp, 9 predicted proteins | sample GEODES117metaG_FD_111486 | JGI IMG/M metagenome (GOLD analysis project Ga0164292, IMG submission 111486) | Eutrophic lake water microbial communities from Lake Mendota, Wisconsin, USA - GEODES117 metaG | ecosystem: Environmental > Aquatic > Freshwater > Lake | place: USA: Lake Mendota, Wisconsin... | reverse complement strand
CGAGCTTTGCAATGTTTAACCGTCGGCCATTTAAATCTTCATCGAGCTGTTGGCGAAGTTCTTCGAGTTGGGCTGAGCGCACGAGTGTGGCCGCCTCCACTTCGCGGTCATAGCGTGTGGTGAAGATTCGATAACGGTTGGCGGAGCGTTCCCAGGCCTTGCTCGACCCACTTGTCGCACTCGGGGGCGGAGCCGCATTCGACGAATTGAAGTGGAGTTTCAGGGAAAATCCGTTGCGACGGCTGACTTTCCGTTGGGAGGCCCCGGCGGTGGATTCAACAGTGGCGACTGCGCGGGCAACCCAGTTGGCAAGGGCGAGTGAGGGGGCAATGAAGCGCGCTTGCTCCTCACGGGCCTGAACTAAATCCACGAAAATACGGCCGAGCTCTGTGCTCATCGCTGCGCGGGTCGACTCCATGAGATCAGAAAAATCATCCGCAATTGGCTGACGGGTGAGCCTTGACCAGGAGGTGAGGGCGACGGTGAAGACGAGAATGCCGACATTGGTCTCGGTTAAGCCTGAGTCGGCGAACTCTCTTGCCCACTGTAAGAAGTGGTTAGCCATGTTTTGCTTCACACCCGGTAGATCATCGGGCGCTAGGCTTTCGCATCGGAGTTGCTCAAGCAGTTCATACATGAGCCTTGCGATATCGTGTTCAGGGGTGTGTTGCTGATGAAGATCTGAATCACTCAGAATCATTCGCAGGGAGGCGCCGTCGATCAGTCCGCGCTGGCAACTCTGCGGATCGCCCCGTTCGCTCTGGTGGGCCGCATGCAAGGCGATTACAGCTGCACCCCGATAGAGGATTCCGCCGCTCCACTGCATGAGCGGGTCGCGCGTTAGGGTCCGAATTACCGCGCTGTCTCGGTCTGCGGTGGAGGTTGATGTGGCGAGACTATCCAAGTTGATTGCTGGCCTGGTGGTGATTAAAACCTGGCAGCTCGCTGTTAAAGCAGCGCTGGAAATACTCCGCAATAATCTCCCGCTCCGGCAACTCAGATTTATTGACAAACGAGAGATGGAAGGCGAGACCAACGTCTTTAAATATCTCGGTATTTTCCGCCCAAGTGATCACGGTGCGCGGTGACATGAGGGTTGAGAGATCGCCCACCGCGAAGCCCTGTCGGGTTAGGCCCGCAAGGGCTACCATGGCATTGATCGTTGAGAGCCCCTGAGGCGTTGCCATTGTGGGAACGCGGGCCAGCACGATTTTCGCTTCCTCCTCAGGGGGCAGGTAATCGAGTGAGGTCACGATATTCCAGCGGTCAAGCTGGGCATGGTTCAGAATCTGGGTGCCGTGATAGAGGCCCCCGAGATTGCCGAGGCCCAGCGTATTCATCGTTGCAAACAAGCGAAAACTAGCATGGGGCCGAATGACACGTTTCTGATCGAGAAGCGTGAACTGCCCCTCTCGCTCTAAGACTCGTTGAATCACAAACATGACCTCGGGTCGGCCCGCATCATATTCATCAAAGACAATCGCCATTGGCCGTTGGAGGGCCCAAGGAAGAAGCCCCTCTTGGAATTCAGTGATCTGCTTGCCATCTCGAAGTTGAATCACGTCTTTTCCAACAAGATCAAGGCGGCTAATGTGGCCATCAAGGTTGATGCGAATACACGGCCAGTTAAGCCGGGAGGCGACCTGTTCAATGTGGGTGGATTTACCGGTTCCGTGCATCCCCTGCAGCACGACCCGCCGGTTGTGTGAGAAGCCCGCCAGAATCGCGAGTGTGGCCTCTCGCGCATTCGCGTGATTCCCAATGGGATTGACCTTACAACGTTTACTCCGAATACCGCCGCGCGGGCCAGCGCGAGGCGTGAGCTCGCGATACCGGACAATGCATGGGTTTTCGGGACGGTCGGCCGCGTCTGTCGGGACAAGAATCATCAAGCACTTGTTCGCGCGGCCGGCCCGATGCTCGGCCCGCACGCGCGTCTCATGATCGTCGGGGACGGGCCGCTTCTGCCATCGCTTAGAGAGCAGTGCGCCGCGTTTGCTCCGTGGGTCACGTTAACGGGCATGCGCTCCGATGTCGCGCGCCTCCTCTCGGCGATGGATGCGTTCGTGCTGCCTTCGCTTACCGAGGGACTCCCGCTCGTCCTGCTCGAGGCCATGGCAGTTGGACTACCGATTATCGCCACAACGGTTGGCGGGATCCCCGAGGTGTTGCAGCCGCTCTCGACGCATAGCAGCGAGACGCGGCACGGAGGGTTTCTAGTTCCCCCGGGCGACGATACTGCCCTGCATCAATGCATGTTGCACGCAATTACTGCCCCGTCGTTCGCACGAGAATTCGGATCCAGAGCGCGCGCGCGGTCACTTCAGTTTAGCGCAACAGAGACGTCAAACATGTACATTGCACTATACAACAGTATGCGTAAAAACCAAACAACCAAGATGGTTTGATTTGCATTCAGAAATATTTCAATTCACGAGAGCCGCAGCAGCTGCAGCCTTCGTATTACTAACGTTAGCCACGCGAATCGCTCGCGGCGGCCGCTCGGAGCCTATGGGGCCGCACCCACGATTGTGGCTCAGTCCACGTGTAAAGGCTACGCTGCAGCGGCAGGCGCACGATCGAGAATCGACGATCGCTCGCGCCATCCAACGCTGCGAAGAACTCCGCATCGCTCCTGACGCGGACATGCGCAACACATATATGGCATTTAATTGGGCGGCCAACGCATCCACGTGCGCCTTGGCGTATCAGATTACCACACGCGCTGATGACGCACGCACAGCCGTCACTTTCTTTCAGGCCCTGCTCGACGACTGGGAGACTATCGGCGACCGCCGCGGGGGCGCGTCTGCGATGACGCACGACAAGGGCTACGGGATTCGAACGTTCGGAGTGCACGCGGCCATCGCGTACGATTATCTGCACGACGCACCTTCAATGACGCCGTCGCTTCTTGCGCACGCGCGCGATCGATTTTCCGAGTGGACGACGTGGTACCGAGACCACGGTTATCGCTCCGAGTTTGCTGGAACGAACTACCACGCGGCATACGTCGCGGCGGCAACACTCATTGCGATTGCGCAGGGTTCTGAAGCGGGCGCACGAGGCGATGCCTTGTGGCATCACGTCACCGATGACTTGTGGACTACACAGATGTCCAAAGCACTCGCGCAAGGCGGCATTCTTGACGGAGGAGACTGGGCAGAAGGATGGCAATACGGGCCTCTCGCCGTCGCAAACTATGCACTGGCCGCGCGAGCGATGATCGAGCAGCGCGCTACCATCCCTGGAGTTTACACGTGGACGCGTGCGCTTTTGCGGCGACATATTCATGGCCTCACTCCAGACCAAACCGGAACGTTTGTAGGCGGTGATACGCAAAGTGTAACGGCCAACATCGCGCCGCATCCGTGGACGCTTGCGGCGGTGGCCGCAGGGCCCTCGACACCAGACAACGCTGCGGCGGCAAAACACGAAATTCAGCGACTTCATTTGCAATCAAATGCGTCATCGATTCTCATTTTCGAAGCTCTCGCTGAGGCAACAGACGTAACGCCGCAACCCATTGCGCGGGAATTATTGCCGACTTCGTACATGAGTCCTGCCACCCAGACATGGTTCGTTCGCACATCGTGGTCCACCACGGCCACCTGGATGGCCATGCAGTGCGCGGGCGTCCTCGGCATCGACCATCGCCCTCCCAATGCCGGTAACTTCGTGATTTCACGCGGTGGTGACGACGTTATCGTCGACCCGAGTCCGTACGGTTCTCTATCATCGCTTACAAGCAACGCCCCTGCCATTACGAGTTATCGTTTCCCGATCGCGTATTCGCCGAGTCAGTCGCCCTTCGGCGTTTCGACTCATTTCGAGTGGGTATGGCAAGACTCGTCGGGCGTTGCAGCAGCCCGGTGTAACTACACGGACCAATTCCGATGGCAGGACCAGTCCCGCGACGTTCAATCGGCTATTCGTGACATCATTTTTGTGCCTTCAGACGAATCGAGCGCGACCATCGTTGTCATCGACCAAGTAGAAACATCGCGACGCGATCAGCACGCATTCATTCGATTTCGATCCCCCCACGGTTTATCCTTCGATGAGTCTCACGTCGCGCGCGGCGCTCTCAGCGACGGCTCACTCCTACGCATCTTTCCGGCCTACACGTCGGGAAATACAGAGAACGCCACGCTGTCGTCGACCGAACCAGGCGACTGCTTTTCCCCGCGCATCAATCGGGGTCAATGTGCCGCCGCTCGTTTCGCGGTTACAGATTATGCCGTTGCACTTACCGGCCAATTCGCATCCGCCATGCACGTTATCGATATGGCTACAAATGCTGATTCAGCTACGATCGTGTCAATGAATGCAGAAAATACAATCATGCAAATACTGCCGCATGGAAGCAAGGTGCCCATCGTCATCGCATGGTTTGCTCAACCTGCTCGCGGAGCTGCTACCGCCGAACGTGCGGCCGCTCCAGTCAGCCCCCGACGAAACGAGGTGTCCGCGTCGTACATCGCGCCGCCGGGTCACCGCCTCCTGATGGTACCGACGCCGGCGCCCACGCGAAACGTACGGTCCAATCACGCACAGGCTTCATTTTCCTCCCGTGACCGCCCCACTGCCTCGCACAGCTCGCGTAGCGCTGCGCTCTCCCAATCGTTCACGGTCGATGCACACGTCACGTCGCAGAAGTCTCCCGAGGATTCCGTGTCGTGCGAAATGACCCTAAAGCGCCGCGTTTCCGCCGGCGCGCAAGCCGAGCCCCTTTCGGCTCCTATACTCCTGGATGTTTCCGACTCGTGTACGTTCCGCGCCCACGCTTCTTCCCCGGATTTGCGACCTGTGATCAAATAATTCTCAGGCATTTGATCCAGCCCTGGGCCACGCCTGAACCACCCCCTTCCCTAAATTCGACGCACATTTCTGGAAAGCCACATCGGCGCACTTGGTACGAAACATGCTTACTCTGAACGCATGCGGATGACACGTGTGCTTCCCCTAGCCTACGCCGGCCTTCTCGCTCTGATGGCGGGTTGCGTTGCGTCGAACGAGCCAGCCACGCCCAGCGTTTCCGACGCGGACCCAGATTCCGAGGACTACGACCTCACTGGGAGCGTTCCTGTCGGCACTGAGTTGTATACTACAACTGATGTCAATCAGCGGAGAGAGCCAAGCCTCAATGGCGCGATTATGACCGTTCTCCCTCCAGGCACCCGCGTAAAGTCCGCAAGCGCCAGGTCCAAAGATGGGTGGTACGGCGTCACAAGCTCCGTCGGCACCGGGTGGATCAACGGCGCGTTCCTCGCCAAGTCGGCAGGATCCGAGCAAGGCATCGGACGCGGGTCGCGCCAAGCCGCCCGACAAATGCGCGACGTCATTGATTACGCCTATCGCAACAACTCAGGAGCGTCGCGCGGGCGGTGTTTCGAATACGTGTGGCGCTATCTCACCTCATCGGGATACGGCCGTTTGGACAACTATTACGACGCTCCTGACATGCCCAGCGCCTACGCGCGCAACTTCGCGGAATACATGAACCGCAATGGGAACGCCGCGCGATGGGGCCTCGTTCGATTACCCATTAGCAATCCCTACGATGCGCCGGCCGGCGCGGTCGTCGTCGTCGCTCCAGGCTCGCCCGGCACGTCCCACCCCATCGCTGGCGACATCGCGATTGCAGCAGGGGGAGGGCGTTTCATTAACGACGGACCGTACATGGGTTACGGCGGCTCGCGTGGGGCGTTCACATATGGGGGCGGCCGCGTTCTCGGTATTTACGTCCCTGAGTGACGTGCACGATTCAGGAGCTCGTTTCCGACGTCGCAGCCGTGCAACGCGGTGAACCCACCCTGCTACGGCTGCTCAACGATAACCTGCTTCCGCTTGCCCGAGGCATCAATCGGAAGGCTTGAAACGCGCTCGAAGCGAAGTGGCAAGCCGCGGAGGTACGGCGCGATGTGCGCGCGTAAACGGTTTTCAACCCTCACGGGGAGGTGCGTGCAAACCACACGCACGGTGACGACCTTGTCCCGGTGTTGAATCACCTGAAACGCCTCTATTCCCTGTCCAAACGTCGCCATCGCAACGGCGACTAACAGCCCTGACACACGCCCTCCTTCCCCATCGACAAGCGCCTCGGTCAGGCGGCCATCGATACGCTCGAGGCGCGCAAGGCTTCTCCCGCATGCGCACCGCTCAGCGCCTCGCACAACAGCGACATCCCCGGTGACATAACGCACAAATGGCATTCCGTAGTTGTGCAGATCGGTAATGACGACCTCTCCGCTCTCGCCAGGTCGGGCGTTGCGCATCGTGCCGTCTGGCGCTCGAACCAGCACTTCGACGAACAGGTTCTCCATCGACACATGGAGCCCCGCGTGTGCTTCGCACTCCGCCGCAATGAGCATCACCTCGCGGGAACCGTACGTCTCGAACACGCCCGGCCCGAAGGCCTCCACGATGGCCTCGCGATCATGCGGCCATAAACGCTCTGCGCCGCAGATAACTTGAATATCGCTCCACGTTCGGTTCCGCGTCGCATTTACAAACCTAGCGAGATCCGCCGCCGCTTGCGCATAGGCAACAAGCACCTTCGGGCGGTATGACCGAATTGCCCGCACGACGCGAAAAAGCTGCTCCTCGGTTCGCGCATTGCAGTCCATATACCGATCACGCCGAACAGCTCGGTCAACGATGACTTTGGCCTTTACGAGGCCGTTGGCAAACGCCGCGCGTCCCCAAAAGTGGAGCGCGCGCGCACCTGGGCGATAACCGCACCACGCGTAGCCCCGCAGTCGCGTCGCCTGCCTCCAATCCTCCGACCCTCGGTCATAGGAGAACTGCAATGGTTCCGCGGTGGAACCGCTCGTTCGTTTAGTAATTGTCGGCACATAATTGCCGTTTTGCACGCCTCGCGACGCGCCTGCCTCCCGCGCCTGCGGCCGCGTAAGGAGTGGGATACGCAAGAACTCATCGACAGACCGAATATCTTCGACGGCTACGCCTGCTTCGCGAAATCTGGTTTGATAAAAGGGGACCTCTCGCTGCGCGTGTCGCAACAACTGCTGGAGCGCAACCCACTGCGCTGCTTGCACTTCCTCGATCGGTCGCCACTGCGAGGCAGCGAGATAATTTGAAATCGCAATGGTTGATCGCTTTCGTACCGTTGTTTCCCAAAATGGAAACAACATACGTTCAAACATCTTCGCATAAATACTCATGCATTCTCGCAGGTGGAGGTCCAACAACAAAATCTCTGTAAGTATTCGGATTCCCTGAGCGCCCACTCATCGCTGCCATCGCAATGTTGAACATCTCCCGGGCTGTCACATAATGAAGCTTCCACCTTGACCCGTCGTTGAACTCGCGGTGGAGCACTTCATGCATTTTCCTCCCAGGCGGACCAAGAAGCGACTGTGCCTGTTCTTCTGGCGCACCGTGCGTATGAATTTTAATAAATACCCATTCCGGTCTCCCTCGGATCGTGATCGACTGCGCCGCCCAGGACCGTACGCGCTCGGGCGTTGCCGGGTCTTTGGCCGTGACCGCACTCGATTCAATGCGAAGCCACTTGCCGCGCTCGCGCACAAGCGCGAGCGGTCCAGTCACCATCAAAATCCGGTCATGGTGCCACGCGCCAACGCGCGCAACCTCGTGGTTTTTGTAGGCTGCGCGCTGTGCAAGGTCTCCCACGGGCCAAAGAACCTTGTTCACAATACTTGGCTGACATGGGTCGGGCGCCGACGGGAATGTAAAATCGGCATAGCACCCTGAATCAAAAAGAATGGGCAACTCGTCATTAACGCCGCAATACTTCCCATCTTCGCGCGCATTCGCCAGGCACCAATTACCGTGAATAAATCCGAACCTCGGCCTCCCCGCCCGGTCTCTCCCGAAGTGCCCGTGCCTGGAAAAGAGCGAAACAGCTTTCTTCAGTGAGATACCCAACTCATGTGAATTGTCGCCATCATGATGCAAATGCAACTCTACTTCGCCAAGGTTACGCCGCGTCAGCCCAGCCAAACTCGACAGCCATTCAGGGCGATACTGCTCCGCAGGAAAAAAGAAGGAATGCCGCGGCGCATAACCATCCGAGTCAAAAATGCCACGAACCAATTGTGGATAATTTTTTACCCAATAGGCGACCCTTGCATCTCCGGTGCGCGTCGTCGCCCCTCCCCACAGAGGCTCGTAATGATCGCAAAACGCGAAAAGAAGGTGCGCTGGGCCCGCCGAATGTTGCGCGCGCCGTCGCATCCATGCCCCACACGATGCATCGACCAGCCATTGAGGCACCCAAGTCTCCAGATTCTTGGAGCGAATACGATTCATAAAGTCGAGCATGGTCAACAGCTCGCCTTGCGCGCCGCCTGCGCAAAAACGCTCGCAAACCTGCCAGCGATGCGACGGCGGTCAAATTGCTCTATTCCATCGGCGCGGTGGGATACGCCACCATACTTTCCAGGCTCCGCCTCAAAACCGACCACCGACGATTCGAGCCAATTGGCAATGCCAATCTCGTCGCGACAGTGCAAAACGTGCCCTAGCCGATAAGTGCGTACTAACTTCGTGAGAGCCCCCTCCGGAGCAAGAGTCAAGACAGGACGCCCGAGGTACATCAGCTCAAATATTTTTGCAGGATACATCCTATTAACCCCGGCGACATCGTCGAGAACGCACAGCGCGACATGACTCGCGCTTAGCGCCTGAAGAGCGGCAGTGTGGGGGAGGTAACCTGTCAAGTTTACCCCTAACGAATCCGCGTCGCGAAACAGATATTTCTCGGTGTCCACCACACGTCCAATGAAATTCACAGCGAGTCGTTCGCGCAAATTTGGCATGCGATCTCGCAATCGACGAAGTGCATTGATAAGCCCTGTGGGGCTCGTCATTTTAAATACAGTTCCGGCGTAGGTAACAACTAATTTATCCTGTTGCAAAACAGCGTTTCGATCGGGAAAATCAGCGGGGTCATAGCCATTCGGAATAACAACAACGTCTTTCTCATCAAGAAACCGAAAGCGACGAAGCAGGTGCTCTGCAAAATCCTCCGTCGCTGTCACAACCATATGGGCACATCGCAAGAGTCTCGGCTCAAGCGCTTCACCGACTTTCTGCGCACGAAGGCCCGAAACCATTTCATACGAATTTCGATAAGTCGACCACTCGTCTCGATAGTCGAGCACCACACCGACCTTGCGGCGAAGACGGGCGACCGCGGCAAGTAGGAACTGCGAAAATGGCGGTCCGCTAATAAGCACACTTTGATAGGACTGTTTGACTAAACTTTTTGCAATCACCGCAGCTGCAGACGGAATCCAAAGGATCTGCGGATCAGGCACAAGCCAATCCCGAGCAACACGCGCCAACCTGTCCGCTCCAAGGCCTACATTAAAGCCTGGCGCCAGCCGCGGCGCCTTCGCGTGCTGGGCAGCAGCCCGCCACGCTAGCGCCTTCAGGTTGTAGTTAGGCTCAAGCGTGCGCGTCCGCTTGATCGGAATATCCGGCGGCACATCTGCTAATATCGAATCGTCGTGCAGCGGCACAGAGGGGTTGCTAACCGTCACAACGGTTGGATGCACGCCGAAATTGGGCAAGTAGCGCACGAGCTTCGCCATGCGCTGTACCCCCGCGCCACCGACAGGGGGAAAGTTGTAAGACACAACGATCACGTTCATGCCGCTCATCTTTCGTTAATTGCCAAAGACAACATCGAGCTTGAGAAGCTTGAGCACCGCGAGGGGCTGTCCCCTGGCGCCAGCGACCACCATGGTCCCGCCTTTGCTTCGGACCTGTTTAAACAAGGAAACGAGCGCGCCAACCCCCGAACTATCGAGGTGGGTCACTCGATCGAGATCGACCATCACTTTGGATGGTTGTTGCACCAGGACCGAATTTAATGTTGTTCGAAACGAAGGCGCCGTGTGGGCGTTTAGCTGCCCTGCGATCTCGACACAAATTCGCACCTCGCTGCCTGGAAGGCCCGTGGTGGAGACTCGTAACTCACCGTCGCTTCCGCCCGCATAGAGTTCCTCTGCCATCGAGTTACTCGTTAATCACCCGATGGCTCATTCAATAGAGATCGCTAACAATTTTCTCTATACGGAGTGCGGCATTGCGCACCATGGACATCGCGGTACGCCATGCCCATACGGTCCATGTGCACTCAGCTGAGCTTTCCCGGCTCACCAAGGGTGGCTCGAATCGCATTCACAAGTTCGTCCAAAAGAGATCGCGCGAACATTCGCGCGCCGAAACCAAACCCGATGATTCCTGTGCCAATTTCCCACGCGAGAATACCCCCTGCACGCAATCCGGCTCCTGCGGCGACATGACGCGCGCCCACCACTGCAATGACCATAGGTATGCACGCCGCGAGGGCAGCGCCCGTGCGCCGCAAGATCGACACCGGCGATATCCCATCGTCCCTCCACACGGAGTAATACCCAATCGTAAGTGCCGCTACATATCCGGTGCCGACACTCAAACACGCCCACATCACCCCACGGCGGCCGGCAGTCAGCATGAGCAACATCAACACGGTCACTTTAACAACGGAACACGTAGTCGCAATTCGCGGCCTCTGATTGGCATAGAAATAGGAATTCAATTGCCATGTGAGCGGACGCATGATCGAAAGCACACACAGCACCGTCAACATCGGCGCGACCGAAAACCATGCGGGCCGCAAAACGACATGAATCAGCGTCGGCGCAACTGCGCCGAGCCCGATCGCCATCGGGAAAACAACAAACGAAAGCAGGCCCGCGGAAGCAACAAGGGCGCGCTTGCGTTCATCAAGCGACATGCGCGCGAACGACGGCAACAGCGCCTCTGCCACCTGCTCGCCGATTTGATCCGCGGGAACATCGGCGAGGTTGTACGCGACCTGATATTCCGCCATAACGCGGGGACCATACAAGTAAGACATCGCCAAATTGTCTGTTCGTGTGGCCGCGAACTCAGAGACCGAGCCAAGCCACGCGGGGACGCCGAACCGGACAATCTCGCGCAGCTCATTAAAAGAAGGCCGCCTCGATGTGAGCCAGGCACGCTTATCGACCGCCCAAAGAAAAAGCCCGACGCGCGTGACGCTGCGCACGACATTACCGCCGATAATCGACCAGCCCCCATATCCCATCAACGCGAGCGCGAACGTCACGACCGAATTGGTCACCTCGCCCGCGGCGCGCGCCAACGCGACCACGCGAAACCGAAGGTGTTTGAGCACAACGCGCTCCGGCACGTACCCGATTCGGTCAATCATCACCACCGCCGCCATTGCCGCGACGAACGATGCGGCATGGGGGGCGTGACACAAATTCGTCAGGGGTCCGGCCGAGGCCGTAACAATGCCAAGCGCGACGATCCCAGTGCCCACATGAAACACGTGGGCTGCGAAATCACGTGCATAACGCACATTGGTGCGCGACAGCACATACGGGCCCACGCCGAGACTCGAAAGCTGGTTTGCAAGCAGCACCATGACGGCCGCCGCCCCAACCTCTCCCACAGCTTGAGGGTCCACGAAATGCGTCGTGGCGACCGAGACGGCAAGTCCCAAAATGCGCGCACTGATACCCGCCGCGATCGTCCATCCCGCACCGCGCACAACTGCCGCCTCGACGGCTGCCCCCTGTGGATTTTTCATGGCTATCAACCACGTATTCACGAATGTGAAGCAAAGGGAGTGTCATGGCATTAAACGGAGCAATTCTTTTAATAGTTGCACTCCTCATGCGTCCCATGGAGCTGTGGCCGACCCTCCAGGGCATGCACATCCTCGAAACACTCATCGCGATAACGGCAGTAGCGATCACGATGGATTCAGGTCGCATCACCCGGGCAGGTACGCAGACGCCACAACTCGCCTGGATGTTGAGCTTCGTTGCATGGACCTACGCGGCGTCGAGCGCCCAGCTTGGCGTCAGCATGGGCATAAGCGCGGCATGGGCCACTTCGCTCGGCCCGATTTTCATGGTCGTCGTATGGCTCGCGCTTCGGGACATCAACCGCCTGCGAACAACGCTGGCGGTGATGCTCGTGTGTACGACGTTCATCTCGGCGGTCGCAATTCATCAAAGTTATCAACCGCGCGAATGCATCGAACTTCTAGCCAATACCGACTCAAGTGATGTCGACTGGGTGCCTGACGGCCGCGAGTGCTCGAATGCACACGAGTGCGAAACTGGCGGTCGCGACCGTATCGACTACGCATGCGAGCGCGTGGGCTTACTCGGCACATTCAGTACACAAGGCCGCGTGCGCTGGAGGGGCCAGCTCAACGATCCCAACGAACTTGCAGTTATCGTCGCCGCCCTTGTGCCCTTCGCATTGATGTTTGGCAGAGAGCGCGGAGCATTTAAAAAAATCACGGCAACGTTATTCGTTACTATCGCCGCAGTTACCATCGTCCTTACACAATCGCGCGGCGGAATGCTCGCACTCGCCACGGTTCTCTGCTTCACCTTTGGCCGTTGGTATGGCGCTCGCGCCGTGCTTGGCGCCGCGCTTGCGGTGCCGCCGCTTTTGGGGCTCACGTGGCGCTCGGGCAGCGACGCAGAGTCGTCATCAACCGAGCGCGCGGAGCTGCTGTTCGAGGGCCTGCAGCTGCTTCAAGCGCGCCCGTTTTTTGGGACAGGCGCGCGCCAGTTCGCGAGCGAAAACTCAATCAACATGACAGCCCACAACTCCTACCTACTAATTGCCGCAGAAACCGGGGTCATTGGATACTTTCTGTGGTGCGGTATGGCGTGGGCCACCATTAAAATTCCGTTCGTACTTCTGAAGATTAGGCCATCGTTTCAAAACACCATGATCACCTCATTTTCGGAAGCCCTCGCAGCATCGACCCTTGGCATGCACGTCGGTATTTTCTTTTTGTCGTTTTCCTACAAACACATTTTCTTCGTCTGGATGGGATTTGCCGGCGCTCTCTATTGTGCGGGCAAGTCGAACCACAGCGCGCTTTACAGTGGAACGACGCGCAAGGACGTTATCGCAATATGCGCGCTCGCGATTACCGCGCTCGCGATTGTACGCGTTGCAGCGACGACGGCGAAATGAGGAGGCGCCCCTT
>Ga0164292_10003385_pt1 | contig 13048 bp, 13 predicted proteins | sample GEODES117metaG_FD_111486 | JGI IMG/M metagenome (GOLD analysis project Ga0164292, IMG submission 111486) | Eutrophic lake water microbial communities from Lake Mendota, Wisconsin, USA - GEODES117 metaG | ecosystem: Environmental > Aquatic > Freshwater > Lake | place: USA: Lake Mendota... | reverse complement strand
ATGCAATCCACACGCCCCACTCCCAAGTTTTGAACTTTTCCAGCGAAATGAAGTTTTTGCTAACAAGCCCACCAGCGGTGAAGGCGAAGCTCGCTAGGAAAAACCACGGGACTAAAGGCCAAATCTCGGGTTGCGGGAAAGTGAAAAACTCAGCTGGTACCCAAAGAATAAAAAAAGAAAATATAAGCAAGGCAAAACGCTGGCGAACAGAAGACAGGAGGATGAGCAATAGATTCGAAGCCGCAATAAATAGATAAATATCCCATTCAAACTTTTGCCCTTCACTCATAAAAATGAATGTCAGAACGAGTTGCCCCAGCAGCGCAAAAAGTGAAATTTTAACTAAGCTCTTATTACTCTTATTTTTTTATCCAAAAAGAAAATAAATAATAAACACTAAGACTTGACCGCTAATCACATGACAACGGGCAAAGAGCAAGAAAACGTTGTAGATCACCGATGGGATCGGGTGAATATCGGTATAAAAGATAAATTCGTTGGCATGCAAAACTAAAATGGAAACGAGTGCTATCAGCTTAACGAGATTAATCCCATGGATAGTCGTCATGGATAATACACCGTCAGTTCATTTTTTTTATTGGTGGAGTACTTATCAAAGGGCAATAAGAGTTCTTGTCCATGCGTATTAAGGTAATGGTGATAGCTTTGAGGGACTCGACTCAAATGAGTCAACTTCACATGATAAAAGACATCCGCAAGTTGACCATCTCGATAAGTTTTAATTGTTTCGCCCGAAAACTCTTGAAAGGGCTGAGGCCATTGCGCCTCCCCTGTAGGAAAAACTTTCGACGTTATGGCCCTACGCTCTTTTTTGCAATGATGAAGAAAATCATCAGTTCTTTTCTCAATTAAACACCACTCACCCATTGAGTCCCACTGAATAAACCAGATATTTTTTAACTCACTCTCCCCTCTTAAATCTGCATGGAGATAGAGACGTACTGAATAGAAAGGTTGGCCATCTTTTATCTTCATTCCGACCAGGAATTGATCCAAATTTGTCTCTGACACCTTCCAGTGATCCAATTCTTTAAGAGCGCGCTCAATTAATGAGCGATGACTCCCGGTGAGCTTAAAGAGATCACTCTTAAAATGTCGCTCATGCCACTTAAGATAATCGGCCACAATATTTTGCATATAGGCCTTATTGACCGGCATATTCAGGTGCGCTGGAGTTAGAGCAAATGCATTAAAACTTAATACAAGTACAAACAATGCTTTCATAATACTCTCGGTCTCAGCATTGAATTAACTTCACCTTGAGAAAAATCTAGCTTTTTAAGGATGGGCACCAGATTCAACTTCGTTTGAAGACTGATGTTTTGCATATGAGAGTAATCGAATTCTAGCTTAGATTGATTTTGCGCATAGGCGACAAATGAGGCATGAGGCCCAAAGACAAGTGGATTTTTAAAATGGGCAGAATCCAACGTTTTTAGAATTGTCTGCCCCTCAAGCGCTAAATTCCCAGTCGCATCTTGCAAAATTGGCAAGTCTAGAATCAATAGGCCATCGCTCTTAAGCGCACGTTTTACCAGCGCATAAAACTCATGGGAATATAACTTGGCGAGATCCACCGAATTAGGGAACGGAAAATCAATCAAGACTAAATCGAATCCTTGGCGGTTATTTTTTAAATAATGGATGGCATCATCAACAATAATTTCCACACGAGGGTCATGTCCGGAAAGTGCACCTTGATTGAGCTCTTTCATAATGGGATGAGTGGCAGACCACTCAATCATCTTAGCATCCAGCTCGACCATAGTTAATTTTTCGAAAGATCGCGGCGACCACTCTTTTAGTAAAAGACCATCCCCCGCTCCAAGGATAAGAATCGATTTGATATCTTTTTTTAAATTCAACGCAGCCTCCACCATAGATTGGTGGTACACATCGACGGTGGCGAGATCAAATTGTGGTTTGCGATTCAAATAAATTGTCGCATTACCAGGAAGAGAGAGTTGGTAATCAGGAGGCTCAATTAAAAGATCAATCGTTTGATAAGGCGTTCTGACTCTTTCCAAAGTGGCATAGTTATCTAGAAAACGCAGTAAATTTTGCCACGATCCCCATGAGGTCAGTTGCGTTCTGGTTGAGAGGTAGCTACTTCTAATGAGCAGCCCTTCAATCCGTGACTGAGAATGATTGAGCACTATCAAAGGGAAAATAACCAGCAGTGAGAGATAGAACGGTCGCCGTTGTTGTAAAACTACGTTAAGCGCCATCAATCCTAGTAATTGCAAAAAAACAACAAGACTCACTTGATGCCACAAAGGCCAACTCATGACTTCGCTAAAAAGTAATAGTCCTAAGGCCATTAGTGGACCCATGTAATTGATCATGACTAAGACTTCTTCTTTAATCTTATGGGGAAGTTTAAGGAGGAGAGGAAATTGCGAGCCGCCCAAGATCCCCATCAAAAGAGCTAACACTGATGTAAGTGCCAGCATAAATCGCAAGGACTCAAGATTGTCGAGTACGACTTCAAAGGGCATTGCATGAGAAAAGAGAAAAACACTCATTAAATAAAGTGTGGGCATCGATGCGATGATGAGTAGGCTCGAAAATTCTAGGCCCCATAACCATTTCAAGCGACTGCTTTCATAAACCCGATCGGCCCAGCTGCTACCAATCCCAAGCCCCAAGAGGTAAGGCCCCATCGTAAAACTTTGTGAATAAATATCTTCACCCGTGTATTCCGTAGTAAGGCCCGCAAGGATCATCGCCCCGGCCATGGTGGCAAATGAATTTGTGAGAGTAATAAAAGAATAGAGGATTCTCACTTCGCCCCCAGATACAACTTCACTAAAAAGTCCTGGAGTGTGTCTTGTTGCTGATAGCTCAAAAGTACCGAAATTCCTACAACGGCCGAAAGTGCTAATCGCATTTTCGGACCTAAAGGCATTATGACTGTAAGTGCCGCTAAATTGAGTGTCGCAACTAGTACTGTGCTTGCTCCTACTCCTAGTTCTGGCAATAAATAATAAGGAAACAGCAATGCCGCCGCTAACATTCCTAAATAATCAAAGGTCAGAATTTTGCCATGGTTTTGTGGTAAAAGAGTAAATAAGCAAATCAGCTCAAAACCAGAAGCGAATCCAATAGAGAAGACCAAAAAATAGCTAATGGCCGCCGCCCAGAATGTAGAGAGAGAGGCGAAAAGTCCGGTGATAACAAATGGACTTAACCCACCCAAAAGGGTGAGAGCGATCTCAACGCCGACAAAAATTTTTTCTAATGGATAATTTTTTTTTAAGCGCCCAAAGCACAATGAACCAAAACCCAGGGCGGTGGTAAAGAGGGCGAAGATAATAAAATATTGTTGTTTGGTTCCACCAAGATTGACTGAAAGGATCTGCCCTAAGGCCAGTTCGTAATAAAAACTACAAAATGCCAAAACAAGACTCAGCCCATAAACCAAACCACCTCTCACTAGGGCACCGTTTTAGTTTTATTCATCAAATCATCTAAAGCGCCTTCATTTTGATGAAAAACAGCTGCGGGGGCACTCATGAGAAAGAGATAAGAACCTTTTTTGTCTTTTCGTTCGACATAGGCCGCATAAAACTCCGACGTCCCCACTTGTCCGGCAGGAATAATGGTAAATGTTCCTAGACCAGAATCACTAGGTGCATCGATTTTTTTTATGTCACCTTCATTACTAGTTAAGGTGCGGTTGCCCAACATCGGAATTGAGTCTTTTAACTCGTTGAGATAACCTACAACTTCGTTTGTCGTGGCGGATTTATTGGCAGCAATAATGGCAAATTGTTTTTGCTCTAAAGTCGAAACACCATAAACACCCGTAGCAAAATCATCTAAGTCCATTTTTTCAAAATGCATATTATCCGGTAACTTCATTTGCAGCTTTATTTGCTTAAGAAATTCGCTCTGTAAAGTTTGTTGCTCCTCAGCGACTTGCTGCTTAATTTCTTCATTTGAGACCGCCTTCTCTGGCACAACTTCATCAGAAGATTCCTCAGGGGCACTATATTTTGATTCTTGTAGATTATCTTTTGATGCTTGGTGTGTTTTGCGGTCAGGCCTTTGACGAGGTTTTACCGACGAAGACATTTCCGGTAATGAGTCAACATCCCGGGCCTGATAGAAGATGAAACCAATGACAACTGCCAATAATATGAGTCCATATTTATATTTCTCTAAGCTCATAGACGCCTCAATCTTTTGTCTTTTGCTATAGTGCTTATTTAGTTTAAGATGAATAAAACAGATGGGAAACTTTAAATGATACCTTCTCGACAGACACGCTATGCTGGCTTTAGCTTAATGGAAGTGATGGTTTCCGTTGCGCTGATAGGCGGATTGGCCTTAGGCTTAGTTAAGTTTATGGGCAATATGAGTGATGTTCAGCAACGCTCATCGAATGCTATTACCAGAGATCAATTTGCTAACAACATGGGGCAATATATCTACACCCCCATGGGCTGTGAGGATCTCAAAGGTCAGCGTTTTAATACCACCGACAAAGTACTTAACCTCACTCGCTGGAAAGTCTTTGGATTGGCGAGTATCACCACCGGTACTAAACTGAAAGGGTTTGAAGTCACTAAACTGGAAGGCTCACAGGATCTAGGTGTGACTTTGCCGCGGGTCACGATCGGTGGGCAAACGCTGATTAAAACTATTTTGAAAATTGATCTGCTCCTAGGAACTGAAGGGAAAACCAAAAAATTCTTCTTTAATGTCCCAGTGCTTTCTGACACGGGTGGTACAGTCAGATTCTGTAATGCTGATCAAAGCTTGCGAGAAACCTGTGTGCTGATGAAAGGCACTTACAATGAAGCCACCGGGGCCTGTGACGTCGACAAGACTTGCCAGTTCAAAGGAACCTTTATTACCTTGAGCTGTTCTCCTTCTAACTATGGCTGCAGTATGAGTGAGGGCGCGGCCAAACCCAATGAGTACACCACTGGTTTTTCATGTCCTGTTCCTTCTATCGCTCACAATACTTCCAATAAGTCTTGGAACCATTCCGCTTCTTGTGGCAAAAAATGTTCCGTGACCATTCAAAACACCATGAATTGGTACACCTGTTTGGTATGTCCTCCTTGAATATGAATTCGCAAAGAGGCAGCGTTATACTGATGGTGCTCTTTGGCTGCACCGCCATGATGGCGATGGCCTATTATCTGTTTCAAATGAATACGGATAATGAAAAAAACACTATCGCAACACAAAGAGTCTATTCCTATAAGGCCTTACAAAAAGCTGTGCAAAACTATCTCGACGATCCGCAACTTTGTACCGCCGCGCTCAACAACTTGCAGGTTAATTCCGCCTTCACAACTCCACTCAATGTACAATTCACCATGCCGTACATCGGTGGAAACGCAGAACTCAAGGCAGGCTGGCGATCTCCTAATGGCACTAAACTCAAAAATATCACTTTAACGATGGATGGAATTGTTCGAAATAAAGTTCGTCGTGATGGAAATTTCCCTCACCTCATGGCCGCTTCAGGCACACTGACACTTTGGCCAGATCATGCTGGTGTCAATATGAAGCGCGCCGATCATGAGGTCTATAAAATCAAATTGATGTTTTATCTCTGGCCATCTGGCAGCAATCTTGAAGTTCGAGGATGCTTTGGTGCCAACACGCCAGCAGCCTTTTGTACTTCTGCAGGTGGGACTTATAATCTCTTCACTGGTACCTTGCTTGATCGTATGTGCGAGCCTGATCTTTACTGCTTTGCCTCGAAAATGGGGATTACCAATCAAGCAGCACTCTGCCTTCCACCCTACCAAGCTGTTCCAGTCGCACCAGGACTATTTGTTTGCCAGTGGTGCAATAGCTCGCCGACGCCATAGAAAGGCATCTAAGACATAATGTGCTAACAGCGGCGTCAGATAAGTTCCGATCAATAGTGCCGTGACCCATTGGCTGCCACTAGCGATGAATTGATCCATGTTTTCTTCAAAATAAGATTCCGTTGTTCCGAAGATAAAAGCTGTCATGAGAATTAAAGCTGATGCTTTTTTCATCGTCATTCGACGAGTGTTTGTCATGTGCTGGGCCATAATCGCGAGATAGGCCACCCCATGGATAACTAGCAATGGGAACAACACTTGCACCAAACTCTTACCGACTAAAAAGCTATATCCATAAGTGAGACAAATTAAAGCGAAATAACAAACACGATTCGGCTCTTTAATTTGTTTTCTCCAAAGATAAATCTCATGAAGCAAAACAAAAGATAGCACTGCTAAATAGCATTTTAGCATCCATTGAAAATACTGAGCATTCGGAAGCATAACCAAGTCGGCCGTGCTGTAATAACTCAAATTCAAATCACGAAAATGAAATGCAATAAAAGGAACAATCGAGAGCAGATACACTTTTATGGAATTAACCCGACTGTAGCGTTGATTTAATCGTTCATACCAACGTGAAAAACCATACACCTGACGTATATGATGAAAAACCGTCAGATAAACGACTCCACTCCATAATATTTGTCTTAAACCAAAATAATATGCGGTGCTGATAGTAACAAAGACGCCTAACAAAATAATAGGATAGATAAACGAAGCTAACGCCTTATCACCCCAACGCCAGAAAGTCGTATAGACATGCCCGGAATCAATCAGTGCTGTAGCAATAAAGGCAAAAAGAAGAGAAGACCCACTCCAGCTTGGAGCGAGTAAGACAATCAAAACTGACAGCAAAGCAGGAAAGTAAAAAAAACTAAAATCTTTTTTGAGTGATCCTAATATCCAAACCGAAGGCACGCTATTGAGTCTTTTGTTTCAAAAACTTTAGGCCACTTAGCACAGCATTTTGAGCAAATAAAAAGGCAGTTGGATGGCCCCATGTTTTGACTAAATGTAATTGGGTGTCGACATTATGAGCACGCAGTAGATTTTGCATATGGCTTGATTGGACTGCTTCTACCAAACGGTCGTTTTCAGCATGATACATAAACATCGCTGGCGCCCAAGGCCCCACATGTGTAGTAGGAGAAGCCTCTTTGTATTCCGCCAAACGTTGATCGCGATAACCATCGAGCAGATGCGTGATAATGGGGGAATACGGATACCAAGACAGATCGAAAGGTGCTCCGCCTGCAACGATCGCCTTGAGTTGAGGTGTATTTTGCTTTTTCCCCTCTAAGAGTGCCCACTGAGTCACCATATGAGCTCCCGCCGAATAACCCCATCCTGCTAGATTATCTGCATCCACTTTAAATTTTTCACTGTGTGATTTAAAAAACTGCATGGCGGCCGCCACATCTTCTATCTGCGCAGGATAGCGGTGCTTAGGCGCGAATCGATAGGAAATATTCATGACGACAAAACCGTGACTCGCTAAGAGTTCACTTATCTTTGTCATGTCCTCACGGGAGCGTCCGCCCCATGATCCACCATGAACCATTAATATACCCGGATAGAACTTATCGTCGGAAGGACGAATAATGTCTGCTGTTAATTTCTCTTGAGAGTGTTCAGCATATTGAACACTCGTAGAGTTGTAAGCATGAGGTCCCAGATTGGACCCCATGCCTAAAATAAATAACCAATGAAGAAAACCGACTCCACTCATGCGTTGAGTTTGCGAAGCACGTAGTGAAGGATCCCAGAATTCTTGTAGTACTCAAGCTCATTTGCTGTATCGATACGTGACTGGAATTGGGTTTTGACCACTTCACCATTGGTACGCTTAATCTCAGCTTGAATCTGAGCTTTAGGCCCCATATTCGAAATGCCCGTCAGTGTGACCGTCTCGGTTCCATCTAAATTGAGCGCTTTGCGATTTTGACCATTTGTGAAAACCAACGGGATAACACCCATGCCAATTAGGTTTGAACGATGAATACGCTCAAAGCTCTCTGCGATGACTGCTTTGATTCCCAAGAGACGCGTTCCCTTGGCGGCCCAGTCACGGCTAGAGCCTGTGCCATATTCTTTACCAGCAAAAATTACGAGTGGTGTGCCCGTTTTTTTATACTCTTGAGCAGCTTCATAAATCGTCGTTTCAGCTCCGGTGGTTACCAGAGTCGTGACTCCACCTTCTTTGCCAGACTTCACCATTTCATTCTTTAAACGAATATTAGCAAATGTCCCGCGAGTCATGACTTCATCGTGGCCACGACGAGCACCGTATTGGTTAAAGTCTGCTGGCTTCACGCCGCGTTCAACTAAGTATTTTCCGGCCGGAGTTTCTGGCTTAAATGAGCCTGCAGGAGAAATATGGTCTGTGGTAATCGAGTCACCTAAGAGACCTAAGACTCTTGCTCCCATAATATCAGTAATCGGTGCTGGATTTTTTGTCATGCCGACAAAGTACGGCGGATTATTGATATAAGTTGAGGCTTTATCCCAAGCGAATGTTTCACCTTCAGGAGCATTAATTTTCTGCCAGTGCACATCACCTTTAAAGACATCTGAATAACGTGACTTGAACATGGCCGGAGTAATCGCCTTGCTCATCGCCTCTTGAACTTCTGCTGAAGTCGGCCAGATATCTTTCAAGAAAACATCTTTGCCGTTCTTATCTTTGCCAATGGGATCTTTGGTCAAATTGAGTTTGGTGTTACCGGCAATTGCATAGGCGACAACCAGTGGTGGAGATGCCAAATAGTTGGCTTTTGTATCAGGAGAAACACGGCCTTCAAAATTTCTGTTACCCGAAATGACTGAGGATGCACAAATATTGCCGTCTTTAATGGCCTTAGAGAACTGTGGCTTCAATGGTCCAGAGTTACCAATGCAACTTGTACAACCGTAGCCCACCAAACTAAAGCCGACTTGATCAAGCTCACTCTGTAAACCAGAGGCTTCTAAGTAATCAGTGACAACTTGTGAGCCGGGAGCGAGTGATGTTTTAACCCAAGGCTTGGCCTTTAAGCCTAATGCATTTGCCTTCTTCGCAACTAATCCCGCACCAATCATGACAGATGGGTTTGAGGTATTGGTACAAGAAGTGATGGCAGCGATCATGACATCGCCATGAGTAATTGTGAATGACTCCCCTTCCACAGTCTGCTTTTTATTAATCTCATCTGCATTGACTTTGAAATCAGCTACGGCGGCTTTCATAAAGCCATCAGCAATTTCCGTTAATGCGACACGGTCTTGTGGGCGTTTTGGTCCTGCTAAGCTGGGGACTACAGAAGAGAGATCAAGTTCAAGAGTATCAGTGAAGATAGGATCTTTCGCATCATTTCTCCAGAAACCTTGCTCCTTAGCATAGGCTTCGACTAACTGAACGCGGGCCTCATCACGGCCAGTGAAACGCAGGAACTCAATGGTCTTTTCATCCACTGGGAAGAAGCCACAAGTCGCCCCATACTCAGGTGCCATATTGGCAATCGTTGCACGATCAGCAAGCGTGAGATCCTTGAGACCTGGACCATAGAATTCAACAAACTTATCAACCACACCTTTTTTACGAAGCATGTTTGTAACCGTGAGAACAACATCAGTCGCTGTCACACCTTCTTTGGCTTTTCCTGTGAGCTTAAAGCCTACCACTTCAGGAATGAGCATCGTGACCGCTTGGCCCAACATCGCCGCTTCGGCTTCGATACCACCCACGCCCCAACCAAGTACTGAAAGACCGTTCACCATCGTGGTGTGAGAGTCAGTGCCGACGCAAGTATCGCAGTAAGCAATCTCACGGCCGTCTTCTGTTTTTGTCCAAACAGTTTGAGCGATATATTCCAAGTTCACTTGGTGACAGATACCTGTGCCAGGAGGCACCACGCGGAAATTCTTGAAACTCTTTTGGCCCCATTTCAAAAACTTATAGCGCTCACCATTACGCTCATACTCGAGCGCTTTATTTTGTTCAAATGACTCTTTAGTGGCGTAGTGATCCACAATGAGTGAGTGGTCGATAACCAGATCAACTGGGACGAGTGGATTAATCTTTTGTGGATTTCCGCCTACAAGTTTCATGGCATCACGCATGGCCGCTAAATCAACGACTGCTGGAACACCGGTGAAATCTTGCATCAAAACGCGAGCAGGATAGTAGTTAATTTCGCGAGTGGATTTTTTGTCTTTTGTCCATTGTCCCATCGCTTTGATGTCATCGGCGAAAACCGTAAAATCATCTTCATTGCGCAAAAGATTTTCCATCAACACTTTGAGTGAGAAAGGAAGATTTTCAACATCACCTACACCGGCCGCTTGCGCCGCTTTAAGCGAGAAGTAGTCATAGCTTTTTCCGCCAACTGTTAGCGTCTTACGGGTCTTAAACGTGTCTTTACGAGTTTGTGACAAGAGTGGCCTCACTTGATAGATTTTCAGAGGAGATTCTATCACTTTCCCACTGAACTCTCAAAGAGATACTCGTTATGGCGAGATGCAGAAGAGACTAGCGGACGTAAGCAAATTCGTATTGTGGAAAAAAGTTCTCTGGAGGGGTCCAAAGCCCTGAGGCGGACTTCAACTCAGAGAGAAATTGGATCGTTCTGCTGGACTTAAATAAGATTAAATCTCTTAGATCTATTTTAGTCACACTATCAAAAGTTATTTCGCCATTAGTCACATTGACCCAACAAATAAAAATGGTTCCGACTCCAATTGAATCCATTACGTTGTCCGGGTCATTCTTAACTGTCGCCAATAAAGTGGCGTATTCATCTCTTTTGTCGCTAGAAAATCGAGCGGTCAGCTCATTAAATTCGGAATTGTTTTTGTCTTTACGCAAAAGGATATAGCCCTTACTGCCAACAATAAAAATTCCTTCGCCAATACCTGGGGCCCAAGGCAGGCCTCGGCAAGCGGTGGACGTTTCACGGGTGCCGCACAGAGATGTTTGAGCAAAACCGTCCCTTACTGCCTGCGCATCGAAATCCTCAAGTACTCCGCTCTGAGCACTCAAGCTAGCGAAACAGAGCAAAAATACGATCAAATTCATTCTCATAATTACATTATATGTTTAGCACCCAATAAAGAAAAGATGATTCAATTTTCTTCTTTTTACTTCCGATATTGGAAGAATGGAAAAACAAACACAACTCACTCATGAAAAGCATCTCAACCACCTTGTCAGAGTCGTACCACTGCTGTGCCTCGCCTATGGCATGCAAAGCTATATGATGATGAGCTTTGCTAAGGGTGGCCCCACGGGGACTTTGGTTCTACTGCTAGGTCTCTCTCTAGCGATGAGCGTGATGGCCTTAGTGACTTATGACAATCATTATGTCGTAAAGTGGCAGGAAGATTTGTTTTTTGTAAAGACACCTTGGTCTTGGAAAACTCAGCAATTTAAACGTCAAGACATCCAGTCAATCGAAGTGATTGGCGAAGTCGATGAATTTCAAACTGTCATCGTGAAGTTAAACAGCAAAAAACGGCTGACATTTTATTTTGTCGATAATGGCCACGATTTCAAAAAATCGATGGAGTCCAGTCAGGAGTTCTCTCGTGCTGCTTAAGTTTTTGTGTGTTTTAGCTCTGTCGGCGAATGCCTTTGCTGCCGGAAAAATCATTTTTTTAAAAGGTAAAGTGACAGCTCTTACTCTTAAACAGGGTGTTCATCACAGTAAGCCGCTCAGCAAGAATGATACGATACTTCCTGGTCACTCTTATTTGACTCATGATCTCTCGCAGGCCGTGATTAAAATGGATGATGGGACATGGCTGCGCTTGGGTAGCGATACGAAATTTGAAGTCAGTGAAAATAAAGAACACTTTGTGGTCACGATTCTGACTGGTACTGCGCGCGTGCTTTTTGCGCCGGCGTTACAAAAAAAATCAAAATTAAAACGCCTCGTACTGCAGACACCGGATGCTCACATCGAGACGGCCGAAGGGAAATTCACGCTAACTTATATGCCTCTTTTTCAACACACTTCTGTCTATGTGGAAAAAGGTCTGGTTCAGCTATCATCTATGAGTGATCGGATTTTGCAGGTTCCAGAAACCATTCATGCTGGCGAATACTCTGAGCTGGTTAAAAACGAAGCTCAGCCGCGCACCAGCCGACAGATGAGTGAACGTGAGCAGAATATGCTCAAAACCCTGATGTTTTCGCAGCTCAAAGAATCAAAGAACAGTTTCTAAACTGATCAATTTCATTCTATCAAAAATTCAGCGCTCGATTCTCAGTCGCGGCCAGGCAAGCTTCTTTAATGGCCTCAGCATACGTAGGATGAGCATGCGACATGCGGCCAATGTCTTCGGCACTGGCACGATATTCCATCGCCACCACAGCTTCAGCAATCAAATCCGCACAACGAGGACCAATCATATGAATACCGAGAATTTCATCGCTGGTTTTATCCGCCAGAACTTTCACGAAGCCATCTTTTTCATCGCTAGCACGTGCTCGGCCTAAGGCCATCATCGGGAATTTTCCGACTTTATAAGCAATATTTTTAGCTTTGAGTTCTTGTTCTGTTTGTCCCACTCCGGCAACTTCAGGCCAAGTGTACACCACTCCAGGAATCAAGTTGTAATTGATGTGTGGTTTTTGACCCGCGAGAATCTCAGCGAGATAAACTCCCTCTTCTTCTGCCTTATGGGCCAGCATGGCACCACGAACCACATCACCAATTGCATAGATGCCAGCAACCGGCGTTGCCAGATGATCATCTACTGGAATGCGCCCACGCTCATCGGCCTTAAGGCCTGCACTCTCTAAATTTAGATTATCCGTGAAAGGACGACGGCCCACAGCGACCAACACATAATCGCCTTCTAAGGTGATTTCTGCTCCACCTTCTTTTGCCTTAGCTTTTACAGTAACTTTATCTTTTTGACGATCAACACTCGTAACGCCATGGCCTAAGTGAAATTCAACACCATCGCGCTTTAAAACTTTTTGTAATTCTTTGCCAAGATCAGCGTCCATCGCAGCGATGATGCTATCGGCGTATTCCACCACAGAAACTTTGGCCCCTAGGCGCTTAAAGACTGAACCCATTTCTAGGCCAATCACTCCTCCACCGATGACAATCATGTGCTTAGGCACTTCTTGTAGCTTCAAGGCTTCTGTTGAAGTGATAATGCGCTCTTTATCAATCTTCACACCTGGAAGATTTGATGGTTTT
>Ga0164292_10003382_pt1 | contig 13055 bp, 11 predicted proteins | sample GEODES117metaG_FD_111486 | JGI IMG/M metagenome (GOLD analysis project Ga0164292, IMG submission 111486) | Eutrophic lake water microbial communities from Lake Mendota, Wisconsin, USA - GEODES117 metaG | ecosystem: Environmental > Aquatic > Freshwater > Lake | place: USA: Lake Mendota... | reverse complement strand
TGCGGGCCATGTGACGGGTCTCCTCCGAAGAATAGAATTGGCGCAGGTTCTTCTCCGCCTACAATTTTACGCAACTTGCGCTTCTTTGGCTTTTCTTCTTCAGGGACTACTGGAACATCCACTTCCTGTGTCTTTTCTTCCGTCTTTGCTTTCTTCACTTTCTTGAATGAGAATGTGCGATTGAGAAATGAGAACGTTTGCTGCTCGGGTGTAAGAACTAGATTTGTCTGCTGTCCATAAATTTCATTGAACATCTTCGAGTCCACAAGCTCATACCCATGTTCTGCAAGTATTTCAGTAACTTTTGCGAATGGAACAAGATACTCAATTTCTGGCTTATCAAAGCTTTCTAGGAATACCTTAATCGGCATTCCAAACTCTTCTGTCCAGGTATCTTTGTCCATATACTCCTTTGTCATCTCGCCTGCTATCTGCTTGTCTGTCCCAAACAAGTGTGTCTTCTTCCCAAGCAGAAGTGAGTATACTGCTTGCCCATCTAGACACGTTCCAAAGAACACTCCCTTTCCGTATTTTTCTAAGTTTTTTGCGAACGCACGAAATGTCTCTTCGGTTTCACAAGCATAATGCATTGCGAACTGACATGAAATCGCATCAAATGTATTTAAATCCTCGAACTTAGCAAGATATTCAGTAGGTGCTTTCTCGGTCCCTTTCAGAATAGGCATATACTTATCTTCTTGGTCGAACAGAGGATATACCGACATGTCTCCCTGCAGAAATAGAATCGGAGGCAATATATCCTGAGGATTCTTCTTCTTGTCGCTCAAATATCGCATCGCAGCACCTTGGGCTGGCGAAATAATATTTGAAAGCGAAATGTCAACGCCAACGACCTTTGAAGGCTGAACACGTTTCCACTTATGCAAGTCACCAGCTCGTCCGACTGCTAATTCAAGCAGAGTGTCACCCTTTCGGATATTCTCGCGATACATCTCATCTTTGACACGATTGTGGAAGTCATAAACATCGTTGAAGATTCGCGTTGTTCGCTTTAAGTCGTCCCGGTAATACATGTCATCTTCATAGGTATCATCCGGAGGAGTTGTCATGAAATTCTTCACCATCTCTTCCGTGACAGGAACGTGAATTGATGTCCAAATGTTATTGGCAGTGGCAATATCATTGCCATACTGAGGATCTCTCTTTACACGATACTCGTAGGTTTTGTCATATCGTGTTCGCATAATCGACCATCTGCGCGTTTCTGTATCAAAAGCACACTCTACAATCGTATTATCTTCCACACGATTGCCATCTCTGTCGACTGTCATGCCTTTTTCGTTTGTAGGCACAATGATTTGGTAAGCATCAGGGTCTCGCGGAACCGAAGGTTGGAAGATAGATGGTATACGAATATTCATATTTGCGACTTTCTGCAATGATTCGGGCAACTCTCTTGGCTTATACTCGCCATTCATAGTCTCTCGAGGATATACGATATCGTCTCCAGGAGTGCGTGAAACATACAACTCTCCCTTCTTTGCCTTGGTTTTTAGAACTGGGTCAAACGTATCTTCTTGGGTGAACTTTATTAGAAAGTCAATACTGTTCTGATCCGAAGGCTTCCACTTGTATACTCGAGTCCAAGTAGCTCCCTTTCTTCCTTCAGACGGGGCGACTGAACTGCTCTTTGGAGTAAAGATAAGACCGTCAGTTTCGTATTCAAATTCAGTAGAAAGGAGTGTGCGAATACATTCTTCCATTACGGTCCCGTCTCCAGACAAGAACAACTTTGTCTCAATTCTTAGTGGCTTAGAAGATGATGCTACGCTAAATTTTGTGCGTATATCTTCTACGAACATCTTAGCACATCCAAGCCGAGACTTTTCGGGACTCTTTGCAATATCATCGTCGCTAGTCATAAGCGGAAGAGACTTTACATCACGATTCCGAAATCGGTAAATGTCGAATATACAGAACATGTTTAGGTGAGGAATGTATTCTCCATCCACGAAATCTCCGATGTGTTCGTCTGTATTAGCGGTTATACCAGTCCATACAATTTGGAGCTTGGGTGTAATTTTTAAAACTTGACGATCGCGGGAGACATATAGACCCGAACGTTCGCCGTCTGCTTTATTTGTTACTGTATAGCCCTTCGAAATATTGTGAGGATTCTTTACAACTAAATGTCTGCGTAACATTGTGACGGGATTATAGAAGATGTTATTAGCCATCTTGAACTCTTGTAGGTATTTTTGAGTGTCTGACGTTTTTAATAGAAATTCAGTTTGGAAGAAAGCTTGTGACAGAACATCTGCGATACGAAGCAACTCCTGAGCAACAAGTTTTGCATCAACTTGTGTATCTCTTTTTAGAAATTCAATTTCAAGCTCGTATGTGTGGGGTTGCTGGAGAACCTCTCGAAGTGTCATGCGTGAATTTGATGGACGAGACTTGACCATCGAAAAGTCAATTTGAAACAGCTCATCTGCCGTCTTAAATGATTTGCGATTCAGTAGTCGCACGAACCCTTTTGGATCAGATGGATTTCCCTCCCAGTCCTTACGCAGAGGTGTCTCTGAACTGAGAGTAAACCGCAAGTTGGCTTCCGGAATATCTAGAACATCATTCTTTCCTGCAAAATATCGATCTTTCTTTTCGACATTCAGCTCAATTCCACGGAATGAGTTTGAGACGCAAATCTTTTGAATGTTTTGAGCGCCATTAACTGTTACGCGTGTAGAATCAGGATACGAAATTGTCAACCGATTCTCTTCGTTCACTGCTCCGATTGATAATGTTGAAATTGCATTTATTATGCGATCGGCTTCGTTCTTTAAGCGAATTTTGCCCGCAAGCAGTTTACATTCGAATTCTGCTTTCGGGTCTTTCTTTGCCGTCTTGATAAACTCGGCGATATTTTCAATCACCGACATAGTGACGATACCTTCCATTACTGTTATATTTTTACTTGGATTAAAGCTGGTCCATTTTACACTAAGTTAATCGTGCATCATTCTTTCGTAAGATCTGCGAGTCTTGGTATCTTCTTCCATACGCTTTCGCTGATCCATTGAAAAATTTACATACTTTTCGATTGCAGCCAGACACTCGTCACTTAGAACATCAGTTGAGACCAAAATGCCGCTCTGTGTCTTTGTGAACTGATCCGTATACTTCTTAATAGTCGCCCATACCTGAGCGTGTTCGTTTGCATCCATACGGTCAAGCTGTTCCTTCAACCACTCCTTCTTTGAACGAGGGAAACTGTTCATTTACATTTTCAGTTTCTTTGCGTCTAAGCCGTCTCTTTTGGGGCTTCTCGGACGAGGCAGTGGGAGCAACTACAATGTGCTTTTCCTCACCTTCTTCTGACTTGATTTCTGATGGCGCCGAAACTACGGCACGAGCCTCTTCTGCAATATTCAGCGGGGCTTGGACTTCATCTTCAACTTTCATAATCAACTTTCCAATAATGATGATGTCTGCGTCTCCTTGCTTGAACTGAGAACCAACGACTTCAAACTCGATGTCATCGCCAACAACTACATTTTCAAACTCTTCCTTTCCAAGATGTAGGTCGCGAGGAATTAGAATCTTTACAGGCGGCGTTTCAGCATGAATTCCCACCTTGCTACGCAGAGTAACTGGGGCTTTGAATCTCTGTCCCGGATGAGGCATACAGACGTCTGCCTGAAAGTCAACATCATAATCAACACCGCCCTTTACATAATTTGTCCGCCCAATCGAATAGCTCAAAATTGTAATACTATTGCGCTGAATGAAGCCTTCTGATAAACATCTGCCCTCGCAGTTCATCTTGAGTTGGGCTAAGATCGGGACTTGCATGTTTGATTGTAGAAATTTCGAGTAGATATGAACTTTCTTTGCAAGATTTCGGCGCTCAAACAATGGATCCATCTTGTTACTTTACCGGAAACAATCACTGAAAACAGGAGGATTCGTTTTTACTGAGAAAGATTGTTAGTCTTTGAGTCTTCTCAGGAGATCTCCTCTGTGCTCATCTTCATTAAAGATTTCAAACTCTTCCGGAGTTACCCAAAATATTCCTTCTTTGCTAGACGACACTGCTTCGCGCACCAATAGATCTAGAAACATACATCTATCTTTCTTTGTCTTGACTTCCGGCGGGAATGGCTCCCCGACCAACCACATTGAAAATGCATTTAAAGTAGTTTCTTTGTATGTTGTACACGTTCTTCCACCTATCGTCTTGCTTCGAGAAGCTCGTTTGATCTCTTCAGACTTTTCATCCAAGTTGAAAACAATCACCTTCTCTTTCATAGATGCAAAAAGGTTATTTCGATTATCAATGAAAACATCTTTGCGTTCTGATATCCACTTATTATACGCATCTCTGTCTGAACCAACCAGTCCTTCAATCAACTCACCTTTTTCAGTGTAGATCTTCTTGGAACCGAGCGCATACATACGACCGCCATCTTCTTTCGTGATCAATAATGGCTTGGCATATATCGGCGGGTTAGACCAGTCTACTTCTAGCATGGCTTCTATTTTTCGCTCAGCTGTTATGTCGTTATCTAGCAGATACCAATTCCTTACTTCGTCGGAAAATCGATTCTTAATAAACGGCTTCCAGTCGTAATTATCAAACACAGTTTGGATAGAGTCTTTCTTGCTATTTTCGGCAGCTGGTTCTATTTCGGGTTCTGCACTCGATACAAACCCGGGTATATCTACTGGAGTTCCTTCTGAACTATCAATGATTCGTTCCAATACTGTATCTGTCTTTCCAATACCAAACGCAAATACATCTCCTTTTGCTTCGAGATGTCCAACTCTGCCAGACTTGTCCTTCAGCTGAAATCCAGTTTCAATAGCGTTCTGGATTATGTAGTCTAATACATCTGGGGTATACTGTTTCATATACGAGTGACTGTATAGATCATCACGTGCCCAAATTGGTTTCTTCAAAAACAGTTTCATTACTTTATCAAGGACTTCATCGCGCATATCCAGAATAGCAGATAACGGCCGGACGTGTGCCGGATCTTCCTGGGACTCCTTTATGTTACAAACAAACTCAGGGCTTCCGTCTTCAAATGTAGGAGCCGACATTTCAGTCAGGGTTAAGAGCAACTCCTTTCCATCTTGCGCTCGTTTTTGAGGAATACGAAATCGTTGTCCGTTTACTTCATCGCCTCTCCAGTCAGGAGGTAAGTTGTTGATGTTTTCCTGGAGTGTGCAGTCCATTGCAGATTCCATAACGACTCTTTTCACTTTAGCAATCTCATGTCCTTTTCCTTCTACGAAATATCGATATATGTATTCATCCAGAGTTTCCTGCGTTGATGTTGGATACCGGCATACGTGCAAATACACTGTGCAGTTTTGGTCTTCGAATGGCAATAATGAGTGCGAACATGTGCGCATACCTCGTCCCAAAACCTGTTCTATGCGGCTCATATTGAACCAAGGATCCAATACGTGGATTTGACGAACATATCGGAAATCAACACCTTCTGAGACTTTCGGAGATGCGATTACGACTCGAATATCCGATCCATCTGCGTTTTCGGGTCTCCGCAGTCTTACTAGTGCTTTATTGATATCAGAATCAGTAGTCTCCGACGTAAATAACACATACTTGCCCTTTGAGCCACGAGGCACTTCATTAGATGTTTCTTTTAATAAACGCTGACCAATAGCTGCCTCAAATCCGTGCTCTTCCAAGCACATTGAAAAAAGTTTAGCTCCTGACTCTGCTAAGTTTGAATACACAAATACAACACCTGAAGAATCATTCAAGATATTCATAATTCGTCCAAACTTAGAACTGTATAACGGGACCTTTGAAGGCGCAAGAAACTTTTCAGTATTGTAAGAATACGCATTTTCCGAAAATTGAAATGTATCTCTGAAACTCTTATTGTCCGGGAACATGCAAATTAAACGCGTATCAGAGGTAGCCTTTACAGTCAGACCTTTAATAGCTGCTTCTTGCTGTGGCGATACAAAGGAACCTGTTAATGTCAAATACTTGCGCTGTGTTTCAATTGGCTTTCCAAATATGTCAGTGGTTCGGTCTGCTGGAGCTACGAGGTTATCCGGAGGAGGAAGTCTGAATGGAAATGTAAAAGGATTTCCGCCTTTAACATATGAAATGTAATCTTGGCACCATCCTCGAAACTTCACTTCTCCTTCATCTTTGAATTCTCCGCTTTCCTTAAAAATATCCGAAGCCTTTACTGACTCTTTTAAATTTATGCGTCTGTCGTTCCACAAAAATAGATTAAAGTAGTAGAGGAGTTCATCAAACCGGTCATACATAGGTGTAGCAGTAAGCAGGACTAATGTGATTCCAGTGGCTGTTTTCAATATACGCTCTAATGCGACTGCAACTAGCTTGGATGATTCGGTTTCAGTTGTTTCACGCAGATTATGGGCTTCATCGACAATAATCAGTCGGTCATTAAATGTTTCGCGAATCCATTTGTCCATCTCATTCTGCGTCTTTAACTCGGTCTGTTTTTTAGTTACAGTATCTGCAAATCCCTGATAGCCCTGAAATTCATAAAATTCTCCGATAATTCGAGAAGCTAGTTTCATAATTCTGAGCTGACTTGATTTGTCAGTATACCGAAGCGGCTCTGACTGCGACCGTTGAATCATATCAAAATACCGCCGGCCTGTGCATTGCTTCGACAAGATTACACCATCTTCGTCTGGATTTACTCGTGTGATATCAAAAATTTGACTTTTGAAGTTTTCTTGGATGGATGGATTCGCAAGAACAAACACTCTCTTATCTTGGAACTCTGGTCGAATGATATACTCTTCTGCAATCTGGATGGCAGTGCAGGTCTTTCCTACACCAGTCCCGTGAACTAAAAGTAAGTTACGTGTTGGCGAATCGGGACTCATCACTCGCCTCAAAAATCGCTGATTGGGCTGTAGTTTGAAATCTCGAGACGATGAAATAGAACAGGATTCCTCACGTAGTTGCTTGAGAGACTCCAAGCTCGCAGCAGGCAATGCCTGTGCCTTTGTTTCACTGAGTTCTGGGTGAGTGATATTCACCATCTCTTATACATTTCGGCGGAATGATTTCATTTACCTGTAACTCTCAGTCATTCATGTAACTATGGAAACTTGTATTCCTGTCAAAGATATAGACTTCTTACTCCAACGAAATTGGTTCTTTACTACCGACGATCTGGTCGATTTACTTTACCTTGCAGATGAATCTTCGTGGGAATGGATCGTGGCAAATCGAAGTCGGTATTCCTCCAACATCCAAGATGTCATCTGTAACTTGGCATGTATTGGAATCCCGCAATCAAAGATGGTATGGTCTAATATGACCGATGAAGACTACAACAAGCATGATGCTCAAATCGCAACAGACTCTGAGAAGAAAATGCAAGATCGCTGGGTTGAATTTCGTGACAATAATGAGCTTTGTCGTCCAAGTATGGAGATTGATAGTAGAATTGAGACAGTATATGAAAGTCTTGCTCAGGAACGCAAAACATTATCAAAACATAAAGTTATACCCCAGGATATACAGACTCGAATCTTGGACCTTCAAAATGAATTTGATACGCTATCTAACAGAATCCGGCAAGAAGACAAGGATTGGGAATATTTGACAAAAACAGACTTCATTCTAAATGGACCGTTGTACGTTCTGTCGAAAAAAGACATTAGTTATAGTGAAATGTAAGTGCTCTAAAGAGTTCTGCCTTACACACAGAATGCCTGAAGATCATTCATGCTCTGTGGACTACCACATTATTGGAAAGGATCAACTTGAAAAAGCGAACCCTGCTATCAAAGGTGAAAAACTTGTAAGGATTTAATAATGAACATTCTTGAAATCGCATCTGCTGCAATATGGGTGGATTTTTTGACGATTGTGTTGTCGAAGTTTTTTAACTTTGGAACTTCCCTTGATTTTTGGTATTCTGAGTTTGGAATGGTTGCTGTGTTGTCCGACTGCCTTGTGCTCATTTTGGGAATACTGATTGCTCAAATCTTCTTCCCAAAGTATCCTCTTCTGCTAACTGCAATTGCCATTCAACTAATCCACGATATTCTCTTCTATTTGTTGGTTATTGTTCCTGTTCCGGTAGGTCACAACCGCATGATTGATGTTTTCAAATCGTATTCAACCGAAAACAGTTGGAAGATTCTTGCATACGATTCTGCAATGATCGGGTCTACGGTTTTAATTGCAGGCGAGCTGTCAAAGTTAAAGCCTGTTGTTTCTAGTTTTATTGGATTGCTTGGGCTTTATGCGATATCTTACATTATTTACACTCGTTAATTCAAATGGGAGGTGGTCTTTTTGGAACGCCGTTATATTTGAATCCTAAATGCCTAGTATTTTCTGCATTTGTTCTAGGAGTGTATTGGCTTCCCCACCCGAAGGCTTATGCTCACAAAATCGTAGCAGCATTCATTCTTGCTACCGCCGCTTACGTAATTCTTGCGTGGTATGATTTTATATTTGACTGTAATGATCGTTTAGGACCAACACTATTGGGATGGTTGTCTATGCCATTCAAACCGGCAGAGTATGGCGAGGCTTACAACAGACTTCCTGTTAAATACCAAAAAATTGTGCGATGGTTTGACATCGCTATTTTAGTTGTTTTATTAGGTTTAGTGTTTCTCCCTTATGTTTATTAGAGCTTGCTGTTGATGAACTCGCAGAAACGATTACCTGAATAGTCAGGCAAGACATACGTCTCATGTCCACCATCCGAGTCAATGTAACTGATAATCGGATTTCCCTTAGGATTCGATCTAGTCACATGACCAAGAGAAGCCTCAATAATTGACTCTCCTCGAATAGTCTCCTCTGGAAGAACTAGGACAAAGTGAGAATCTGGATCCTCAAAGTAGTGCGCATACAGTCCATTTGCAAACTCGAATGTCGCTGGCTCAAACTGCTCGACTTCATATTCGTCCTCCTCCTCTTCCTCCTCCTCGTCCTCCTCTTCCGACTCTTCGCGTTCAGCCTCAATCTTCTCTTTAATTTCACGGATCTTCTCCACAATATTGTCAATCTGTGCAGAAGTCAATGTCTCATTATAAAGACCAATTGCTAGAGTCGTAATCATTACAATGATAATTGCCATCATTAGAGCCTGCTCGTGCGCAACGTCCATTGTAGGGATGATTTGATTGTTCATTTTAGTTAACATATCCTTCCATGGATACCCGCAATCCGTTTTCAAAGTTACTTGCTATCTGCAAATAACTTTGCGAACTTGATGATTGACTGATTCTTACGTAATTCGGCCTTCTTTGCCTGGTCGATCACATACATAAGACTGTATGCGATCCACGATATCAAAATATAGATACACAGCAAGTTAATACCGTTTAGTTGGGACATAATGTTATAAATTCTATCACAGAATGTGTCGATTCCATTTTTAATGTCGCCGAGGGATAAGGATGAAACCGAAACTTCCTTCTGCGATAGAATTATTGTTACCTGAAGACGTAGTGTGGTATATATACAAGTTTGTTCCGCACCATAAGAAACAGAAAAAAGAACATAGTCCGTCTTTGCAGAAAGAGTTACAACGTATTCAGACCTTACAGTTACATAGAAAATCAGGAACTTATATGAAAGGATTCAACGAATTTTGTCTTGACTAATTGTGATACAAACCAATATAAACTTACGAATTTGATGATGATATAGTCCTCTCACATTTGAAAGAAACATAAGTCTTTGAAAGTTATAATTCTTGGGAAGTTTTAGAAAGATGTATGATGGTCTATTCTTTCTGCAAAGCACTTCTTCGATCCAATCATCAAGGCGCTTTTCGGACATAAATAAGTCTAACGATACGTATTCTTTATATCCAGGTCCTCCCCAAGGCGGATCAACAAACAGAACATCTGTATACCAATCGTATGATCTAGTTGCATCAGCATTGTGTAGTGTTGTATTCTTTAATCCATACTCAATCACGTTTGATTTCAATGCAGCATAGTTATTTTTATTTATTTCAATCGAATGGACATATTTGAAGTTCATGCAGAAAGAGATTGTATCTCCTCCCATTCCTCCAGTTGCGTCTGTTATCGTTTTATCGTCTAATGTTTGCAAAATAGTTCGCATATATGTCAAGATTTTATCAGAGTCAGCCTTTCGAGTTATGCTGTATGCGCCTTCTTCTGTTAGTTTTAATTTATGATAATCTATGCCATCTTTATGAGGAAACAAGTCCTCCATTGTATTCAACATGGTGTTCGTATGAATATCCCTTTTCAATGTATTTTAGATCCACCCACAGTGAATACGCGTCAGAAATAGATATGACCGATTGAATAGTTTTTCCATAGCACTGATAGACTCAGACATTCGCAACCAATGCTTGAGTGTTTCATTTTTGGGCCCAAAATAAATGGGGTATCCTCCATCAAGTTTTAGAGTGTAATCGGCACGCCCGCCACGATTCTTTGCTACATTCTCATTCTTGGTTACAAAATCCAGTGCCTCTTGGATTGCTTTCGCAATAACTGTTCGCACAGATCGTGTGCCACCCGGCACATAAACTACATGCTGGCCATTCTCAATGTATTTTAAGATAGTAGGAATTAAGTGTCTCGATTCTGCAACCTTGTGTAGTGCATTTGTATCTATGTCGTTCGGACTAACAATCACTACCTGTTCACGAACCTTCAGTGTAATTGACGCCATAATATCTTCATTCTTTTTTGCAGTATCATTGAATGATCCATACTTCTTTGAGAATGGAATAATATCTACAACTCCATTGCTTTCTATCCAATCAAAGTATGGTCTGAAGGCCCCGATATCACTCTTTTTGTCAAAATGTATATACTCGTAAATTTCTTCCCAATCACAGTAGAGAAAATCAGAAGTATACTTATCGTATCTTGCTGGATAGCGGTCCGATGACGCACCTTCTTCTGTGGCACGATCTTCTGAAGTTAGGCATTCGGGGTGAGAAATCGCAATCTTGTCTTCCTTGTAGTCACGGCCCTTCGTCAAGAACCGATCATAATCTAGATCTAGCCATAAATATTCAATCGGAAGCTGAATACTTGTCAGTGGTGCCAATAAACTATACTTTGCAAGAGCCATACTCAAAATACGATCATCCGCTTTTCCGGGAAACTTTTTAGTTTCACTCTGCCAAAACTTCAAAAGCTCACGTCCATGCTGCGTATTACCAAAAAACATAGTGCCTCCTGACATTTCAAACACATATGGATCAAAGCAAAAGACTGGCTTCTTACGATCCAGTGCAGGGCGGGAATCTGTGTTCCATCCGCGTGCCATATAATCCACATTCTTTGTATCACATACTCCTGGGTAGACCTTTATCTTCATATCTCCATCGATATATAGAACTCCGCGAGGATAACAAGCTTCTAAAGCTAGCTCGATGAAATATGGCTTAAAGTTGATAGCGTGCTGATACCCGCCTTTAACTGCAAACTCAGGATACTCTTCTGCTAAATAATTGCACCCATGCTTCTTACACGCGTCTTCCCAGTTATCAATCATCTTTTCATACGTAATTGGTGGAACTTCTAATTCTCTGCCGGGAACAACATCTTCGGGACAGGGACGCTGTGTATTCTTGTTCAAATTTCCACGCCCCCACCAATACGTGATAACTACAAAATTACTTTTAGAGTCGACGATCTTTGGCTTCAGTTCGTGTGACGTTGCTCGAGCAAAGAATGCTGCTGCGTCCGATCCACCCCGGAAGTGTCTCTGTGTGGTTCGGCGATCGGCCATTCTATTATAATTGACTAATAAAAACGGATTAAAAAGAGTCTAAGATAGGGATACTAATATTACAAGATGCCTCCCCCCAACAACTGCGTCGCCGTCATATGCTCTGGAGCGAACCAGGGGACAGTGTGTGGGAAGCGAGTTGGAAATGACAATACTAGGTGCCGTGTTCACCACAACAGCTTTGAGAACAAGGGCCCTCACACAACTGCCCGAGACGAGTTGAAGGCTGTTCATGCTAAGGAGATTTACACAATTACCTCAGATCCTGCTTTCACAGATCATCAGAAGATAGCAATTGTCGAGGCTGCTTTGCGAGTTCACGAGGAGCAGCGTATTCGGCTATACCGAGAACAGCGCGATTATATTCGCATTCATGGCGACCCGGATGCTCCTGCAAAGGCCCGCAGAGATGAGGCTCGTCGCCGCCGCGCTGAGCAATTTAACGCTAACATGGCCCGTCATCTTGCACAAGCCCAACATATTGGTGCGGCAGTTCGTATTGCCCCAGCAGTAGCTCGAGTTCCGCCCGTGAGGGAGCTTGCGGCTTTTGCTAACGATAACCAAAATGTTCACACGATCCACGCTGTTCAGCAGACTAAACATATTATCAATAAAATTCTTGAAATTAAAGTTCCTACGCGATACCAGTGGAATAAACGTGAGTGCTCAAAGACTCCTGGGCAAATCATTATGCAGTGTAGACTTAGTCCTACAGCTGCATGGCAGATGACTGCTAAGTATTGCCAACCTGAAACTATTTACGAAATGGGAGAGGGTATTTACGGACGTGTTCTGGATTGTGTTTGGCAGTTCATTCTTGCTTCACCTGACAAAGATGACCTTGTAAAGATTGTTAAAACTGAGATGGAGGATAACATTGGGATGTGTGCTCAAGGAAATCTCAGCCGTCTGTGTAACATCCTTGCAGGATACTTGGATGATGTTGTTATTAGAGAGAGTCCTGCAGAAATTATGGGTCGTCTCATTTCGGGTATTCTTGAAACTGCCGATCTAACTGAGCGTGCTCGTAAAATCACAGAAGCTCTGATCGAATCTAAAATGCCAGGTGAAAAGTGGCGTGAGTGGGCAGAGCCGGCATTCGATGAGGCGATTGTAATTGCTGGAGGTAGGGTTCAGATTCTTGTGTAGATTATAGTGGTTCTAAAAATAAAAATAAATAAAAGAGTTTTTCGTTTGAAGTCAGCCCCGTGAAAACGGATTCGGCCCGGCCACGCTAGTGCACCCCAGACAAGCCGGCGTCTATAAACCAGCATATGGACCCAACGCACGTTTCATTACGGGATGGTTGGGA
>Ga0164292_10003381_pt1 | contig 13057 bp, 9 predicted proteins | sample GEODES117metaG_FD_111486 | JGI IMG/M metagenome (GOLD analysis project Ga0164292, IMG submission 111486) | Eutrophic lake water microbial communities from Lake Mendota, Wisconsin, USA - GEODES117 metaG | ecosystem: Environmental > Aquatic > Freshwater > Lake | place: USA: Lake Mendota, Wisconsin... | reverse complement strand
TGTTCGTCGTGACAATGTCACCGTCCTTGCCCTCGGTGCTCACAATCACTTCATTGTCATCGAAGTTCGTCGTTCCAGTATTCCCCGCTGCGTCCTCGAAGGTCAGCGACAATTCCGCGGGACCAACTGCATCGGCTGTGACCGTAATCTTACCGGTGGCATCATCAAAAGTCGCACTGGCACCGGTCAGCAAACCGTCAATGTAGGTCGCGAAATCACCGAGCGAGGTGGTTCCGCTGATAGCGAAGCTTCCCGAAAAAGTCGAACCGTCCGGGTTCGTCCCCGCAACGTCGATAAAGTCACCAGGGACGTAATCGACGGAGTTCTTGTCCAGCGCATTAAACAGGGTGGCTGAAGTGGCATTCGCGCCGCTTGCCCGAAACGGTGACCGTGACATCATCACTTCCGCCGCCGGCGGTTTGGCCGAAGCGGGAATATTTCCGGAGAATGCGGCCACCGCGGTTTCCTGTCCTGGCACCACTGCACCGATGGGAATTCGAATGGAGCTGTCACCTGGTTCCTGGTATCCAATGACGCCTTCAGCCGGCTCACCCACCGTACCACTTCTTTGCACCAACATGCCCGTGTTGGCAATCGTGAGGTAACCTTTTGAGTTCAGGGTAAACTGCCCATCGCGCGTGTAATACGTACTGGCATTGTTGGACACGGCGAAGAAGCCACCGCCTTCGATAGCGAAGTCAAAGCCACCGCCCGTAATCTGCAACACGCCTTGTTCGAAGTTTCGGGCAATCGAAGCAACGCGCACACCGTTACCAATCTGGCTCGGATTGGTACCGGCCAAGCGTTTGTCGGTCGAAGTACCGTTACCGCTGGAGAGCGTCTGATAGATCAGGTCGGCAAAGGCAATTCGTTGAGCCTTGTATGCCGTGGTATTCACGTTGGCGAGGTTATTCGCCACCACGTCCAGTTTCCGTTGATGAGAGAGCAGACCGGACGCACTGGAGAAGAGTGAACGGGACATGGCTTAACTGGTCCTGTGTTGCTTTGAGACGTTTACCGAAATCGAACCTGAAACCCCAATTGGCCGCTACCGATTTGTGATCAAGCTGAGATCGACTTAATCAAATTGATATCAATCAACCGGTCACCCACCACAGCTGCAAGCTTGCCATCATTCATCGTGATTTCGCTGACTTGCCCCCGGTCAAGTCCGCCTGAATCGGGGTTGAAGAACTCAACGCTCTTACCCACCAGATTGACGCCTTGAGAAACTTCCTGCAGCTTCAGCATTTGCCCGAAGGAAGCTTTTAACTCCTGCATGCTCTCCACCATCGACATCTGACTGATCTGCCCAATGAACGCCTCCTGATCCGTCGGCGCGGTCGGGTCTTGATACTTGAGCTGGGTGGTCAAAAGCGTCAGGAAGTCCATCTTGCTGAGCGCGGTGTTGGCGGCTGCGGTTGTCGACATTCTGAATTGGTCCTTGGTACTGATTGAATGCGGTTTAGGGTTGGCTAGACCAACAAATTGACCTGTCTGTTTCCTGTCAGGCCGTTAACGCTATGGTGGAAATCGGCTTTGGCGGTTGGTAGCGAAAAATTGGTTCGTTGGCTGCGATCGTTGCGTTCGTTCTGATCACCCAGATTCTCGCGCTCTTGGTGTTCGCCGGCATCCGAACGTGAACCTTCCGCAGTGGAGCTGCCACTGGAACCGGTGTCGGAAGTAATCTGGATCTCCTTGAGTTCCAAGCCATGCTGCCCGAGCGCTTCGATCAACTGTTCGCGCTGCAAGCTCAAGGCATCACTGGTTGCCGCCTCATGGGCGACGATCCGCGCCAGGTAATCATCGCCCTGTTTGCTGACCATGATTTCCAGTTTGCCAAGCTCCGGCGGATGAATTTCGATTGAAATCCAGCCTGCATCCGGCTCAGCGGCTGTCGCGATCTGGGAGGCAACGCTGTCCAGCGGAAAGGACTCAGCAATTTCATCCAAATGCGATTCGAAGTCGGTTGATGACTCGGCCAGTTTGTTTAGGTCTGAGGTACTTAGCTGGACGCTTTCAAACGATTTCGTTTCTGGGCGATGGTGAGCGGATTCTGCTTCTGGAGATTCGCCTAACTCAGCCAGCGACGCCTGCCGGTCGTCATTTCTGCTTTGAATCTCCGTGGAGACTGCCGTGACGGCAGTTGCTGATTGGGGTAACGCGGAACTTGAAGCGTTCAGTTCCCACTGCCAGGAGCCTTCGCCATCAGTAGTTCGGCTGCGTGAATCTCGTGTGGAAGTTCCCCGCATTCCACGTTCGCCCGCCGTCGTCGCTGCTCCTCCCTGAGTCGCCAACTCAGCGTTGTCGCTGACGGCTATTCCCTGCTCTTGAGCCGTGAAATCGAACTTAGGCAATTCCGCCGCAGTGAGCTCTTGGCGGCTGTCTTCAGGATTTGGAGCGATTGACTTGATTGGGATTTGAGGTTCCTGCTCAGCCCCACTGACTCGACTTATACGACCTTCGACATTCGATTGCGATAAGTACTCCACAGGCAGACCATTTGGCGACCTTGTCATGGCCGGCAGGTCGAGCGACTTCTGTTGTGAAAGACCCGGGTTGGCGGCTGGACTTTGGAGGCGAATCGCATTGGCCCCCGCTCCTCCCGGAGCAAAAGAACTGGAAGCCTCGTTAATCTCAACTTCTGTTGCGCTTTGAGTATTGACCGATTTCGTGGGCCCGGCGTTAGATAACGATGCGGTTATCAGCGAATACAACTGACCGTCGGAACTGACATCGGAGGCTGTCTTCTCCCCTGCGGATGTGGCCAACTCTTCAGCGCTGAAATTTTCTCCTTCCAACGACTCCAACAGTCCGACAAAGTCTCCCCCTTCGCCAATTGCTCCAGGGAAAGCTGCTTCTGACTGGCCGCCGACCATCCCGGTCAACAAGCTGAGCAGCAGATCATTCGGAGGTGTTTGAGCTGTGGTAACTGCGGTCATACCGGCAAGTGCACACGGAACGTTGGTCAATGGAAACGATACGTGCCGGATCGTAATTGCAAGTCCAATGCCAACTTATCCCAAGAGCCTCTCGGCCGGGCAAAGCCAGTTCCAGAGTCACCGGCATTCACAAAGAAAGGTGGACTGCGCGGTTTTCGCGAGAAATCGCTGGGCAAGCAGGCCCGCATCCGGCAGGCAGCCGGGGTGTCTGGCATTAAGCCATGTGAATCTGTAACGCCGCGCGGACGTTAAAGCCTCGCCAGTTTGACAGAAAAACTGCGGGCGATTTTGGCAAATCCATTTTGTCGGATTGGTTATCGTGCAGCGGCTGGAAAACTTGCCTTTAGAACGGAGAATTTTTTTCGGCTCGCTTCCAAGGTCGTGCTGTGACGAGCGAGCGGAACCTGCTCCCCGAGCTTCGCTTCCGCAATCGGCTGCACTTCCAGCCGAGGTCCTATCTTGCGATACCTATTTCAGACGTACTACGCGTCAGCCCTCGGTTCGTCTGCTTGACCGGTAATCGCGCAAGGCTCTGTCCACCGATATTTAGCCAAGGCTGCAAGGCAGCCCGCTATTTCCCAAGCATCAGCTCCCGCGTGTAACTTCCTGGCAGGCATTTTACTGGCTGCAGAACCGGGGGCTGGCGCGCAACCCTGCTGAGCTGGAGTGACGGGACAGGGCCCGGGTTGCTTGCACGGCGGAAGCTTGAGCACTTTTCAGAGTCGCGCTCGAGACTGGACTTTGAGTGAGGCGATTTCGAGATCCGTCCGGGACACGAAGCTTGGCTTCCTCAACAGGCGAGGGCTCTCCTGAAACAGGGCGTTCCCTAACACCCAGGTCGGCGAGAATTGAGGCAGCTGAGCCCACCCACTCAGCCCACCCCTTGAGAAGCCTGCACTTGCCAACGTCGGAGCGTCTCTCGACGGATTCAACTCCCTGTATCGGGTGGCTAAGCAGCGCGGGAATCGAGCTCTCGGTATTCGTTGAGCTTATTCGTAATTGTTCTTGCGGTGATTCCGAGGCTCTCGGCGGCCAATCGCTTGTTACCTTGAAAGCGCACAAGCGAGGCTTCGATAATGCGACGCTCCATCTCGGCCAGGGTCAGGTTGCAGAACTCGACTGGCAGGCGATCGCCACCAGAACCCGCCAAAGGGTCGAGCGGAGCGTGCTGGACCAACCTGTCCGGAGAGAGCAGACAGGCCCGGTGTACGGTATTACGCAACTGCCGGACGTTTCCCGGCCAGGGATATTCCCGTAATTGCTCCAAGGCCCGCGAACTGAAGCCCTCAACTCCAGCGGGAGACTCGGCTTTGAACTGTTGGCAGAAGTAGCGGACGAGCAGCTCTAAATCAGTGGGGCGTTCCCGCAAGGGAGGAAGGTGAAAATGCACAATGTTCAGTCGATGATAGAGATCGAGCCGAAAGCGCCCCGTCGTTGCCTCTTCAGCCAGATTGCGATTGGACGTAGCAAGTACGCGAACATTCAACTTGACCGTCTCATTTCCTCCAACCCGTTCCAATTCTTGCTCTTCGAGCACGCGCAGCAACTTGGCTTGGATCCGGAGGGGAATTTCGCTGACTTCATCCAGCAGTAGCGTCCCGCCTGAGGCGAGTTCAAACTTGCCAATTCGTTGTTCATGAGCCCCGGTGAACGCCCCGCGTTCGTGCCCGAAGAGTTCACTTTCGATCAGGCTCTCGGCCAGAGCCGCGCAGTTAACTCGAATATACGCCTGCTGAGATCGCCGGCCGTGACGGTGAATCCAGCGTGCCAGAACCTCTTTGCCAGTTCCACTTTCACCCGTAATCAGTACCGTGGCGGTAGAGGCTGCTACGCGCTGGGCCGTCCGCGCCAAGCTGTGCATCTGCTCAGAACAGACCATGAACCCCGGGTCATCGACCAAGGAGGTCGGCTGGGCGGAGCCGGCTTGGGGCGGAGCCGAGATTTGCTCCGGTCGATTCGACGCCTCCAAGCTGACCGGTGAATTTCGATAGTCTTCGATGCGGAGGAGGTCAGGCATGATTTGCTTTCTCTCTTTCTCGTTCGTCGGCTTTGGATGTCTCGCGGCGATGCGCGAGGTGTCCAAGTTTGCAGACCGGAAATCGTGTGCAGACCGGAAATCGTTGTCCGCCGAGCAGCCAGTTGGACTGGACGCTGGAACGGGAATAAGTCCGGGGGTTTTTTCTCGGGTTGGATTAAACTGAGTCGGGCTCTCGGCTGTAGTTTTGAGGCAACAGTTCCGAGCGGAACTTGGAGCTGAATCGGCAGTTAACGTGGGCTGCTGGCATAGGCTCGCTGCATTTGCAGCGAGCGGACACCCGCATTGACTTGGGGGAGCAAGCGATCGCGCGCTTCCGTTGCCGCTTTCTCCAAACGGGCGATTTTGGCCAGCATCGCCTGAAATAATCCGGTCAGCTGCTCCAGCTCGGAAGTCGGACGTCCGCTGCCTGGAGTTTGCGCTGCGGCCTCTCCGGCCTCAGCACTTAACCGCTGGATTGTGGTCAAGTGGTGCATAACCTGCTTGGTCGCAGCTTCGCTCCACTCGCCCCGAGCGGACTCGGCAAGTAACTGCTCGAGTTGGCCATCGACCTGTCGATATTGCTGAACGATCTGCTCCAGCAGAACATGGGCGACCGGGGGGTCACTTTGCATTGGGGCTGAGCTCCTGGGTTACACCCTGCAGGTAGGAATCAATCTGATTGATGGTGGACTCGATGTTCTTGCGGCGTTCGACGTTCTCCAGCCACCACCGCGCCGCCTCGACGGGGCGGGTTGGGCGGCGACTCTCCACCAGCCCTCGATAACCCTTTTCGGCGTTGGGCAAGTCACCGAGAATTCGGCGACAACTGGCAATGAAATACTCTGTCCAGAGAGCGTCTTGAGGCTTGTCCAACTTGTCAGCTACCGCCAAATACGTTTTGAGTGCAAGTTCGTAATTGCCGGTTTGAAACAGGCTGTTGGCCAGTTCGAGTGGGTCGACGGCCGATGGGACAACTGTTTGTCCGAGATATTTAGGAGGGGTACTGGCCTGCTCCTTGGGGTTCACGGCCTCTGGACCGGCTTGAAGGTCAGGGAGCGGAAATTCAGGCGGCGCGGGGGTGACTTGTTTCCCGTCAGCCGACTGCTCGGCTCCCGTTCCGCTCGCCGAAGTCACATCTGCGGCAGGTTGGGTACCGGCGTCCGCTGCGGCAGCCGAACGCTGCTTGGCCGCTTCAGCCTCCTGTTTTTGCTGGACCAAGGATCGGATCAATTCCATCCTTTGCTGGATGGACCGCAATCGCTGTTGCTCAGGACTTTCTCCGGGGATTGCGGTAGCGCTCGGCAGTTTGAGCTCGGGCATCTGATTCTGTTGCTTGCGAAAATCCTGCAGCGACTGCAGCAACTCCTGAGCCAACTGCCCACCACCGGGGCTCGCGTCAGTCGGCGGAGGGGTCTGAGCCTCAAGTCTCGTGGTGAATGCAGCGAACAGGCAGACTGCAATTAAGGCATGCCCGATCGGCAAAACGAGCACACGACAGGTAAAACGAAATTGAAAGCAAAGGCGGTTGGTGTTCATTTCTGCTGGTTCTCCTGGGGCAGCATTCCGGCAAAGCAGAGTGCTGCGGCATACGGTTCACCCAGCTGACGGTAAGCCAAGCCCAGTGATGTCAACACACTTTTCTGCTGTTCCGCCGTCAGTTTCGCGGCCAGCAACTCGCGGCCAATGACGATCGCTTCAGGGAACTGCCGCAGCTCGATCCGCGCTTCGAGCATTTGCAACTTGGCGGTGGTGGCCGTCTCGAGATTGTCTGCTTGGGCCAAATGCTCATAGCACTTAATCGCCTGCTCGTACTCGCTGTGCCGCTGATGCTCGATGGCCAACTCGAACAACAGGCGGTCGCGCCAGTAAATGTCCTTCGCCTGGGCAAGTGCCGCCTGCAAATTGGCGAGGGCCAAGTCGTCAAAGCCCAACGCTTGCCAAGCCCGTCCGACAAGGTACCGGTCAATCGTCGAAAGTGACGTGGCAGGAGTGAATTCCTGGAGCGTCGAAACGAGCCGATAGCTCTCGTTCCGCCGCGCCTCGGGCAGCTCAGAACCCAACAGTCGCGAGAGACTGGAAATAAACGCAGCCACTTGCCGATCAGCATCTTGCGTAAACAAATCGCGGCGCTGGAAAATTGCCTGATTGGCTGCAAAGGGTTTGTTCTGAAGGAGATAAATTCGAGTCTGTTGCAACACGGCCTGGGTTGTCAACGCATCCTCTTGTGACAAGGAAATGGCTCGACTGGTCGCGCTCAAGGAGGCTTCCAACTGCCCCTGCTGTACTTGTAATTGGCTGATGAGAAAATAAGCCAGCGCCGAGACATGCTTGTTGGTCGCCGTATCGATCGCGCGAAACAGGAGGGCAATCGCTTCGTCCACTCGCCCCAGAGCAGCATTGACCCGCGCCTGGTTTAAGTGAATTCGGGCAGCCATGTCGTCTCTTGCCCCGGCCTGCAACGCAGCCTGATACTCCGTGGCGGCCTGATCGTAATTGCGTTGCAGCAACTGGAGGTTTCCTTGCTCATAATGGGCATAGGCCCGACGGCGGTCGCGCGGAACAAGTTTCAGAAACTGCTGCCAGGTTCTTCCTGCTGCGTTGAGCCAACTTGGCGATTCCTCGTCGCGCTGCGGCACCGTAACTCGGATCAATTGCCCTTCCTGTTCCCAGCCCAGTTGAATCGGCCCCAGCAGGGCATCGAGAACCAATCCCAGACTCAACTGCTCGAAGTGCAACGCCTTGCTTCGTCCTTTCAGAAAGGGAAGCGCTGCCTCATCAATTTCGAACTTGAGTTGAGTGGTAGCACCAAGCTGTTCCAGCAGGGGGTTCAAGGGCTGCACATCCAAGTCAGCGGCCAACAGGATGGCACCAGCCTGGTCGGATTCGCGTGAGATAACCCGCAGTACAGCAGCGGGCGCGGCAGGTTGAGATTCGCTTGGGTTGTGTGCCTCATGTGAGTCGTGCGCCTCATGCGAGTCACCCGCTGGAGGCGTTTCATGTCCGGATGCAAGCATCGGGCGTGGGGCTGAGTTGGCTTGCAGGGCTTCAATTGTTGGTTCGAGATCGATCACGGGAGGGGCGAAATCGACTCCCTCCGGTGAGAAAGGTGAAAGCTCCTGTCCCCGAATTCCCTGTTGACGTTGAGCGGCGGCCAGAAGCGTCAGAACTTCTCCTTCGAGGAATTCCGAACCGGTTTCGAAGCGGCGCGACTGGAGCAAAATGTCGGAGAGCAACTCGATTGCTTCGGCTGGCTTTCCATTGAGCAGCCAAACCCGGGCCAACCCGGTCAAGCCCAGAACTTCAATGGGCCGACTGGTCGGGCGCTTGATTGCCTGCAGGTAGGCTTTTTCGGCAACCGGATAGTTGCCCCGCAATTCCTCGGCCAAGCCAAGTCGACAGAGAACAACCGGGTCGGGATGCGATTGCTCTGCCTGCAATACAGTCCGAAGCAGTTTGAGGGCGCCCCCATAGTTGCCAAGCAGCAAAAATTGGTCGGCAGAGCGAAGCAGCTTGCCCTCGGTTTCCTCCAGGCTGAGCTCTTCATCGAGCCCCAATTCGAATGCCAGCGATCGCAGGAGCCGCGCAGCATTGGTTTGGTCAACTGGATGTTCCGTTGGATCTGAATGTTCGGCGGGCGCGGAGTGCGCCGCATCGTCCGTAGCAGGCGGGGTGCTGTCAGGCCATGACAGCACCAGTCCTGCTATCACTCCACAGCAGAAGAGTGTGGAAACGATCCAGAATTCCACACGAAACATGCTTGGCAACCTTTCGAACCGGGGGAAATCGGACAGTTTTCTGCAGACGACGAGTCGATTTGGTCGATGTAATCGTCAGAGTTTGCCTGACCGTTAAAGTTGAATCGTCGAAAAAAAGTCTTGAGCTTGAGCAAAATTTTCGCAAGCTCCTGGAAATCCCATCGATAACCAGCCTGTGACGACTTTCAGGAGTAGAAACCATGAAGATTAATCCTCAGGGCTCGCAACCAAATCTGCCTATTTCCAAGGCAGCCGCTGCGGGCTCGGCTTCGGCCGGGGTCCAACGCGAGTTGTCCCAGGGAACAGCAGCAGAAGTCGAGAGACTTCGGCTAGCTAACTTGGTTTTGAGTCTGAAAAGCGAGGCAGGAAACCGCGAAGCAGCCATTAATCAAGCGCGAGCCAAAGTTCAATCTGGTGCTTATCTGACAAGCGCCGGTGCCGCTGCGGCCGCGAATGGCATTTTGGGACTCTAAGTTGCGTTAGTTCGCACTTGGATGATTCCAACCTGCAAGAACAGTGACCAATGATTGGATGGATTCTGAAATTGGTTAACGCATGGATGCGGTTGAAGACATTCGATTATTCTTTGGGAGGCATTCATGGCTTTAGGGGTAGTTAACAACAGCGGTTCGATCAATGCCCAGAACAATCTTTCGCGGGCTCAAACCTCGCTGAATCGTTCGATTGAGCGGCTGTCATCTGGTTTGAAAGTGAACCGTGGTGCTGACGGCCCCGCGGCCCTCGTCATTTCGGAAAAGCAACGGGCCCAGATCTCCGGTTTGAAGACCGCGATCGACAATACGGAAAAAGCAGTTTCGGTCGTGCAGACGGCTGAAGGTGCCTTGAGTGAAATCAACAGCCTGCTGGTCAAGGTTCGTGGCTTGGCCCTCGACTCCGCCAATACCGGCGTTAACGATGACGACGCCTTGGCAGCCAATCAGGCAGAAATCGCCAATGCCTTGGACACGATCAACCGAATTGCCAATAACACCCAGTTCGGCACCAAAAAGTTGCTGGATGGTTCGGCTGGCAAGACCGGCGTTGCTGCTGATGCCGATGTGACCTTCCTCAAGTCCGGCACCGCATCTTCTGCTGGAACTTATGCCGTCAACATCACCCAGACCGCCGAGCGAGCTGTGGCTGATGCCGCTTCGGACCAAACCGCTGTTTTGGCAGCCGATGAAACCCTGACCATTAACGGCGTCAATGTGACCCTGAATGCCGGCTTGGATCAGGCTGGCGTCGTGGCTCGAATCAATGAATTCACCGGCCAGACGGGCGTCGTGGCCCAAATTGATGGCACAACTACCCAGCTGTATACCGAGGACTTTGGTTCCGGAGCCTCCATCAATGTGATTTCGAACGTTGCAGCCGGTGGGACCAGTTCCGGTTTCGGAACAACTGCCATCGCTGACTCGGGCGTAGATGTTGGCGGAACGATCGGTGGCAACGCCGCAACTGGCTCAGGAGCCGTTTTGACTGGCACCACGGGCGCGTCGGAAGGCATTTCGATTCGGTTGGCAGAAGACGGAGCTGACCCGACGATCTCTGTCACAGGCGCCCAAGGCAATGTGACCGTGACCGACAACTCCTTGACCTTCCAAATTGGTCCGAACCAAAACCAGACCGTTAATGTCGGCATCGACAAGGTTAACCCCACCGGCCTGGGTGTTGGGCTCTCCAACAATCAGTTCGACTCGCTCGACTCAATCGACGTCACCTCGGCCTCCAAGGCTCAGGATGCACTGGCTGTGATTGATTCGGCCATCGACGAAATCTCCAATCTTCGCGGAACGTTGGGTGCATTCCAGGCCAACACCCTGGAATCGACTGCCAACAACTTGCGAGCAACCTTGGAAAACACTGTGAACGCCGAGTCGGTCATTCGCGACACGGATTTTGCGGAAGAAATTTCGGCCTTCACCAACAATCAGGTTCTGGTTCAGGCCGGCGCCTCGGTCCTTTCGAGTGCCAACCAGTCTTCGCAGCTGGTCCTGTCACTGCTGGGACGATAGTCGAAATGACTTCTCCGCTGTCTGAGATGGGCTTTGGCCTGTCTGGATAAACGGTTCAACGATCGCGCGGAGGGGCAACTTTGCCTCTCCGCGTTTTTCCATTTCAGGATACTTGCCATGAGCTTTTCGATTGACGGCCTGATTTCGGGACTCAACACCAGCTCCATCATCGACAGCATGGTCAAGCTGCAGGCCAACCAGGTCAATCGGTTGTCCGAGCAGAAGCAGCAGGTTGTCAACCGCCAAACCTCGTTCAAAGGGGTCGAGGCTCGCTTGCTCACGCTTCGTTCATCGCTCAGCCGGCTGAATCGGGTTACCAGTTCCGTGTTCGATGCTCGCAGCACATCGGTCAGCGATGAGTCAATCGTTTCGGCTGCAGCGGGAAGCGGGGCCCAAGTCGGTTCGTTCTCGCTCAAAGTCAACAGCCTGGCTGCCGCTGAAAAGCGCGCCTCCGCCGGATTTGCATCAGCTACGTCAACGATCACCCAAGGCACCCTCGACATTCGCGTTGGCAGCCGGGAAACGGCCACGATCACCATCGATGCCAGCAATAATACGGCCAGCGGGCTGGTCACTGCGATCAACTCACAAGCTACAGATGTAACCGCGGCACTCGTCAAAGACCAGGCAAGCGGGCAGTTCCGCGTTCTGCTCTCATCCAAGTACACGGGTGAATCCAACAGCATCAGCATCACCAACAACTTAGCAGCGTCTGCCGGGGGTGCGGTCCAACCTGACTTTACCGGTCCGGTAGTGCAGGCTGCGGCCAACGCTTCGATCACCATCGGGTCCGGGGCGGGAGCCATCACTTCAGTCTATGAGACCAACCGCATCGACGATCTGGTTGAGGGCGTTTCCCTGAACTTGCTGAAAGCCGATGCGAGCAAGGAAATCACCGTTTCCGTTGGGGCTGACAATGAGGGAGTTGTCACCGCCGTTGGGGAATTCGTCAAGGAATTCAACGGTGTCATCCAATACATTTCAGAACAATCTCAATTCATCGTACAGTCCCAGAAAGCCGGACCTTTGCTCGGCAACCGCTCGGCCAGCGAGATTCAGAATCAACTTCGCTCAATCGCCATCAGTTCCGTTCCCGGCCTGGAAACCGCGATCAACCGTTTGTCCCGAGTTGGTGTCGGTGTCTCTTCCACCGGCACGTTGACTTTCGACGAAAGCAAACTTCGCTCGGCCCTCAATGGCGAATTGAATGGGGTCAGCGCGCGTGATGTGCAGCGACTGTTTGGGCTCTCAGGCGAGTCGACCGCGGCGGGCGTGGAGTTTCTGCTGGGGAGCTCCCGGACCAAATCCAACACAACGCCTTACGAAGTAGACATCACCCAGGCAGCCGAGCAGGCCACAATTTCGGGCTCGGCCCTCGGCGGCTCCATCGTCATCGCACCGGGACAAAACACCTTCAGCTTCAAGCTCGACGGCAAAGAGAGCGGGACCCTTTCGCTGACAGCCGGGACCTATACGCCCGCGCAATTGGCCTCCCAACTCGAGTCGGTCATCAACTCGGCAACCAGCTTGGGCAATCGCAAAGTGACGGCCAGTATTGAAGGCGGTCAACTTCGGCTCAGCTCCCAGTCCTATGGCTCCAACTCGAAAATCGAAGAACTCGGCGGCACAGCCTTAACAGCACTCGGGCTGAGTGGAAGTGAATCGGATGTAGGTGCAGATGTTGTGGGCCGCTTCCTCGTCAACGGTCAGGTGGAGACAGCCAAAGGCACCGGTCGGCTATTGATGGGAGATGCCAACAATGCCAATACGGCGGACCTGCAGGTTCGCGTCACGCTGACCGCAGCTCAAGTGACTGCTGGCGTTGAAGCCGGGATGACGATTACCCGGGGTGTCACCAGCGAGTTGGAGCAATATCTGACCAAAGTACTCGATCCGGTAAAGGGTCAAGTCAAGAACGGTAACGATTCGTTTCAGAGCCAGATTGACGCCTTTGATGCTTCGATCAAAAGAGTCAATGACGTGGCCGAAGCGAAACGAGCCAGCCTGGTCGCCCAGTTCGCCAACCTGGAGCGACTGTTGAGCGATCTGCAGCAAACAGGCAGCTTCATCTCCGGACAGCTTGCCGGATTGAGCAATCTGAACAATTCCAAACGCGGCTAAACGCAGGGGTTCCGCTCCCCATCCTTCCGGGGAGGCTAAAAAACGTAGTGCCGAGTTCAGCCCCGCGGGATTCCCACGATAACTAGGGCGGGCAGGGACAGGATGGCTCGCGACTTGCCTTGACTATCATTCCAGTGGCAGGAGGAATTGGATGTACGGCACCCAGCAATATCGTCGGCAGGCTGTTTTGGGTGGGATGACCCGGGT
>Ga0164292_10003380_pt1 | contig 13057 bp, 12 predicted proteins | sample GEODES117metaG_FD_111486 | JGI IMG/M metagenome (GOLD analysis project Ga0164292, IMG submission 111486) | Eutrophic lake water microbial communities from Lake Mendota, Wisconsin, USA - GEODES117 metaG | ecosystem: Environmental > Aquatic > Freshwater > Lake | place: USA: Lake Mendota... | reverse complement strand
GGGAATGCAACAATTACAAGCGCAACAAACTCTTAGTGCATTAAAATTAAAAGTACAAATTAAAGCGAAGGATAAGCGCGGCAAAGTAATACAAGTGCTACCTAATGTTGGTACCCAAGTTGCACCGGGTACTGTGATAGTTCTTTTAATTGGCTAGTTTGATAATTAGTTGATCTAAATCCTAACTTCACAATTACAAACCTACGATCTAACCACTGTAGTAAGAATCAACCCCCGATTGATTAGCTTCTAATCACTTTTGTCTGTATACCCCATCCAGAAATGTTGCCTAAAGTGGGTTGATTAGGCTGAAGCAAGTCTAGGCAAATGCATAGGAGATCAGTAGGGTTCAGAAACAAACGAAAGGAAAATTATGTCAAAAGGAAAAAGAAGTAATTTAGCAATCTTTACACTGGCGGGGTCAATTCTGATTTCTAGTGTAATAGTTTCAATGAATCAGGTTAATGCACACTCAACAAGTGCTACGAAAAGGGAATTTCTTGCGCTAAAACAATGTATCTCTGGTTTTCAAAAAGATACTGTAAAGTTTTATGAATGGTATTTAATTAAAGACGATAATTACCCAGACCGTGAAGAAATTCCTTCACAATATAAACCATACGTTTATGACAGCGATGGACGCGAAATGGGTGAGGCAAACATACTCCTGTGGATGGCAGATGGCTTGGAGTGCTAAATCTTGAAGTTAAAAAGTAGCAGAATGTTTTAAATAATTACAAAAGGTTCTGCCTTGCAGCTTCTGATTACTAGATCAGTGCGTTGCTTTGATTAGCAGTAAGAACGTCAGTAATTCTATGCTCAAACCTTTGGTGCGCCCGCAGGGATTCGAACCCCGAACCTTCTGATCCGTAGTCAGATGCTCTATCCGTTGAGCTACGGGCGCTAAGTCTTAAGCGATTAGAAGTCTAGCGATTTATTAAGACCTGCCCAAATTTATTAACTGCTTCCAATCTACCTCTTTTACTCGAGGTTTTCCTGCAATTTCACCAGAAATGACCTCGGAGGCATTTATTTTTTCCCATGCTGATTGATCAATTACTTCATGCCCTGATTTTAATAATGCGGTGATTCCTTCACTCGTCTTTGGTTCTCTCAAATTTTCAATAATCAGATCAACTACATCAGTTGAATCACTCTTGTTTGTACCAATCACACCAGTTGGCCCACGCTTTGCCCAACCTACTGCATAGACATTATGTTCAACATGCCCTGCAATATTACTAACCCGACCACTTTCAATGGTTACGCCAGGATATTCATCTGAGTCATAACCAATAGCTGTGATAACTATCCCAGCCTTAATTGAAAATCTATCGTTGGTTGCAATTACCTTGCCATTTTCAACTTTATTTTTCTGAAACACAATCTCTTCAACTTTGCCATTACCTTTTATCTCAATTGGGGTAGATAGAAACTTTATCTCAAGTTTTCTTGCAACTCCTTTTTTCTCATGCTCTGCAATAGCCTTCATTGCCTCAATATTGTTCCTTAAATCTTTCTCAACCTCATCCATCTCTTCAATATGTTTTATCGCCTCTTCAATTTGTTTTGAATCAATATAGACATCTGTATTTTCAAGCTTAGGAAGATCTCGAAGTTCGGGGGCGGTAAAGGCGGCATGCTCAGGGCCCCGCCTGCCACAAATAACCACAGTGCGAATTTTGCTCTGCTTTAATTTTGCAAGTGCATGCTCTGCCACATCTGTTGGATCAAGTTCAGTTGGATCAATCGCCAGAATCCTTGCCACATCCATTGCCACATTTCCAGCACCAATTACTACAGCTGTGTCACTAGATAGATCAACCTCAACACCAACAAAATCAGGGTGGGCGTTATACCAAGGAACCAACTCAGCGGCAGTTAATGAGTTTTTTAACTCTTCTCCTGTAATTCCAAGCTTTCGCCCCTTTGAAGCTCCTGTTGCTAGAACTACAACATCATATTGATCCCTTAAATCCTTTAGTGATACATCTTTACCCAACTCAACATTTGCAAACAATCTAAAGTTTGGCTCCTTAGCAATCTTTTCAAACACCTTAGAAACTGTTTTTATCTTTGGATGATCGGGCGCAACACCACTTCTAACTAAACCCCAAGGTGTTGGCAGCCGTTCAATCATGTCAATTGCAAATGAGAGATCACCCATCTGGGCCTTTTGAAAAGCTTGCGCGGTGAAGTAACCAGCAGGGCCTGCTCCAACTATTGCGATTTGATAACGCCTAGGCTTCAAATTCATTTAAGCATTCTCATTTCTACTTATCTGACTGACTAATTCCAACGAAAGAAATTACTTTTTAAAATAACAAAACTAAATATTCTTAATTTGAGCATTTATAATTTGTTTTGGTAACTTTTTGATCGCTTCCTGGTAACTCTTATAAAAGTTAACTTCAATATTACTATACAGCTTTTAAAAGCTTGAAGGTTAGGAATTTTTGACTTACCGTGCAAACGATCTCGAAACACTATCGGTATTTCTGCAAGTTTTAAGCCGCCTCTATAGAGCATGTCTGTTGTTTCAATAAAATAAGAGTACCCCTCACCTTTTGGTGGATTTGATGCCAGAAAAAGCATCGCCTGTCGATCGTAGCAACGATATGATGTTGTATACTCAGTTAATCCAGTCGGTATCATGACCCGACACACCAAGTTTGCACCTTTCGAGAGCATCCATCTGATACCTGTTAATTCATTCCGACCCCCGTCGCTTCTAGTACCAACTATATAGTTAACCCCTTCGGATGCATTTATAAATCTGTTAATGTCCCTTGGGTCATGTGATAAGTCTGCATCGAGTGTTATTAGTAAGTCGTATCCTTTTTCTACAGCAAATTTCAAGGCATCTTGATGTGCAGAGCCAATTCCAATTTTACTCTCCCTGACTATTAACTTTAGCCGGGGTACCTGCCGAGCCTTAACTCTGAGTAATTCTGTTGTTCCGTCCCGAGAAGAATCGTCCACCACTAGAATATCTGAATCTCCTTGAGAAATGACAAGTTCTAGCCAAAATTCAATGTTCTCTAATTCATTGTAGGTGGGTGTAAAAACTAAAACTCTCTTCTTCATAAGATCAAACACTACACCACTAACTTAAGATGATATCTGATGCTAGCGTTGCAAGCCAAAGTACAAATTTATTGCTAATAAAGTAAACTGCACAGAAAATCTTTTTACGGTATTAAGTTGTCATTAAATTAGACTTTACTTTCTTTGCAATTAGCCGATCAAAGATGGATTACTTTAATAGTGCATTATTGCTTAATCTTTCCAGACATGTAATCTGAAATAGACTCAATGACATAATCAAGCATCGATGTTGTTAATCCTGGGTAAACACCCACCCAGAATGATCGTGTCATTACAATATCGGTATTCGTAAGGTCTCCTACAACTCGGAATTCAACATTCTTGTATGCTGGTTGCTTTGTAATGTTTCCTGCGAAGAGTAGCCTTGTTCCGATTTTTCGTGAGTCCAGGAATCTGAGCAGATCTTCTCTATTCACGGGATGTTTTGGACTTAAAGTAATAGGGCAACCAAACCATGAAGGATCACTATTTGGAGTTGCTTGGGCTATTGAGAGCCCTTCAATATTTGATAGATTTTTATTTAAGTAATCGTAATTATCCTTTCTTTTTTGTATAAATAGCTCAACTTTCGCTAACTGAGTCAACCCGAGTGCGGCTTGAACATCTGTGGCCTTTAGGTTGTATCCAATATGGCTGTATGTATACTTATGATCGTAACCCTCAGGCAAATCTCCTAATTTCCACCCGAACCGCTTTGCGCACGTGTTATCTTTGCCGGTTTCACAGTAACAATCTCGCCCCCAATCTCGGAATGATTCAACTTGCTTCTTTACTAGAGGAGATTTCACAAAGACTGCTCCGCCCTCACCAGTAGTTATGTGGTGAGCAGGATAAAAACTTAAAGTTGCAGTGTCGCCGAAACTTCCGGTGCGTTGACCTCGGTAAGTTGAGCCAAGTGCATCACAAGAATCTTCAATTAACCAAAGATTATTCTCTTTGCAAAGGCGCTGAACTGTATCCAGATCAAAAGGGTTGCCCAACGTGTGTGCCATCATAATTGCTTTTGTCTTAGGGGAGATAGCATCTTCCAGACGTTCTGAAATTGCATCAAGAGTTTGAAGATTGATATCTACAACTACTGGCTTGAGCCCATTCTGAATAATAGGATTCACAGTTGTGGGGAAGCCCATCGCTACAGTAAGAACCTCGTCACCGGGCCTTAGTGCCCGCTCACCTAGTTTCTCACTGGTTAGACCACTCAGTGCAATTAGATTAGCGCTCGATCCAGAATTAACAAATAGCGCTGAACGAGCACCTACATATTGAGCAAGTTCTCTTTCAAAATCAGCGGTGAAGCGCCCGGCTGTTAGCCAACCGTCAAGACTTGCGTCAACAAGAGCTGAAAAATCATCTGATGCAAGAACTTTTCCGGAAACGGGAATGGGGTCTTGGCCAGGGGAGAATAACTTCGGAGCCAATAGCTTATCGGCATATTGCCGCGTTAGAACAAGAATCTGCTCGCGAAGTGCACCTAATTCATTAATGCTCACATCAAATCTCATTCCTAGGGCGAAAAGTTAATAATATCTTAATTTAGAATAGATAGATCCCACAAACAAACTTTTTTTGTAATTATTTGCAGGTATATGAAAACTATGCTTACGATCGCTGAGCGTCGCCACTATTGGAATATCTGGTTCTCGGGATTACTTTATGGAGTGAAGATGCATTTTTGGAGGGTGATTAAACTATTGGTGTTAAACTAGAAAATGATTTGAAGGATGGATGAAAATGAAACAAGCTGTAATTCTTGCAGGTGGCTTTGGTACTCGAATGCGGGATGAATCTGATTTTAGGCCTAAGCCATTAGTCCAAATCGGTGAAAGGCCAATCCTTGAACATATTATTTTTATTTTGGCAAAACAAGGGTTTACTGATTTTATAGTTTTGCTTGGCTACAAAGGAATACAAATTCGTGATCATTTTATAAAATTTCGCGAACACACCACAACTACTAAGATTAATCTTAAGACAGGGGAAGTCAATTACCTCGATGATTCCTTATTTCCGAGGTGCGAAATCACTTTTATGGATACGGGTGAAGAGTCATTGACCGGAGAAAGATTACGAAGAGCAAGTAAATATCTGGAGAATGAATTTCTTCTTACGTATGGCGATGGTATTGCAAATGTGAATGTTGCAGATTTGATTGAGTCGCATAAAGCTTCTAATTGCCCAGTTACTGTCACGGTGACTCAAAATCCAAGTAGATTTGGAGTTGTGAAAATAAGCGAAGGTGGAAAAGTAATGTCATTTTCTGAGAAACGAGAGGGTCATGATCTTATCAACATGGGCTTTTTCATAGTCAAGAAAGAGAGTCTTGCGTTACTGCCACCCGACACCATGCTAGAAGTTGAGTTTATGCATAATTTGATTAAAGTAGGAAAATTAAATTCTTATAAGCATGATGGGTTTTTTGCAGCAATCGATACTCCAAGAGATTTGGATCGAGTTAACAGACTTTATAAAGATGGAGCGCTCCCATGGCTAATTTAGAAGAATATAGAAATAAGCGAGTTCTGATCACGGGCGCAAATGGGCTTTTAGGAGCGCATTTAGTTGAGCTTTTACTAAATTCAAACGCCGACGTACACGCATTAGTAATGGATGTAGATCCAAAGTCTTATTATGTCCGGAATTTAGATCATGCAAACTTGCGAGACTACGCCGTAGACTTGAATGACAAAATTGCTTTAGAGAGAGTAATGTGTCAAATTCAACCGCAAGTTATTTTTCATTTAGCAGCAGAAACTCAGGTTAAGGTAGGTTTTCTGAACCCATTTTTAACTTATCATACAAATTTCATTGGAACACTTAATTTAATTGAGACGTGCCGTAATTTTCTCGAAAGACTAGAAAGAATTGTAATAGCTTCAACAGATAAAGCCTATGGTGAGACGAAAGACCTTCCCTATACAGAAGAAACAGAACTTCGCGCTCATGGGCCCTATGATACTTCTAAAGCCTGCATGGATCTTATGGCTCAAAGTTATTCTATGACTTATGGGCTTCCAATTTCAATTTTGCGAGCGGGTAATATATATGGTGAAGGTGATCTGAATTTTGACCGCATAGTACCTGGAGTAATCAAGTGGCTTCTAAATTCGGAAAAACCAATTCTACGGGGTGCGGACAACATGATCCGTGATTACATATATGTAAAGGATGTTGCCGTAGCATATGCATTTGCCGGCATAGAATCTAACTTAACGGAAAAACTAAGAGTTTTTAATGTGTCAAATGAGAATCCTTTAACAGTAATAGAGATTTACAAAAAAATATGCGAAGAGGCTGTTGGTTTTTTTGTTGACCCAAAACGAATCAACACGGGAGTTCCAGAAATTTCGGAACAGTACCTTAACAGCCAAAGAATAAGAAGTGCATTAGATTGGAAACCAAAATTTTCTATTGAAGAAGGACTTCGTAGGACAATAGCGTGGTATAAAAATGACTTCTCGAATTGAAATATCAGTAATTCCAGGGGCAATTAAATTTGATATTTCTATTTATAACGATGTTCGGGGGTCTTTACATAAATTGAACCAAAATACAGATTTAGGCTTTTTAACAAAAGAGATTTTCTTGACAACATCCAATTACGCCACGTATAGAGGCATGCATTTGCAATGGGGTACCCATCCAACAAGTAAAATTATTACTCTAATCAGCGGTTCTGTGTCGTGGTTTTTATTGGATTGTAGGCCGGGTAAAAATCAGGGTTCAATATATAGAGAGAGAATTCAACGCCCTCTTGAATATTCATACTTTATACCAGAAGGAGTTGCTCAGGGGTACGTGGCTTTAACCGATAATACGATAATGCTCTATCAAATGGATGGCGACTTTTGTTCCAGCTGCGATACAGGTGTTAAATCTCATGAAATCTTAGGTTTAGCAGCCAGCGAGGTAGTCAAGCCACTAGTTTTGAGTAAACGTGATTCTGAACTGCGACAAAGTTGTGAGAAAGTAATTCATTAGTGCCTAAAGTATTAATGATTGGCGGAAATGGATTCTTGGGTAAAACTCTAAAGCGTTTAGAAGTTTTCAAAGATCATGACATCACTACACTTACTTCCGAAGGGATTTTAGAAAGGTGCCAAGGGGTTTCCTCGAAAACTAGAGAAACCATTGATAACCTGTCAACCCACTTTGATGTTGTAATAAATCTCTCGCGAGCACGTGAAAGGGTTAATTATGAACGGGCGAGAGAATCAGATTTTTTTACTCCTTTTGAGGTCATAACGAAAACAGCAGATTCGAAAACTCTCATAATAAATTTTTCAACTTATATTCAGTTTTATGAAATTCCAATTACATCAAGGCAATTCGAATATCAACAATCCAAGATAGAACTATCGAAACAAGTAGATCTCCTTTCAAGGGATCTAGGCTTGAGAAAGATTGATCTAACCCTATTCACTCTTTATGGCGAAGACGATTCACTAAAGAGTATGATGAGTCGGTTCCTCAAAGAATTGGCAGGTGGAAGTCAATTTGCCCTAAGCCCGGGACAGCAATTAATTTCTTGGACTTACGCAAGCGATATTGCAAGAGTGCTAAAAATAATTTTGTCTGATGAAAGTATTGCAGGTAATTTTCGACTTTGGCCAGAACCTCCACAACGCTTACAAGATACCTTTGAGTACCTGTCAAAACGGTACAATCCCAATATGGTTTTAGATTGGTCAGCACACAAATACTCGGGACATGAACTATTTCAATACGATGCGAACATATTTCCCCAGCTATTTGAAAACTTCAGATTTACCGAATTTGATACTGCAATCGATAGTATAATGCAGGATTATCTCTAGGAATTTAGAAACAAAACTTTCAATAAGGTAGCTAAACTTCTCAAAATGTATTGGTTTTCTACGTAGTTTATTGTTATTTCTCATTTATTTTAATTTGCCAAGGTTCCAAATAAGATTAGCGTAAATCAGAATTGTGGTTTTGAATCTTTAGAAGTTGATTTTTCCGTGCATGGTAATTTTTTTTTCTTTAGTGTCTAATCTTCGACGCGAAGTACATTCTTGGTCAAGCTCTCTAATCCCTAAATTCTAATGCTCCATACCTTGCCCAGATAATTGCGCAGTCTTGTTCAAAGAAATATCTGGTGCGAAAAAGTTGATTTAAGGGACGGTTTATTCAATCCGCCAGGCACTTAAGTACTTAATCAGCTCGGAGCAGTTCTAAATCTGTTATGAATCTCACGATAGGCATGCAGTTGCTTTAAAGTCGAGAACAACTCCTTTGTTGCTTCCCTATTTTATGGACATAAAGTGGGCAACGGGACTTTATGATTCTAAACATTTAGAAAACAGTTCAACTGTGCGGTAACTAATCGCAATGGAGCGGAGACGGAGAGATTTGAACTCTCGAAGGGTTTAACCCCTTACCTCGTTAGCAGTGAGGCGCACTAGACCGGGCTATGCGACGTCTCCAAATCTGTGAATAGTTTACAGTGTTTGTGAAGTCACAGATTACAAGATCAGGTACGTGTATTTATGCATAAATTCTCGAGCTTTTCTAGTTTTGCCAAGCGTAAAAAATCCTTCAGATAAAAGATCTGGGTCGAGAAATAGACTCTGAGGTGACTTTTAAGAATACATCAAGTTTGATTGGGTGGCCACTCGTAAAATAAAGTTCTTCAATTTACTTCTTTTAGAAGGTATATTATGTTGTATAGGTAAAACCAAGTTATCAATTAAGTTTTTCTCTTTTTTGCCAATATGGATTTACTCGTTTACAAAGCACCAAATGAAAAAAGTTATCATAAAGTTTTAAAGCTTGCTTGAGTTACAGTAATCAAGATAGAATATAATTTTCTAGATTGATCGGAGTTAAGCGAGATGTCCCTAATAAGCGATAGATTTAGAAGATTACTTACAGGCTCTGCTAAACCGAGTTCACAACTTTCTTTGAATTGGGGTTCACACCAAACACTTCCTATCATTTCTCGGAATCTATTGGAAATAGTTGTTGACAGATCACCCGGGCAGCATTATCAAGCTTTTGATCCATTGATAGATTCATACGTTTTGAGACATAGTTTCACAGACAGAACAATTGCAAGAATTGCAAATGCACGTTTTGACGTACTTACTGGAGCGATTTATATTGACGATACGTTAATTTCAGAATCTTTGAATAGAAATAGAAATGTCACTAATGCCAGTTATTATAAATGTGACTTTAAACCGGATAGTGTAATTGTCGTTCCTAAAGACACTCACTACCACTGGCTTATTGAGATTTTGCCACGAGTATTGCAAGCAGTGGAGTATTCGCCAACTTCTACTTTGGTAGCTTCATCCGCTTTAGCTTCTTATCAAAAGCAGGCACTTAAGATGTTTAACTTTGACGTTCATTACTGCGATAAACGCCACCGGCCATTTGAAGTTGTATTAGCGGCGTTTGGATCAGACAGTGGCTGGCCCCATCCAAATGATGTCATGACTTTAAGAAAAAAACTTTCGATACCTGAACTGCCCGGCACAGTTCCTATATTTATCTCTCGTAGTGGTAGTCGCCGTAGTGATTCTTCTACATTGAAACTGGATTTATGGGCTAGTTCTCAAGGTTTAAAACTCGTAAAGTGTGAGGATCTTTCCTGGGAAGACGAGTTGGCAATATTTAAAGAGGCATCTTCAATAACTGGAGAGCACGGTGGGGGACTTGCAAATCTAATTTTAGCTCCTAAGGGCACTTTGCTGCATGATGTATATAGGCCTGAGTATGCAAATCCTGCTTTTCAAAATCTTTCTAACGTTATAAATGATGGTGATCAATCATTCTACAAATCATATAATTTTGAAGATTTTCTAAATTTCATAAATTCAAATTAGGAATAAGGGTAATCGCACTTTAACTTCTTAAGCACTAAATCTCCGAAACCCTTCAGGGATTAATCGTATTTTAAAAGCAGCCAAAAAATCTGATTGTGACCTGTCTTGTACCCCTAAAGTTGCTGCTAGTCGAGTACCTATGGATAATTAACAATTTTTAGGTAGGCTTATCAAATGAATTCAGGTAGTAACAACAATAACGAAAAGGGTGTTGAAGTGAGAACCCATGACATTCCAGCAGCTGATGCAATGAGTGAGTTTATGAAGCAAGGTTGGGCAGAATCCCCACTTACTGGCATCACACCACACCCTTCAATTGCCTATACAAAACTACGCAGAGATAAGTTGTCTAAACAATATGTAGGTAAAAGATTAATTTTTCCATCAGGTTCATTAAAGGTCAGAAGCAATGACTCTGATTACCAATTTAGAGCACACTCTGCCTTTAGTTGGTTTACTGGAATTGTTGCATCAGATTGTGTGCCAGATTCTTTATTTGTAATGGAGCCAACAGGCTCAGGACATGAGGCATTGTTATTTATTCACCCAAGGTCACCTCGAAATGACAATGAGTTTTATAAGAACACAAGATATGGCGAGTTCTGGGTTGGTAGGAGAATGACGCTGGAGGAGACTGAAACCAAGTATGGAGTTACGGTAAGACAGATTGAATCAATTGGAGAGTTTTTGAAGGGTAAAAAAGAGACATTACTTGTTCGCGGTGAAGATTCTGCAATTGATAAGTTGGTTGAAGAAAATACGGAAGATGAAAAGGAGTTCTTAAATTACATCTCAGTTATGAGAGCTGTTAAAGACAAATATGAGATTGATGAGATGCAAAAGGCAATTGATGCATCAGTGCGTGGCTTTGCCGACATGGTCCGTGTTTTCCCCGCAGCAACATCGGTAGCAAGAGGTGAGCGTGTAATTGAGGCGGCCTTTTATGGCAGAGCAAGGTTAGAGGGAAATGACAATGGGTATCCAAGCATTGTTGCATCCGGTGCTCATGCATGTGTATTACATTGGATTAAAAATGATGGTGATGTGTTGCCAGGGGACTTAATTTTAATCGATGCCGGCGTTGAGGTTGAATCTCATTACACCGCAGATATAACTAGAACCTTTCCAGTAAATGGAAAATTTACGGAAGCACAACGTAAGATTTATATGATTGTTTATAAAGCTCAACAGGCAGGAATTGCAGCTGTTAAGCCTGGGGCAAAGTTCAAAGATTTTCATGCTGCCTGCATGGTTGAGATTGCAAAGGGTGCTGAAGAGCTTGGAGTATTGCCAATGAGTGCTGAGGAATCTTTACGGGAAGAAAATGGCTTGCACAGAAGATGGCAGTTTCATGGATCAGGCCACCACTTAGGTATTGATGTTCATGATTGCGCTCACGCTAGAAAAGAGCAGTATGCAGATGCGGTGTTAGAGGCTGGCATGATTTTAACTGTTGAGCCAGGTTTTTATATTCAACCAGATGACACATTATTTCCTGAGGAGTACCGAGGAATTGGTGTTCGAATTGAGGATGATATTTTAGTAACAGAGTCAGGTGCCAAGATTTTAAGTAACGCACTTCCTCGTCACCCAGATGAGGTTGAGGCTTATATGGCAAAACTACTTAAGTAAATAATTAATTACTACTTGTAGTTTTAACCTCCACAATCTCACAAGGTGCGCCATCGCAGCAATTAGTCTTCATATGACAATTTGGGCATAGCCATCTAGTTGCAACTGGATCATAAGGAACACTGCAGAAATCACAAGGCATTTGGTTATTAGCACCCATTTGTAATTAAGCCCTCTTGCTCTTAAATGCCCGGTTAATAACTGTGGTCACAATTGAGATTATCAAAGATGCAAAGAGTGCTGATTTAAAATCCACAACATCTAATCGCTCACTCCACCTAGCAGTTAACATCAACATCGCAGCATTTACTACAAAGGCAAAAAGACCTAAAGATAATAAAATAGCGGGCAGTGTTAATAACTTAACCAATGAGCCAATAACCCCATTGATTAGACCAAATAAAAGAGCGACCCATAGATAACTCCAAGCACCACCATTAACAGTTATGTCATCGATGAGTGAGGTTGCTGCCCAAAAGGCGAGTGCACCAGATACTAGGCGGAATATCAAAAACATAGAACAATACTAATTCAAAAAGTGTTAACTAGCCCTGTTGTTATCATTTAAATGCAATTCCAATGAATTTTCGGGAATCAAAAATAATATATGATTTACGAAATACGGTTCCTGCTAACTCTGCCCATGCTGGAGAAGCATCAATATCATCACTAATGAGAATACCACCACGTCTTAAGGACTTGATTGCCAGTAAGAATTCAAATTTCTGCCATCTATAGCCATGATTTGAATCATGTAGCCATAATTCAGGTTTAGCTAAGCGTTGAAGTTCATCCCTTAATTGGGTGTGTGCTTTCGTAGCATTTAACAAGTGAAATTTCCAATTCCCACTACCTCTGTAAGCCTTGCTGGTTTCAGGTAGCACATCAAATGAGTGCAGAGCCCCAGATTTCTTAGACTTCTCTAGCGCCTTCATTATGGCATTTGTAGAAATCCCATTTGCAACTCCAGTCTCAATTACTAGGTTAGGATTTTTGGAGATAACTAAAGAATACAAAAGCGTAAACAGCTGTTGTTCCGCATTCCACCTGGAATTTGTAACCCGACTTTGATCCTCAATTGTTTTTGTAAACAACAATTTAGATTTAGATAAATGCTTCAGCATTTCTCTTGGTAATTCTCTTTCGGCTAAGATAAGCGATTGTATGTCTGTAAAAATGCCATTTGTTGTTTTTGCCAGGTAGTTTAAACTGACGCCATCTCTGTCTCCAAGTAAACTTAACTTAATTCTCCTTTTGGCAACATCGAGTAACCCGGGATACTTAATCAAGTAGTTTTCATTCACTTACAAAATACCCTCACGTTTGCGAATCTTAGATCCAAGCCATCTAACTGGGTCATACTTAACATCAACTACCCGCTCCTTCATTGGGATAATTGCGTTATCGGTAATCTTTATATGCTCTGGGCAAACCTCTGTGCAACATTTAGTGATGTTACACATCCCAAG
>Ga0164292_10003378_pt1 | contig 13058 bp, 8 predicted proteins | sample GEODES117metaG_FD_111486 | JGI IMG/M metagenome (GOLD analysis project Ga0164292, IMG submission 111486) | Eutrophic lake water microbial communities from Lake Mendota, Wisconsin, USA - GEODES117 metaG | ecosystem: Environmental > Aquatic > Freshwater > Lake | place: USA: Lake Mendota, Wisconsin... | reverse complement strand
CGCAACCGCATAGGGTAACTTTGGTTAATCCGAAAAGTGTATGGTGAATTTGAAGGCTAGCGACTTGTGTCGTTGTGTCAGAAAAGCCCCGAAATTGGGCAAAGACTGCACGTTGAGCGTTCTAGGGGATGTTCTGCATCCCTCTTTATTATCAGTTCTGGGCTCGATCGTAGACTGGAAGGACTTTGTCTTCAGGGCGTGTGAAGACTACTTTTCCATTGACCATCGCACTCTCCACATACGTTCGGTAGTCGAGCGGCGGACCGTTCAAGATCAAGAGATCCGCATCTTTTCCAACCTCGATCGACCCGATGCGATCTTGAAGTCCGAGCATCGTGGCTGGCACTATCGTAATCGCAGCCAATGCTCGACTCTCACTCGCTCCACCTCGTACGGCGAACGCTGCTTCCAGAGGCAAACTGGTCAAATCTCGCCCTGCAAGACCTACCGCCGAAACGGCGTCCTCTAACGTTTCGACAGCAAAGGGGATGCCTGATTGCTCCAGCACGCGCGGCAGTTCAATCCAACTCCCTGACGTCTCTTCTTCTCCAAAACGCGCTTCACGACGGTTGCGAGGAGTTATCGTGAGACTAGCACCTGCCGCAGCAATCTCTTTCGGAATAACCCAAGCCTCGAGTCCACCAGCAATCACCAATCGGTAACTGAGCTCCTTCGCCAAATCGAGCTGATCTCGAATTTCCGAAACACGGTTCGCAGTGATTCGTAAAGCGACCTCTCGCTTGACCAAACTGAGAATCTCATCGCTTACAGGTTTGCGTGGAGGTTGCTCACGCTTGCCTTCTTTGGTGGCTTGCTCATGTGCCGCTTGATCCTTGAGGTACTTCTTCGCTTTGCCAATTTGATCACGCCAAGCCGCTTGATTGCTGGCGCCCGTCAATGCACCAGGAGTCAGTTCTAAGAACGCGGAATCCTTGACGAACATGCCTTTCAAAACTCCATAGGACATCTTCACGACCGAACTCTTCTGAGGAAGGATCGGTGAAGGTGGCGGACTGGTGATCGGTTCCGTCGGCAAAATGGGAAGATTGCAGCACGCGCACAATCGTTGTATGACGCCGTAGTCACGTTCCTCAGGTGCATCAAAATAAGCCAGTGTGGCATCGTCGGGATCAAACTCAGGGAATCGTTCTGTGAAGTCAAAGCCTTCATTCTCTGCACGACCGAATCGCCCACCACCACCGCTGCGGATTTGTACACAACCCGAAGTGATCCCAATCGCCAACGACACTTGGATCTTTCGATCAAAAGGATTCAATTCGTCCGCCAGCTTCCCGGGACCTCCACTCGGCGACGGACCAAAGCCCGCGGACGACGAAGTCCCTACACCCGACATGTTGATGCAAACAAAGCCTGGTGTGATGACTCGACCGCTGGCGTCTATCTTCTTGGCATCGGAGGGGATCTCGATATCTTTGCCGACGTTCTTGATCTTGCCATTCTCAACCAGGATCGTTCCCTTTCGAATGGTCTCCCGTGTCACAGTGATGATGTCGCCGCCAACGATCGCTATCACTTCTGATGGTTTCTTTGCTTCCTCTGTCTTCGGTTTCTCTGCCGGAGTTGACTTCTCCTCTGGCTTCGGAGCACCAGTACCAGGAGTAGCAGGTTGCTGCGCTGAGAGCGACTGAAGCAACATCGTGGCAACCAACGGCATCGCCGTATATCGAACGATCCTCGATCGTACGCTTCCTGGAATCTGAAAAGCCAACGACCAGAACTTAGTCCTCATAAACTGGTCTCCCTTCAAGAAACACATTGTTGATTGCAGTAGTGGCTTCGAATGGCGATCCATCGAATAAAATCAAATTTGCGACTTTACCGACTTCAATCGAGCCGATCGTCTTTTCCAATCCAAGAAATTCGGCTGGCCCGAGCGTTACTGACTTCATCGCACTATCCTCGCTAAGGCCGGTTTTCACCAACATAGCCAACGCGAACGTCGGTGCCAGTTGAGACTCTTCGGTCCGTGTACCAAATGACAATACAAATGGCAACTTTCTCTCCGCAGCTATCGCTGGAACGTTCATTTTGTCACGCGAATTCGGTACAAAGTCGATGGCTGGTGGCAGAACAAGTCGCGTTGTTTCTTTCGGGAACTCAGCCAATGACTGATACGCATCAGCGCCGTTGACCACCCAAATGGCCTTGACCTTTGGATGCTCTTGGAAAACTTGTAGCACATGAAGAATGGTCGCCGAATTATTGACGACTACGAACAAGGGACTGTTCCCTTCGCGCACTTCACTCCACAATTTTTGCTCGGGTGTTAGTTCTGGAGTCGACGCGTTCGCTTGTTCCGAAGTAGCACCGGTGGGTGGTGTTGCTCCCGTGGGTGTGCCGGGAGGAGTTCCAGATCCTGGCGGGCGCATCCCTCTCGCGGCCATCATGGCTGCCATGTTGGGTGGAATTCCAGAAGGTACTGATCGAGATGGGGCCTTGAGATTGTTTCGCAAAAGATCAAGGCTTTGTGTGCTATTCGTAACCGTGACGACAACTCGTCCATTGGGCTCGATCACTTTGCTCGTCTGCTTGTCCTCCGAGGGAGAAGCGACCGCCGCTTGGGAGTAGCCTGCCGTCACCAGATTCATCGTGGTGACACCTGCTCGCAATGGCCCTTTCCATTCCACCGAATCTCGGTTCAAAATGTCAGCCACCTTTACGAACGATGTACTCGCCGCTGGCGAACGACCAGGAATAACAAACGTTCTACCTTGAACCGTGACAACACGAGAGCCATCGCCGCCGCTGCTATCCCGTTGCGTCGATACAGGGTAAAAAATCGAAACGAATCCTGGGGTAACAGTCTTCCCTTTGCCATCGATAACTTGAGCTACGATGGGGATGTCAACTTTGGGACCGACTTCGGCGATCTTCCCATTGCGAATCAATACAGTGCCGTTAGCAATCACACCATCCTTGCCTTGCGTTCGAATCGTCGCATTACGAATAGCAACGACATCTTGTGCAGGTAGGGCGGAAAAGCTCAAAGCGCTACACACCGCAACTGTGAATGTCTGCTGTGCGATTCGAAGGAATCTATTCTGTGTGACTTGTTTCATGGTATGTGATTGCCAGCTAGAATCGGCGTCGATCCTTCTTGATATCGTAGACACTCTTTCCATTGATATAGACTTGCTGAACGTAGTTTCTTGGATCGATGATCGAACCTGTCGTGATCACGACGTCTGCGTCTTTTCCTTTTTCGAGCGAGCCAACGCGACTGTCCACCATGAGTGCTTTCGCAGGCTCGATAGTGATTCCGCGAATCGCTTTTTCTTCATTCCAGCCGTAGCGAACGGCCATCGTTGCTTGAAAGAACAGTTCTTCCTGAGGAATCACCGGGGCGTCCGTATTGACTCCCAACCAGATCACGCCGCGTTTCGCATATTCGGCTACGATTCCTCGGATCTGACCATTTTCTGGATCCATCCAAAAACCACGTGGGCCAGCCATAACAGGTATGTTCCGTTTGATCACTTCTTCTGAGAGCTTGAACGCATCGAAGGTGCCGTGATCGATGACGATCTTTAGATTGAATTCATCGACCAAAATGCGAAGTGTTGATTGTTGGACCTGATACTGCTGGGTATGAACCACCACAGGTATCTCGTGATGAAACAACGGCTTAAAGTACTCCAAACGCAAATTGACCTCCGGCTTTTCCTTAATCCGACCTGCCTTATACGCGTCCCATTGACGTACATAGAGCATTCCCTCGGTCAACTGCTCGCGAATCACGTGATTCATGCCCATCCTTCCCGAGCCAACTTCACCACCCGTTCGTTCAGGGTTTCCTGCTTGTGCAATCTTGAGAACACCAGGTGCTTTGAGAATTACGTCGGAAAGTTTCCCTGGCCCTGTTTTCATCAACGTGCCCCAACCTCCCATGTTCGTTCCACTACCGGGAATAAAGCAGATGGTGGTCACGCCACCAGCGATCGCGACTTTGAGTTGGTTGTTGTGCGGGATGATTTGATCCCAATTGCGAAGTTCCGGATTGGTCTGATAAACCATCTCATTAAGGTCGCCGGTGCCACCCACATGGGAGTGAGCTTCCACCAATCCCGGCATAGCGAACGAGTCAGGATGATGATCCACTTCGCAACCATCCGGGATACTGATTGTACCGAAAGGTCCGATCGCTTCGATCTTTCCATCCGCTATCAATATCACTCCATCGATGATCGGTTCCCCTGCACAGGTAATCACTTTGCCGGCGCGGATAGCGCGTCGCACGGGTGTATCTTCCGCATGAAGCGACTCGGTCAACGAAAACATCAAGCAGAGCAACCCAAACGGAACCGCGACTCGTGAGAATCTACTCAGGTGTTTCGTCAACATGGTCCTAACAGTCATTTTGGTCCTCATGATCATTGCGACACCCAGTTCTTTTCGTAGACCAAAACACCATCGATCACGACAGCCAAAACTTCTGTCGCGAGATCGAGTGGATCGCCGCTAAGTACCACGGCGTCTGCGTCTTTTCCAACCGCGATTGATCCGATCGAATCCAGTTTGAACATTGAAGCGGGGAAAGTTGTAAGCCCCGACAACGCATCGTGCCTGCCGAGCCCTTTGTAGACCGAGTAAGCGATCGCATCCGGAAGTTGCTGCGACCCAGTCGTCGCCTTCGATTGAAAAGCGAACGGAACCGCTTCCACGGCGACCTCCACTGGCAAGTTGACTTTACTGGAGTTAGCCGACGGCGATTTTTCGTTTGCAAACAAATTGGGACCAAGCAAAGCTTGAATTCCATTTTTGCTCAACACGGCAGCTTGCTTTGCGATCGGAAGATCGCCCGCCAAAATCGTTGGAACCTTGAACTCTTCTCGAAAGACTCGAACGGCTGCTTCCACCGCGCGTTCGTCGTCAACACTAACAACCGCAACGATCCGCCCTGCCAACAGCTCACGAAACACATCCAGGCTCGCATTGGGTTTCGGCTTCTCTGGCTCTTTCGGCTTCTCTGGCTCTTTCGGTTTCTCAGGCTCTTTCGGCTTCTCTGGCTCTTTCGGTTTCTCAGGCTCTTTCGGTTTCTCAGGCTCTTTCAGCTCCGGTGCAGCTGATTGTTCCGATGGCTTAATGGGTGTCGTTGCAGGTTTGTCCGTTGCTGGCTTTTCCGCAGCGGATTTGGCTGGATCTGTTGTTGTTGAATCACTCGGCTTCGAAGGTTCCGAAGGCTTATCTGCCGGAGGTGCGGAGGTGCCGGCCGAGGCCGCTTTTTTCGCCTCTTCAGCCTTCTTCGATTCGGCCGCCTTCAAGTCCGCGTCGTACTTTTTCTTCGCGACTTCATACTCTTTGAGTTTGGACTGATACTCGGAGAAGCTCGCTTCGTACTTCTTCCACATATCGTCGTACTGTTTGGCCGTTTGCAATGTTCGCTTTAAACCTACTTCTGCTGTAGCGACGTTTCCAGTGAGCTCGAATCGGATTCCAACTGGCTCTTTGACCGTTCGTGGTTTATCTCCCAGTTTGAAAGCCAGGATGGGACTAGGGGTGCGACTCGAACTCAATAGCGCCGTTGTCAGCCCGCCCTGTCTGGCGAATCGTATGGCCTCGTCGTCATGTGCTAGAATGCCACCAAGCTTTGTGTCTAATGCAATCGACTCTGCCAATGGACTGCCTAAACCCAGTTCCGAGCCTGCGTCGATAAACCCTGGTACGATCGTGGCATTCGGATAGTTCTTTCGAATCGCTCCAGGCGGCATGGATACGTTCGATCCTACCCCTTGGATTCTCCCATGGACCATCGAGATAGATGCGTTCGATAGAATTCCCGACGGAGTAAACACTTTGCCAGCGCTGAGAACGAGCGCTTTTGTCGAAGCTGTTTGCTCGTAAGCAACTTTGCCGTTCACATACGTTGCAATCACGCTCGTTCCATCTTCGAAAGGTTTGCCAGACAAAACAACAAAGTCTGCATCAGATCCTGGTTTGAGTACTCCCACTCGGTTTGCCACCCCCATCATCTGTGCTGGGTTCTGAGTTAGCATCTGAAGTACCTGTTCGTGCCCCAATCCGGAACGCAAGAATACCTTGGCTAGGAACAACAACTCGGGAATCTCTTGATCTGAGGTGGCGCGTATGGCCAACTTTTCTAGAACCCCCGCTTCGACTAAATGCTTTGCTTGATCCCAAACAGCTTGCGGTTTGATGACATCCTCACCGAGCAATGGTGGATTCACGATCTCTCCTGGGCGAATCCCCGGGTTCAAGACAATGCCTCGTAATCGAGCATCCTTGAAATCGATGTCAGCATTCTTCACATTCAAATAGGTTGGATTGATCAGCATCCAGCTCAAGTCGAATTGCGTTGCAAACTTCGCGGCTGCCTGAATCTCTGCCGTCGACTCAGCAGTCATTCGAAAGGTCCGTTTGGATTGGATGATCTCTGAAAGTGCCAGCAATCGAATGTCCGATGAAGACCGAACGCCTTCGAGACTCTGCATCAATAGCCGCAACCCTGCAACCGACTCAACCAGACTGGCTCCGATTTGCGGACGTGTTGGCTCCAGAGGGCGATCCACCGAAACGGCTCCGACAGGCGGTTCATAAATGGTCGATGGGTTGAGACTGCTCTTGTTCAAATGAACAGTAAGACTCTCCAACGCAGATAGAGTCCGACCTGCAGTACTATCGCCAGCCAACTTGACCACCGCGCCTTGGCCGGGCATCAGCCTCGATTTCGCCGGTGAGACTTGAACGGTCGTAATGCCGCCTGCAAGAAGCGATTGATATTCTGCGAAAAAGTTGAAGCCATCGATGGCACGATTTTCCGGCGTAATATTCTTTTCTTCGTCGCCAGTTTCGACTAGGAACGACTCCACCGCTACCAAGCCCGGGATGATCACCGTAGAACCAAGCTCATGCACACGACTATCCACGGGTGCAGCTACTTGTTCGCGTTTTCCAACCTTTTGAATCTTGCCATTTTCAACGACGATGGCTGCGTTCTGAATCGGTGCTCCATTCCCAGTCCAAAGCTGATCGACATAGTAGACGTCCGATTGGGAATAGCATGGCATGCAAACCGAAAGGCATAGCAACCATGAACCGACCAACCACCTTCCAGCGGAAGCAAACGAAATTGCATTCATGGATTTACTCCGCCTTTGGGGATAGAAGCCGCTTCAACTTTTGGTCCGAAGACTTATCGTAAACGACTTTGCCATGAATAATCGTCTTATCAACCCATGTCGAGAGTCGAAGCGGATCGCCTGTGAGGACGACCAAATCTGCATCCTTTCCTACCTCGATGGACCCAACCACATCCTGGATACCTAGAAGCTGTGCAGGAACCAGGGATAGACTCTTGAGGGCGTCGATTTCTGGCGTACCGTGCTTGACTGCAATGGCCGCTTGATACCAGAGATAGCTGCTGCTAGTCGTCGTCGATCGCAAGCTACCTTCGCTCGTTTGAAAGACGAAAGGAACGTTTGCTTCTCGATAGATCTTGGGAAGAATAATCTTTTCATCCTTGCGGGTTCTGGGGTTCGTTTCCCAGAAGACGAGATTCTTGTCGAGGATCACTGGTTGCTTGCGATCCGAGAGAAGCTTTGCCGCTTTGTAACAATCCCTTCCCAAAACAAAGATGGCATTGAGTTTGTACTCTTCGACCAATTGCTTGCCTGCCGACACATCCATCGCCGTATCGCAATAAAGAAAGACGGGCAACTTTCCTTCGATAACAGCGAGCATTGCTTCTGTTCCCTTTGCAACGTTTTCTGCATCGGTTGCCGAGGGAGTTGCAGATGCGGGGGCCGATGCATCGCCACCCTCTGGCGGTGTCCCCTCAGGCTTCGGTGTGTCTGCTGGTTTCGGTGCTTCAGGAGTGGCCGCTTCTGGCTTTGCCTCTTCGCCCGACTTCTTCTTTTCCAAAGCGATCTTGGCTTTATCGAGTTCTCGTCGCAAGCGAGCCATCTGACTCATGCGCGTGCCGCTCGCAGGTCGCAAGGATATCTTGATGCCTGCGTTTCGCTTGACGATCATGTCGTCTACATATTGACCGGCTGTCTTCAAGATCGCTGCTTGGCCGCCGATGATCGTACTATTGCCTGGCACAATGGCTGCTGTCGTCACACCGTTTCGACGTGACTCTTCAAAATAGTCTAGGACGGGATTGATGGAATCGACCACAGACAAGAACGGTACGACTTCATTCCGCTCGTTGGCTTCGTTGAGTCCGTCGGAAGTATGTGCATCGATGAATCCAGGCATCACGACCTTGCCCGTGGCATCGATGACGTGGGCTTCGATCGGGATACTGACGTTTGCTCCGACAGCTTCGATCTTTCCATCGCGAATGACGATGACTCCATTTTCGATCGGGTCACCCGCCAACGTCACGATCTTGGCACCCTTGATCGCGAGCGTATCCGCTGCGGATACCAAAGCGCATGGTGCGACGATGCATTGCAAACAAAAAATGTATCTTAAGATTTTCATGGGTTGTTCGTTCTCAGTAGCAGCCAGTGGCCGTTCTATCGGCCTGTATTCGTTTCGATGATCTTCCCGTCTACCATGGTCCATTGTATCGACGACGTAAACTCCAAAGGATCGCCATTGAACGCTAGTAAATCTGCGTCCTTGCCAACAGCGATGGAGCCGACTCTTTTGTCTTGTTGCAATGCTTTGGCGGATTTCGAAGTGATGCTCTCAAGAGCAACAGATCGGTCGAGCCCGAATCGAGTTGCAAAGCGTGCCTGATCCAGCAGCTTTTCACCCGCCAAACAGAAAGGGACATCAGCATTCGCGAGTTGCCCAACGACATTGAAGCGTCTCTCTGTCCCCTCTGTACCACGCAACTCACGCGAGTTCGCGGCATTGATCATTGCGGTATAAATGATGGTCGGCTTGCGTTCCAGAATCGCATCCATCACACGGTAGACTTCGTCGCCTCCAACGATGATCGGCTTGAATCCGAACTCGTCTTGCAACTGGAAACCACTTTGGATGTCCACATCTTTTCGACTGACGGTAAAGACGGGTAACTTGCCAGCTAACACATCTTGCAAGATCTTCTGCGAGTTCTCGTCGAACCCAGATGCACGCAAGTTTTGAGTTGTCTTGTGAAAAGAGCTACGCAAAATCCATACAACCCCCATCCGGTTGGTAGGCTGTCGAACAAAGATACTGTCGGGTCGTGAACGAGCACGATTGAAACTGGTTGGATCGCTCGAAAGTGCGACCGTCAACCCATGGTGCGGCAGCAATATCCTAGGCATGGAATGATTCGCTCCGCTGCCACTCGTTTTGATGATGGCGGAATAACCGGAGAACACGGATTGCGTTCCAGGAAGAACATGTGCCGTCGTGATCCCTTCATCGATCGCTTCCAATAAATCTCGCGATTGAAAATCGATCGCGGCTGCGGTTTCAAAGTCTGGCGTGACCTCGGACGAAATCTCCGAAGTGCCGCCCGCGATTCCTAACGATGTTGCGGCGTTGACCAGCCCAGGCATCAGCCAATCGGTATCAACGACTTTCACACCTTGTGCTTCGATTCCTTCTGCAACCACGGCGATTTTTCCGTCTCGCACCAGGACCGAGCCAGGTTCGAGAATCTTTCCTTCCATGGTCAAAACATGTTTGGCACGAATCAGTATTGCATCGTCGCCCATCGAACTTCCGACAGAAATCAATGCCGTGAAGATAAAACAGGCTACCCTCATCATTCCCAATTTCCTATCTGCGCTTTGTGCGATGCTCATGGCTTTACCTTTGGATCTTTTCCGTATCGATCGGACTTGCGATCTAGGTTTTTGCCATCCACAATCAACGACAAGACGGTCGCTGAAAGATTCAACGGTGAATCTGACCAAACGACCACGTTGGCTTGACTTCCTGCACTGAGCCCAGACGCTGGAGCGGTCGCACCGTACAACATACGTGCAGCCTGCGTTAGCGATCGAAGTGCAGCTGTCGAAGGCATCCCCTGCCGAACGCATTGACTCGCGGTCGCTCTCAGTTGCAATGCAGTATCCCCGCCAAAATAGACAGGCACACCCTTCGCGTGGCATTGGACCAACTCTTCGTAATACCATTGATAGTCCGTATCTGTGGTTGGCTTGGCAATGATAGACACCCCCAACGCTTTGAGTCGGTCTACAAATGGCGACCATTCGCGGGCTCCCATCAGCGCCGCGTTGAGTTTGAATTGTTCAATGATCGAAAGAGAAGCGTTCACTTCCGCATCCGTGGAAACTTGAAAGAGTGCCAGTTGCTTACCTGAGACCAACTGTGCAGCAACACTTTGTTTCGATTGGGAAAGCCGATCTAACGATTCACCTGGGATATAAAGCCTCGATGGATTGACTTTACCATCGAGAAGCTCTCGTACCAATTTCACCTGGCCCACCAAACTGGACGGGAATCGATCGGGGCGTCGCGAGGAATCGTTAACGACAATCTGAACAGCGGCGGATGGAAGCAATACCGTTCCCGATCCTTCCATACTTACCAAACTGATTTGACCCGACAACGTGTTCGAAGTCGCAGTCGCGAATGCAACAGAAAACACACCCGTCTCCCGCAGTTGGCGCTGCTGGCTCGTCCCACGCAACGCAAAGTCGGCTGATGACATCGCTGCGGAGTCCGAGTCCGATCCTGTTGCCGTCAACTCGTCGAGTCCAAGTGTTGCATATGCAGAAAACAACCCAGGCGTAATCACATTGTTGCCAACATCGATGGTTGGCACTGAACCGTCAGCATCGGCTGTTCCTGTTTCGATCGACTTGATCATGCTATCCACAATCATCAATGTGGCTGGCACCAAACCATCCTGCAACAACACACGACTCGATCGCAACTGATAACTGGCCGGGAGACTCTTTTCGAGCGACTTGGTCTCCGCAGCGTTGGATGTGGCGACTTCCTTTCGCTTGTCTTCTGAAGGCTGAGTTGCAGCCTGATGAATGACAACACCACCGGACATCACAAAGGAAACAGGTGCCGAAGTATCGAGGGGCTCACCGGCAATAGCAATGATGTCAGCACGTTTCCCGACAGCAATGCTCCCGATACTATCCGCCAATCCAAGAAGTCGTGCAGCGTTGCTCGTCATCGATTCAAGGGCCACTTGTGGTGACATGCCGGAAGCAACGGCCGCGGCTGCGTGCTCTCTCAGGAGACCAGAACCACGTGGACTGGCGTTGAAAGTTCCGATACCGATCGCACCTTCATATTTGGAGATGAGAGACGACCAAGCTTTGCGTTCTTTGCTATTGGATTGGGTCGAAGACGCCAAATTCAACCAAGGGCCGACAACGATCGGTAGTCTTCGTTGTTGCACGAGAGACTCAGCCGATTGCAAGTCATCAACACCTTCGAGGACCCATTGAATCTCCTTGAACTCGTCCATCAATTGAATAGCGAACCGGAAATCGTTTGCGTCATGAAGGGCGAGCCGAACCGGGATCTTTCCGCTAAGTACTGGAAGGAGTCGATCTTTAGTTTTGTCTGGTTCCGGCTTCTTAGGCGGTTTCGCAGCGGGTGCCGCATCCGTCTTTGCAGGGGGAGTTGCACCGGGGGCTCCTGCTGGAGTTTGCGGAGGGGATGGTGTTTGTGGAGGAGTCGGCGGCACAGGCGGCCGTGCCTCCGAACCTGGAGGTCCGCGACGAAATCCGCCGGGCCGACCGCTTGGTGTTCCACCTGTTTCTCCGCGAGGAGGCTCGATGGATGGTTTTGTTGCTGGACTCTCTGCGGGTTTAGCACTAGGGCTGGCCTTGTCTGTTGCATCTTTTGGTTTGTCTGCTGCCGCTTTGGCTTTCTCTTCGTCTTCTTTTTTCTTTTTCAAGTATTGTTCATACTCATCAACGGACTTTTTGTAATCGACAAGGGACTGAATCGATTTCTTGAGACTCTCGTAGCGTTGCTGGCGTTCGCGATTAGAGCGAAATTCTCCCATCGACATTTGCAAACCAGCAGCGGGCGAATGCACTTTGAGCGAGCCATCCTTATTGGGTGCAACGCTGATGGCAGTCCCAAACCCGCTCATCGCACCGCGCGAAGATGGCTGCGTATAAACTGTTGTTACGCCGTGGCGAATGACTTCTTGCCAATTTTCCGAAAACGGATCGAGACTGTCGGTTGCTTGAAGAGATCCATCGCTCGCTCCAAAATCGGTCGAGCTATCCGCGACCCACAGGCGACTTTGTAAATCGATGAGGCCAGGAATAACCGTCATGCCATTCAAGTCAATTTGTGGAACGCCTTCTGGAATAGCGACATCCTCGCCACCCACCGCTACGATCTTGTCGCCAGCGATCAACACTCGACCTTTGGCGATCGGCTCGGAACCAGTCATCGTTATGAGAAAACCATCGACCAATGCCAAGGTTGGTTTATCTGCGGCAACTTTTGGAGTTGGGGCTGGTTGTTGTGTAGCAGTCTGTTGTGGGGCCGGTTCCTGCGGTGCAGTTTCTCGCGCCCGTGAATTATGCAACAAGAAGAATGGAAGGAACACGACTACGGAGAAGAATGCGAATCGATTCTTCGAGAATGCGCTGTTCGTCGGAAGGGCCATATTGCAGATCTTGTGCGAGCGGACTGACTTCGTGGAATCGCGAGCTAGCCGACGACCATTCACGGAATTGAGGGAACGCAGGTTCAATGGCGAGAATGCAAAGAAGGAATCGAGGAAGCAATACTCCAGGGAAGAGTTCGCATTCAAAGTTTTCTGTCTATGGGGAGAGTCTAGTCGCCATTGCCAAGATAGTCATAATCGGTTCCTGTCGCAACGGACTGGAATCCCTAAACCACCGAAAATCTTCACCGGTTTCACACGTGATAGATCTTGCGTTTAAAAAAACGGGTGAAATGCCCAACCATTTGAATGCCGCCGTAGTTCGAGATTTCGAACGAAGGTGATAATGTAGGCACAAATTCTTTGAATAACCAATAACCATTTGAGGAATCCTCAGTGACAGTCAATAAATTGAATGATGCTTTGCCCGTGTTTTACCCTGAATTGAAGCAATACTTGACGGAAGCATCGAAACGGTTCGATACGATCCCAAGCGACCGAAAGGCTGAGCTTT
>Ga0164292_10003376_pt1 | contig 13060 bp, 13 predicted proteins | sample GEODES117metaG_FD_111486 | JGI IMG/M metagenome (GOLD analysis project Ga0164292, IMG submission 111486) | Eutrophic lake water microbial communities from Lake Mendota, Wisconsin, USA - GEODES117 metaG | ecosystem: Environmental > Aquatic > Freshwater > Lake | place: USA: Lake Mendota... | reverse complement strand
TGGTGGTTTCGCCGGCCTCCAGGCTGGCCAGGCCGTAGCCCCGCTCCAGGCCGGCTAGCGCAGACGCCCCCACCCCCGCGTCGGCGTGACCAGCCCAGGCCCGCACCTGTTCGGGGTTGTAGAGACCAGGGGTCTGGCTGAGCACCGCATCCCGGTACACCGCGATCAGGGCATCGCGGTCGCCGGGATCGAGGGGGCGCAGCTGCCAGTGCATCACGCCCCATTGCCTGCGGGTTCCACCAGCTCGTGCCGGCGGCCGCCGCCCGACAGCAGGGGCGCATAGAGCTCCGGGGTGCAGGAGAGCAGCACGATCTGCAGCCCCCGGGCGATGCCCTGCTGCAGCATCTGCCGTAGCCCCTCCTGGCGGGTCGGGTCGCTGTTGGTGAAGGCGTCGTCGAACAGCAGCGGCAGGCAGCCTTCGTAGGCGGGCTGCAACACCTCGGCGATCGCCAGTCGCAGGGCCCCATTGAGTTGCTCGCGCATGCCGCCGCTGAGTTCCTCGAAGCGGAAGCCCTCGCCCCCCTGCCGCAGCTGCAGGTTGGCGAAGCCCTTGTTGGGCTCAAAGTCGAGCCCCGGCTCGTAGCCGGGCACAGCCAGGCAGTTGAGGTAGCGGCTGATCGCCTGGCCCAGGGGCAGGCTGTAGCGCTGGGAGAGCGAGCGCCGTTCCTGATCGAAGCGGCCCAGCAGCAGCTGCAGCGCCTGGGCTTGCAGCTGCAGACGCTGCAGCTCCGCCTCCGCCTGTTCCAGCTCGGCCTGGGCCTGCTCCACCGCCGCCGCGGGGTCCTGGGCACTGAGGCTGAGGATCCGCTGCTGCTGCTGGCCGCGGCGGGTGAGCAGGTCGTCTTTCTCGGCCTGCAGCTGCCGCAGTTTTGTTTCTGGGTCGAGCGGCACTGCCGCGGAGCCGGCGGGGTGCAGATCAGCGCGGGCCGCGCCGATCTGCCGCTCGAGCTGGGCCAGGGCCTGGTCGCGGCCGGCACAGTCGTGCTCGGCGCGGGCGAGCGCAGTCTCAAGCTGGGTCAGATCGCCGTGCTGTTGCTGCAGCTGGGCCTGCCGCTGCTCCAGCCCGCTGAGGGAGCCGGCCAGCTGCTGCAGCTGTTGCTCGTGCCGGCGCAGGCCGGCGTCGGCTTCGGCGTGCTGCCGGCGGGCCTGCTGAAGCTGCTGCTGCCCCTGCTGGCGCTGCTGTTCCAGGGCGCTCAGCTGGGCCTCCAGGGCGCTGCGCCACTGCTCCAGCGGCCCCCGCTGTTCCGCCAGCTCGCCCTGCTCCAGGCGCCGCTGCTCCAAGCTGGCGCTGAAGGGGGCCAGCGCGGCCGTGAGCCCCTGCTGCCGCTGCTGCTGGTCGGCCTCCTCCTGGCGCAGCCGCGCCCAGGGAATGGCGCCCGCCGCCTCCCGCAGCCGCTGCAGCTCTGCCTCCAGCCCCTGGCGCTGGCTGCCGATCGATTCGGCCTGCTCCGGGTTCACCACCCCCAGCTTCGCCAGCTGCGCGCTGAAGGCCTGCTGGCAGGCCTGCCACCGGGCCTGGGCCTGCTGGGGCGCCTCGCCTCCACCCGGACTGATCCGCAGCCGCACCCCTGCGCCCACCTGCAGCTCGCCGCTGCGCAGCAGCTCGGCCGGCTGCCCTGGTAGCAGCGGCTGGCCAGCGAGCTGCACCGCCTGGTCAGACGCCAGCAGCTCCAGGGTGGTGGCGCTGGCCTGGCGCCGCGCCTCTGCCTGGGCCAGCTGCAGCTGCGCCTGCCGCAGCCCGGCGAGTTCGGCGGCGCCGATGGCCGGCAGCTGGGCCAGCTGCGCCTTGATCGCCCCGGCCTGGGTCTGCAGTTGCTGAAACTCGCGCTGGTGCTGCTGGCGCTGGGCCACATCGCGCCGCAACTGCTCCTGATCGAGCAGCAGCTGCACCAGTTGCCGCTCCTGCGCCCGTTGGCCCAACTCCTGCTCACACTGCTGGCCCCGGGCGCCGAGCTGCTCGATCTGCTGCTGTACCTGGGCCAGCTGTTGCTGCTGTTCGCCAACCTGCAGCAGCAGCTGCCGCTGCTCGCGCCGCTGCTGCTCGAGCTGTTGGCTGAGCTGTTGCCACTCGGCCCGTGCCTGCTGCAGTTGCTGCTGCTGCTGCTGCAGGGGCCTGAGCTCGGCCTCCCGCAGCTGGCGCTCGGCCAGGTGCCGCCGCAGCTGCTCCAGCGCCGGGGCCTGGCGCTGCTCGAGCTCCTCGATCCGCTCCTCGATCTGTTGCAGGGCATCAAGGCTGTCGTTGAGTTGGTCGCGCACGGCCTGGGCGGCGTCGAGCCGCTGGCGGGCCTGCTGCTGCCGCTGGCCGGCGAGGGCCAGCGGCGAGCCGGCCCGCACCTTGCCGGTGGCGGTGAACTGCAGCTCAAGCTGGCGCTGCAGGTCGTTGACCACGCGCCGGTCGAGGGCCGATTCCAGGGCTGCTCCGGCGCCTTCCCCCCGCTGCAGTTGCTCGATCAGGCGGCCCAGGTCGTAGGCCTCGGCGGGCCCGGCCAGCAGGTTGGTGCCCGCTTCTCCCTGGCGCACCCAGAGGTGGGCCCAGCGCAGGGGCAACTGGGCGATGCGCCGACCCTCCACGGCTCCATCCACCCCCAGCAGCTCGGCCAGCTGCTCCTCGGCCGCGGCGCCGCTGAGGCTGAGGCCACCGCCGTGGCTGAGCTGGCAGGTGCCGCTGGAGCCCGCGAATCGCTTACGCAGGGTCCACTGCTGGCCCCTGGCCTCAAAGCCGATCTCCACCTCCGGCAGACCCGGATGCAGCCGTGAGCGCAGCTCCTCCACACCGCGGCCGGTGGCGGAGGCCTTGAGGAACAGCCCCTTGTGCAGCGCCTCCGCCAGGGTGCTCTTGCCGCTCTCGTTGGCCCCGCCCACCAGGGTGAGGCCGGGTGCGAAGGCCAGCCGCAGCTCGCGGTGGCGGCGCACCCGCCGCAGGGTGAGATGGAGCAGGCGCATGGTTTAGGCGCTCGCCTGCGGGGCTGTCTGGCTGGCCTGATGCACAGCCCGGTGCAGCTCGCAGAGGGCTCGCTCGAGCAGGGCGCTCTCCGCCGGGCTGCTGGCGCGTTGTTGCTGCAGCGACTCGGCCACAGCTGCCACCAGCGGGGCATCGCCGCGGCCGGTGAGCTCGGCCAGTTCGGTGTCGCCGGGGGCCTCCTGGCAGTGGCCACGCCACTTCAGCCGCAGCAGCTGGGCTTCGAGGCGTTCGCGCAGGGCGGCCAGGCGACGCTGGTCGGCCAGGCTGAGGCTGCCCTCCAGCTCGAGCAGCAGCAGGTCTTCGCCCACCCGATCCCCCAGCAGCGCCTGCAGCTGCTGCTCGAGGTGATCGAGGTCGGTGGAGCCCCGCAGGTTGGCCGTGAGCGGGTGCCAGCCCAGCTGGCCGGTGGCCAGCGGCGTCACCTGGGGGGGCAGGCCGCGAGCCGCCACCACCTCCAGCACCCGGCCGCTCACGTAGGTACTGGAGCGGGGGAAGCGGTCGGGCTCCGGGGTGCCGCTGTACCAGCACTGATCCGTCACCTGCTTGAGCCCGTGCCAGTCGCCCAGGGCGACGTAGTCGATCTCGCGGCTCCAGGGGGCCTGGATCTGAAGCAGGTTGTGGGCGGAGGGAGGGTTGTCGTCGTCGGCATCGCTGGCCAGCTCTAGATCGCTGCCGGCGAAGCCCTGCACGGCGCCGTGGGCCAGCACCAGCCGCGGTTTGTCGGCTGGCAACTCCGACCAGTTCACCTGCTGCAGCCAGGCGCACGGGTCGCTGCTCTCGCGGCGCCGCAGCAGCGGGCAGGGCAGCACCACCGCCTGCTCGAGTTCGAGGGGGCGGCGCTCCAGCAGCACCTGCAGGTTGGGGCAGCGGCGCTGGCGTTCCTCGGCGAAGAAGCTGCTGTGCCACACGCTGCCCGGGCCGCCGTGGTCGTGGTTGCCGGGGATCACCAGCACCGGCACTCCCATGGCGCCAAGACCGGCGCACACCGCGCTCACATCGCTGCTACTAGGGGTGGGCGCATCAAACAGATCGCCGGCCACCAGCACCAGATCAACCGTCCGGCTGCGGCAGAGGCCGGCCAGTCGCTGGATGCAGTCGAGCCGCACCTGGCGCAGGCGGGCCCGCTTGTCGGGGTCGCTGACCCGACCGTAAGGCTTGCCGATCTGCCAGTCGGCGCTGTGCAGCAGGGTGATGGCCGGGCGGTTGGAGGGCGCCGCTGGCCCACTTGGGGCTGGAGGGCTGGGGGTTGGCGGGTCCGGCGTTGGCACCTCGGCGGCCCAGGCAGCTGCGATGCGTCTTCTTTAGCGCCTTCTCCAAGGCCTTGCCGGATCTCCGGCCCGCCAGCCTGGGCCGAGCTGACCATCAGCTTGACTTGAGAATGACGCCACAATGAGCGTCATTTTCCAGAGCGTTCAGCGCCAAACCTCCAGCTTGTGATGCCGATGTTGGCCCGGTTCCGATCGCTGCACGCGTCGTTCGCGTTGTTGCGCACGTGGAAGCTGGGGCCGGTTCTGGCTCTGCTGGTGGGGGTGCTGCTGGCTACGGCCACGCCCGCCTGGGCTGCAGCTGACTCCCAGGGAGAGGCGTTGTTCGCCCAGCACTGCAGTGGTTGCCACGTCAATGGCGGCAACATCATTCGCCGCGGCAACACCCTCAAGTTGGCCGCGCTGCAGCGCCAGCACATCGACGGTCCTGAGGCGATCGCGGCGATCGCAGTGGGCGGCATCGGTCAGATGGGGGGCTATGGGGCGGTGCTCGGAGACGACGGGCCCGAGGCCGTAGCCGCCTACGTGTGGCAGCAGGCCCTGGCGGGCTGGCCCCACAGTTAGCCCTGCCGCCAGAGAGCTGCCGCTAGAAAGCCTGGACCCAGGGGTAGACCTCGGCGGCCGTCCAGATCGCTTCACGCCAGTACACGTCGCTGTGCACGAGCTCTTCCACCTGCTGGAGGCTCTCGGCCTCGAAGATCCCGAACACGTGGGTGCTGCCCTCGGTGGGCCCCAGGGTGATCAGCGTGCCGGCATCTTTGAGCTCCTGCAGCCGGTTCAGGTGCTCCTGCCGGAAGGGGGTGCGCTTCTCGAGGGCGTTGTCGCAGTAGGTGCCCCAGAGCACGAAGCGGGCCATGGCGGTCTGGCGGCCAGAAGGTGTTAGGACCGTAAGACCTTCCGTTTTCATTCACGATGCTGACCCGCTTCCGCCCTGCGGCTGCGCTCCGCTCTGCGGCTGGCCTGACTCTGCTGACAGGCCTGGCGGCTGGTCTGGCTGCGCCGGCCCACGCAGGCGACAACATGATGGATCAGATGGTGCGCAAGTACTGCCTCAAGGCGGTGAACGATGAGGTGAAGGCCTCCGGCAAGCCGGCCCCTGATGGCATGGCCAACTCCACCTGTGAGTGCGTGGTGCAGCAGATGAAGAAACGCCAGTCGATCGAACAGGCCAAAGTCACCTGCAAGAACCAGGCCGCCAAGAAATACAACCTCTGAGCTTGGACGCTGAGGTGTTGCCACGGCTCGCGGGGCTGGCTAGGGGTGGAATGTTGCCGAGGTCGGGAGTCGGCCACCAGCTCCCGCACTGTTCCATCCCGGCAGCACCCGGCGTCCTCCGCATGGGGGACGCCACCATTTTTTCGCCAGCCCACCATCCAGCCCACCCATGATTCAGCCCGCCGAGCGGCTGGGGCAGGTGCTGCGGCCGGTGATTCCCGAGTTGGGGGCGTTGGTGCGCCGCACCCCGGGCACCCTGTCGCTGGCCCAGGGCATGGTGGGCTGGGGTCCGCCGCCCCAGGTGGCTGAGGCTCTGGAGGGGGCGCTGGCGGAAGCCTTGCCCCTCGGCCCGCATGATCCGGCTGAAGGCGCGTGCGGCCCCCTCGACATGTATGGCCCGGTGGCCGGCGACCCCGAGCTGCTGGAGGCGCTGGCGGCGACCCTGAGCGCCGACGGCCTGGATCTGGCGGGTGCCGATCTGTGGGTGACGGCCGGCAGCAACATGGCCTTCAACGCCATCGCCCAGGTGCTGTGCGAGGGGCCGCCGGCGGAACCCAGCGAGGTGATCCTGCCGCTGCCCTACTACTTCAACCACGTGATGGCCATCCAGCTGGCCGGTGGTCGGCCCGTGCCGGTGGATGCGGGTCTGGTGCCCGATCCCGAGCGGCTGGCGGCGGCGATCACGCCCCGCACCCGGGCGATCGTGACGGTGTCGCCCAACAACCCCAGTGGCGTGGTGATCCCTGGGCCGGTGCTGGCCGCGATCAACGGGCTCTGCGCCAGCCGCGGCCTGCTCCACATCAGCGACGAGGCCTACGGCCAGTTCGTGTACGGCGGCGAGCCCCACGTCAGTCCGGCCTCGCTGCCGGGGGCCGCGGCCCACACGGTGACCCTGCAGTCGCTCTCCAAGGCCTACGGCATGGCCGGCTGGCGGGTGGGCTTCATGGCGGCCCCGGCGGCCTTCACGGCCGCCCTGGCCAAGGTGCAGGACACGGTGCTGATCTGCCCGCCGCGGCTGATCCAGCGGGTTGCCCGGGCGGCGCTGGCGGCGGGGCCGGCCTGGTGCCGACCTCGGATCGCGGCCCTGGCCGAGCGGCGCGCCCAGCTGCTGGCCGCGGTGGCGGATGCGCGGGGCCAGGGCCTGCCGGTGCGGCTGTTGGCCGAGCCCGATGGTGCGTTCTATGGCCTGTTGGCGCTGGATCCTCTGGCGCTGGATCCCGCCGCCTCCAGGACGCTCACGGCCGACGGGCTCACGGGTGAGCAGCTGATGCGGCGGCTGGTGCTCGAGCACCGGGTGGCGGCGGTGTGCGGCGAGAGCTTCGGCTATCCCGCCGGCCCCCCCGTGCTGCGGCTCAGCTACGGCCTGCTCGCTGCGGCGGAGCTGGAGGAGGCCCTGGGGCGCCTGTTGGGCGGCATCAGGGCCGTGCTGGCCGCACCGCGCCCCAGCGGCCCATGAACGGCCAGCGCACCTGCAGGGCTGCGCCGCCCTGATCGGGCCACAGCGGCATGAGCTCGGCGGTCAGGGCCGGCAGAGGATCGGCGCCCGCCTCGCGGCTGAGTGTCACCGCTGACCAGGTGCCGATGTGGGCCAGCAGTTCGGCCAGGGTCCAGTGCCGCTCGATCACCAGGTCGGTGGGGAAGGGCCATTCCTGCCCTGGAAAGTTGAGGCCGGCGTAGCTCTGCTCCACCCAGCGCCGCTCCGCTGGCCACCAGGGGCCCAGGGTGCCGTGGTGGAAGGCATCGATCACGGCCTGGAGCCGTGGCTGGGGCAACAGCAACGGCAGGTAGCCGATCCAGGCCAGCACGGCTCCCGGTTTGGCCACGCGGCACACCTCGGCATTGAAGGCCTCGCCGGCGAACCAGTGCACCGCCGCCGCCACCAGCACCCCGTCCACGCTGGTGGTCTCCAGCCCGCTGGCCTCGGCCCGGGCCTGGCGCCAGCGGATGCGCGGGTGGCTGGGCGCGGCGGCCAGCTGGGCGGCGCTGGCATCGGTGGCGATCACGCGGATGCCGTGCGCGGCCAGATCGAGGCTGGCCTGACCGCTGCCGCAGCCGCAGTCCCACACCAGGGGATCGGGGCTGGCGAGCTGGCTGCGCAAGGCGGCGAAGAAGGCCTCGGGGTAGGTGATCCGGTGGCGGGCATAGGCGCTTGCCACGGCGCCGAACAGGGCGCTTGCCTGGTTGGCGCCGTGCTGGCCTGAGCTGGTTTCGCTCATGGCTGCCGCGCCAGCACCAGCACGCGGTTGTTGGCGGGCATCGCCACATCGGCGAGGGGCTCGAGGCCCAGGCCCCGGGCCTGCTCCTGCAGGGCCAGGGCGTCGCGCACACCCATGGCCGGATCAAGGCTGCGCAGGTGGGCGTCGAAGGCGGCGTTGCTGGGGGCTGTGTGCACGCCGCCGTTGTGGAAGGGCCCGTAGAGCAGCAGCAGGCCGCCGGCCCGCAGCACCCGCGCAGCCCCCGCCAGCAGCTGGGGCAGGGCCGCCGCCGGCATGATGTGGCAGGTGTTGGCGCTGAACACCGCATCAAAGCTCTGCCGCGGCCACTGCTCGCCGCGCGTCACATCCAGCGCGATCGGGCCCAGCAGTCGTGAGCCCGGCGCCAGGCTTGCGGGCGACACCTCTGCCAGCTGGGCCTGTAGATCCGCCAGACCTTCAGGGCGCTCGCTGGCCTGCCAGCTCAGGCTGGCGATCCGCTGGCAGAAGAAGGCGGCGTGCTGGCCGCCGCCCGAGCCGATCTCCAGCACCCTGGCGTTGCCTTGCAGCCACTCCTCCAGCACCGCCAGGATCGGTTCCTTGTTGCGTTCACAGGCGGGAGACAACAGCACGGGATGGGATGGCTGCGCTGCCGCCATCATGGGGGCGTTGTTGTCGATCTGAACGGGTAGCGGACGTGAACGTATTGGCGCCTCGACTGTCTTCCGCCCTCTCGCTGCTGCTGGTGGCCGGCGCCCTGGGTGCCTGCGGGCCGGCCTACAGGGCCAATGCCATGCCGGCCACTCCTACTGCCACTCCTACTGCCACTGCCGCTCCCACCAAGGACCAGGCGCGCCGGCAGGGCCAGGGCTATGTCGGCGTGTGGGCGCTGGTGGACAACGCCAACAACCTCTTCAACGTGCGGTTGCGGCCGGATGGCCGCGCCACCAGCACCGCGGGCATCGAGGGCACGCCCATGGCCGGCAGCGGCAGCCTGCGGCTGGAGCAGCTGAGCGAGCAGGGCCGCTGGAGCCCCTGGGGCAATGGCGTGCGCATTGACTACGGCGATGGCTGGACCGATGCGCTGCTGATGGGCCCGGCCGGGCCGGTGCAGTGGTCGTGGGAGCCCGGAGGCGACCGGTTGCAGCCGCCCAGCAACAGCGGCAAAGCCGTGCGGCTCGATGGGCCCGTGGCCCAGGTGGTGGGGGTGTACAGCTTCCAGCCCGCCCAGACCGACCTGCCCCCCTACAGCGCCAGCCTGCTCTCCAATGGCCTGGCCTTCAACACGATCGACCGCAGCGCCGGCGGCGCCTGGCGCCTGGAGGGCGGTCGGGTGGTGATCGACTGGATCTCCGGCTGGCGCACCAGCTTTGCGCCGCAGGAGCAGGGGCCGCTGACGGTGAGTCACTGGCAGCCCGGCGCTGATCGTGCCGGAGCCCCCACCGGCATCCGGCCTGGTCGCCGGCTGGATTGAGTCAGCCTCTCTGCCTGGCTCAGATGCGCTGCGTGGCTCAGCCGTCGAGGCCGGTGCGCAGTTCGGCGCAGAAGCGGCCGGCGGCATCACCCACCGGCACGCCTTCGCTCTGGGCGGCGGCCATCGCTTTCACCAGGGCACTGCCAACGATCGCGCCGTCGGCGCCCCACTGGCGCACCTGGCGAGCCTGTTCGGCGCCGGAGATCCCGAACCCCACGGCCACGGGCGTGTCGCCCAGTCCCTTGAGCTGCTGCACCAGGGTTCCCACCCGCGATTCCAGGGCGGTGCGCACGCCGGTCACGCCGGTGACGCTCACCAGATAGGTGAAGCCGCGGCTGGCCTGGTGGATGCGGGCCATGCGCTCGGCCGGGGTGGTGGGGGCCACCAACAGCACCAGATCCAGGCCATGGGCGGCGGCAATCGCCGAGAGCTTCTCGCCCTCCTCCAGCGGCAGATCGGGCACCACCAGGCCTGCGGCGCCGGCGGCGGCGGCCTCCTGGCAGAAGGAGTCCATGCCGCGGTTGAGCAGGGGGTTGCTGTAGGTGAACAGCACCACCGGAATCGTGAGCTCGCCCTTGAGCGAGCTCAGCATCTCCAGCACCCTGGCGGGGGTGGTGCCGCTGCCGAGCGCCCGGCTGGCGGCGGCCTGGATCACCGGACCATCGGCCAGGGGGTCGCTGTAGGGAATGCCCAGCTCGATCAGGTCGGCGCCGTTGGCCTGCAGGGCCAGTAGGGCGGCGCGGGTGCCGGCCAGATCAGGGTCGCCCGCCATCAGAAACGGCATCAGGGCGCAGCGCCCCTGGTTATGCAGCTGCTCGAAACGTTGCTGGATCGGGGTGGCGGCGGCAGTCACAGCAGCGATCGGGGGGCGGATCTCAGCCCGTGAGCCTATGCCTCGCCGGTTTTGGGGCCGGGACTGTCGCCGGCGATCGCCTCAGGCTGGCCCACCTGGTCGACCTGGTCGAGCTGGCCGGTTTCGCGCAGCAGCCGTTCCTGCTCTTGCGGGCTGAGGGCCTCAAACTTGCGCTGCAGCTCCTCGCTGGTGAAGCTGTCGTAGGCGGCGCGGTAGGTGCGCCGCTGCTGCATGTACGTCATGTTGCCGGTGAGGGCGCGCAGCAGGTAGGTGGCCGTCCAGCCCACCACCAGCACCATCAGCAGAGCCGAGGCGGCGATACCCGCGGAAAAGCCTTCGAAACCGGTGGCGGCGAAGGCGCCGTAGCCAATGGCGCCGAGGCCCAGCACCGCCAGGCCCAGCAGCACTGCCTGCCCTTTGGTCACGTCGTCCCCTGGCCTGCCATGCGCAGGTTGATGAACGGGGCGAACAGGATGAGGCCTGGGAAGAACAGAAACACCAGCCCGTACACGGCGAAGCGTTCCAGCTTGCCCATCACGGTCCAGCGCTTCACCATCCAGGCGTAGAGCGCCAGGGGCACCACCACCAGGTAGGCGCCGCCAATGGCCGCGTAGAGGGCCAGCACCAGCAGGGTGTCTTGGCTGAGGCCGGCGGCCAGACCATTCAGGAAGCCGGGAAGTGCCACTGCCGAGCTCTTTGGGTGCGTCAAATCTAGAGTGCGCTTGCCGGGGGCATGGCGAAATCGGTAGACGCAGCGGACTTAAAATCCGCAGACCGTGAGGTTGTGGGGGTTCAAGTCCCCCTGCCCCCATCTCATGGGGAACGTCCGCCTCGGTGATTGCAGGTGAGGATCCCGGGTCAGGATCCAAACTCGGCTCCTGGAGCAGAAGGCTCCGGCGATAGGCCTCGGAAGGGGCTTGGGGGTTGCGCTGGGATCAGGGTTCGGGGCCCCGTGCCTGGAGTGGCTGGAACGCGCCGGGTTGTCGAGGAGCTCGAACCGGTGTTGTGGAGCTCGAGTTGGAGCCGGCGCATGTTGTCGCGCTGGAGCTGTTGCGCTGCAGCCTGTTTTGTGGAGCTGGTGCTGTGTGACTGGGGACTGGAGAGCCGGGGCCTTGGGGGTTGGCAAGGCTTACGGATCACCCCATGCAATCCTCCATGAATCATCCTGTTATTCATAGGATTTTTAATCCTGTCTTTGATCGGGTTTTTGTCCTGTTATCCAGAAGAGTTGCTCAACCCCTACCCGTTGCGGTTCATCTGACACCGACCAATGGAGTCGGCCAAAGACACCCACCAAGGGCGCCGGTGAATGACACCGACCGGTGCCTCAGGCCAGCAGCGGCTTGACTCACCGGCCCAGAGACGGTGTTGGCTGAAGGGGCACCAGCATTGATGGAGCCAGCATGAACTGGCCCTCCATTGGTTGAGCCAGCCTCACTTGGCCCTGTCTCGATTGGCTCTGGAGGGATGGCGGCCCCATCCTGGTGGCTACCCCCAGCCCCATGTCCCCCAAGCAGGCGATGCAGCCGATGCCTCCTGAAGTCGCCCTGGCGATGCTGCGGCGGCAGGGCCGCTGGTTGATGCAGCTTCGCGATGACGTGCCCGGCATCGTGGCGCCGGGCTGCTGGGGGCTGTTCGGCGGGCACCTCGATCCCGGCGAGACGCCCGAGCAGGCCTTGCGGCGCGAGCTGCTGGAGGAGATCAGCTGGCAGCCCCAGGAGCTGCGCTACGCCATGGAGCACCGCATCCCGCGGCGCACAGCCCACATCTTCATGGCCGAGCTCACGGTGCCGCTGGAGCGGTTGGTGCTGCTGGAGGGTCAGGACATGGCCCTGGTGACCTCCGAGGAGCTGCTCACGGGGGTGGTCTGGAGCGAGCGCCTCGGCAGCCCACGTCCCCTCGCTGATGGACTGGAGCCGGTGATGGCGCAGTTGCTGGGCTGAAGCCTGCCGCTGGTGCGTAGCGAATTGCTCACAGGCTGTTCAAACATTTGTACGGCTCAGCTGCCGCTGGCCGGCTGGCGTCATTAGCCCAGGAACGTTGTCGGCCCCCAGGAGCCGCTGTATGGCGGTTACATCCCCCCCGCCCACGTTCACCGCAGGTCCAGAAGCGGCAGCTCTGGCGGCGGCAGACCCGGCGGCACCCCAGGTGTGGCGCGAGAGCGGCCAGCGGGAGGTGTTCTGCGGGCTCACCTCGATCGTGTGGCTGCACCGGCGCATGCCGGATGCCTTCTTTCTCGTGGTGGGATCGCGCACCTGCGCCCACCTGATCCAGAGCGCCGCCGGCGTGATGATCTTTGCCGAGCCCCGCTTCGGCACGGCGATCCTGGGGGAGAGGGATCTGGCTGGTCTGGCTGATGCCAATGAGGAGCTCGACCGGCTGGTGGCCCAGCTGCTGGCGCGCCGCCCCGAGATCCGCACTCTGTTTCTGGTGGGCAGCTGCCCCAGCGAGGTGATCAAGCTGGATCTGGCCAAGGCGGCCGAGCGCCTCAATCGCCAGCACGCCGGCCGGGTGATGGTGCTCAACTACAGCGGCAGCGGCATCGAAACCACCTTCACCCAGGGGGAAGACGGCGCCCTGCAGGCCCTGATCCCGCTGATGCCCAGCCCCCAGCAGGGCACGGAGCCGGCCCAGCTGCTGATCGCCGGCACCCTGGCCGACGCGGTGGAAGATCGGTTGGTCGGCCTGTTCCACAAGCTCGGCATCGAGCGGGTGGTGAGCCTGCCGCCGCGGCGCTCCAGCGAGCTGCCGGCCGTGGGCCCCGGCACCCGGGTGCTGCTGGCCCAGCCCTTTCTCAGCGGCACCGCCCGGGCCCTGGTGGACCGCGGCGCCGAGCTGATCCGCGCCCCCTATCCCCTGGGGGTGGAGGGCAGCCGCGCCTGGATGGCGGCGGCGGCGGCCGCCTTCGCGGTGGCACCGGAGCGGGTGGCGGAGGTGCTCGATCCCCTGGTGGAGCGCGGCCGGCGCGCCTTGGCACCCCAGCGCGAGGTGCTGGCCGGCAAGCGCCTCTTCCTGCTGCCCGATTCCCAGCTGGAGATTCCCCTGGCCCGCTTCCTGGCGCGCGAGTGCGGCATGGAGCTGGTGGAGGTGGGCACCCCC
>Ga0164292_10003375_pt1 | contig 13060 bp, 11 predicted proteins | sample GEODES117metaG_FD_111486 | JGI IMG/M metagenome (GOLD analysis project Ga0164292, IMG submission 111486) | Eutrophic lake water microbial communities from Lake Mendota, Wisconsin, USA - GEODES117 metaG | ecosystem: Environmental > Aquatic > Freshwater > Lake | place: USA: Lake Mendota... | reverse complement strand
GGGAACATCTGGTCCTAAGTAGTTAACCTTTGGTCCGAGATCACGGTGAGTTAATTTAAACCAAGCGCGTGCAAATACTTCGCTGAAGTAAGCAGGATCTGCATGGAAGCGCTTTGAGATCTCAAGATAAATTGGGTCTTTGATCATCGCCATATCAGCATCAGTCATCATTGGGTTGTAACGAATTGATGGATCTTCAACATCTACTGGCTTATCTTCCTCAGCGATATTGATTGGCTCCCATTGTGTTGCACCAGCTGGAGATTTCTTTAGCTCCCAGTCGTACTTAAAGAGAAGTTCAAAGTAACCACCATCCCACTTAGTTGGGTGTGTGGTCCAAGCGCCTTCAATTCCACTTGAAACAGTATCGCGACCAATGCTGCGAGTTGTGTGGTTCATCCAACCAAGACCCGCCTCATGAATATCCGCACCTTCTGGACTTGGTCCAAGACGTGAAGCATCACCATTTCCGTGCGCCTTACCAACTGTGTGTCCTCCTGCAGTCAGCGCAACAGTTTCTTCATCATTCATGGCCATACGCGCAAATGTTTCGCGAACATGTTGGGCGGTTAGCAATGGATCAGACTTTCCATTTACGCCTTCAGGGTTTACATAGATCAAGCCCATTTGAACGGCAGCCAATGGGTTTTCCATGGTGCTGGCATCTTTAACATCCTTATAGCGCGCATCACTTGGCGCCAAGAATTCAGTCTCAGGGCCCCAGTAAATATCTTTCTCTGGGTGCCAAATATCAGTGCGTCCAAAACCGAAACCAAAAGTCTTGAGTCCCATTGATTCGTAAGCAATTGTTCCGGCCAAAACTAGTAGATCTGCCCAGCTAACTTTGTTGCCGTACTTCTGCTTAATTGGCCAGAGAATGCGACGGGCCTTATCAAGGTTTACGTTATCTGGGAATGAGTTAAGGGGCGCGAAGCGGAGATTTCCGGTTCCGCCACCGCCACGTCCATCTGTTGTTCGGTACGTTCCAGCTGCATGCCATGACATACGAATCATCAATCCGCCGTAATGTCCCCAGTCAGCTGGCCACCAAGGCTGGCTATCTGTCATTAGCGCGTGTAAATCTTTCTTTAGCGCTGCAAAATCTAAACTCTTCAACTCTTTGTGGTAATCGTAATCTTCACCAAGCGGATTAGTTTTTCTATCGTGCTGGTGCAAAATATCAAGGTTTAAATTCTTCGGCCACCAATTGACATTAGATGATCCACTTTCGGTATTTGAGCCGTGGACAACTGGGCACTTACCTGAATTTTCAGTCATTTTGCACTCCTGTAGTTAATTCTTAATGATTTGACCCTATCAAAACATGCCTAGTAATTAGGCATTCAGTCTCAATTACTGATACTAAGACCAGTCAAAATCACCCCTGTGATGGCTGAAGTATCTTATAAAATCGAAAATTGAATCGCTAAAGAAGTGGACGCAATTCAACTTTACGGTTGCATGCTTTAGAGCCTGCAAATGCTAGTTCTTTTGCGATTTCTGCACTTGCGGCTTCGATCAACCAGAAGCCACTGAAGTTTTCTTTTGACTCAAATAACGGTTCACCAGTCTCGATACCTGCATCTAAACGGTTGTCGATAACGCTCGAATTCGAAGGTGCATTCAATCCGCCAGCAAATATCCACTGACCGTTGGCGCGCAATCCATCATTGAACGCATCGATTGCAGTCATCTCTGAGGGAGTTCCCGAATTAGTCAGGTCATCGATTACGAAAATAATGAATTTCATCGGACAATTTTATCTTTCTGGATTCAGCGGGATTCGGTACTGAACTTTCCCGGATTCTTTGGTGTAGGAATCATAAAGTTTTCTGGCTGTTTCGTTCGTTGCATCAGTGTTCCAATAAAATCTACTTGACCCAGCCTTGATGGCAATTTCTTGAACAGCATCAATAAGAGCTCGACCTGCTCCTTTGCCACGAATTTCTGGGTCGACAAACAAATCTTCTAGGTAACAGTAGTTGACTGGAGACCGTGTTGAATTCTGGAACGAATAATGGGCTAATCCACATGCTTTTCCATCTACTTCTGCTACCAGTCCATAAAGATTGTATTGATTATCTAATAATCTTTTCCACGTCAGTTCATATTGAACTTCTGGAGCGGTTGCTTTGTAAAATTCTAAATACCCGCCCCATAAGAACCGCCAGAGATCTTTGTCGCTTTCGACTAATTCTCTAACCTCGTTCATTTGCAAACTCTAGCAAATTCAAGGTTCAACATTTGGCTAGATACATTAGAAAGGTAGGCATATGCATTCTCCCAACAATCTAAACTATTGAGACAACCATGAATGCCTCCACCAGAGAACCGGCAGGTAAGCCAGCTTTCTCGGCAGAGCTTTCGGCCCAGCTTCGCATGCGATCGTCCAAATTTTCTGCATGGGCAGTCTGACTGACGTGCGCCTTCACAGCTTTCATCTTTTTATCAAAGGTAGAAGTTATATCGATGAAGTGATTCGGCGTCGTACTTCCCATAACCCACACCTCACTGACGGACCAGGGTTCTAGCCCTTCAAGTTTATAAAGATGCTGGAATGCGAACGGGTTACCGGCATCTGGGTATACCGCCTGCATGGCAGCTTCTCCTGCAGCCATGTGGTCTGGGTGACTCGAAAATATACGATCCCAGTTGCGATCAGGGTACTGAACGACTAATCGCTGAGGGCGAACTTTTCTGATTACTCTAACAATATCTTTTCGCAGCTCAAGGGTTGGGGCAAGAGTTCCATCAACATAATTCAAGAAATGTACATCGCTCACACCAACAGCTTCTCCGGCAGCGCGTTGTTCTTGCTGGCGGATAACAGGCATTTCTTCACGATGAACATCAGGATCGACCCCGCCTTGATCACCATTTGTGCAAACACAATAACTAACTTGGATACCTTTGCTCGTCCACTGCGCAATAGTTCCGGCAGCGCCAAAATCAAGATCATCTGGATGTGCTGTAACAATCAGGATTCGCTCTACATCTTTATCATCAATTGGCATTAGATAACCTCCGCGTTAGTTTTGTGGGCCTCACTATGGTTTAGTAAGGTTTGGTGCATTCCATAAATTCATGCTGATCAAAAACTTGATGTACTTCTGGGTGATTTTCTAATTCAGCGTTTAGCATTTCTTCATTTAGATCAGATCTAAAACAGCCCAGAACTTCAGTAGATAATCCCCCCAATACATTTGCACACTTTAGGGTTTTAAAGAGATCATATTTCTTCCACATTCCATAAATAATTCCCACGATAAAATTATCCCCTGCGCCTGTTGTATCAATAGAGTTGAATGTACGTACAGGTGGAATATGAAAGTATTTGCCTTCTACTTTTGTTACGACGCCACTAAAACCCATTTTTATGAGGGGGAACTCAACGTGCTTTTCGAGAATATCCAAGCACTTCAAAAGATCTGGCTCATTGCACATGCTTCGTGCTTCAATGCTATTTGGCGTAAAGAACTTCACATAAGGAAGTATCTCTGCATAATCTTTCAAATTAATATCATCGGTCCATGAAGAATCCAAAATTAGTTCAACCCCACGGGCATGTAGCTTCTTGGCGACATCCAAATTATGGGGGAAAATAGTTACCGAACTGCCATCATAAAAATCAAGTAGTTGCTGTTCGCTCAAAGCTGTTTCATCTACCTTTGCATTGAAACAGATAAATGAACGTTCCTCTTTTGATGTCAGGACGCTAGTGAAGACGATAGGGCTTTTAGCACCCACGCTAAATTCTGAGATATTCTTGTAATCAATTCTCGTGAGCAATTCACGAGCAATAAACGATTCAAAGTCGCTTTCTAGGATCGTGCCTAATTCTGCTGGAACCCCAAGTTTTGCAAGGTGGTATGGGATAACAATCGGTCCTCCGCCAACGCACATAGCAAAGTTAGAAGCGAAGACTTCAGTCCCAAGGGCAGGTAGCGCATCTACGCCATGAAATATGAGATCAACATTCATCTGACCAAAAATTGAAGTGAATGGCTTCATTTCCAATCACCAGAACCTGTTGCATTAAGAATTACAAACTCTGAAACTAACTTTGTGGCCAAGTCGAAATTTGATACTAATGGATTAGTCAGTAAAGCTTTAACTGCCAATTTCTTATCTTTAGTCAAAATAGCCTGCACTGAAAGACGTTCGTACTCTTTCATTGTTGAGATCAAATTGAGGATATTTTTGGGGATATTCTGTTGAGGTCTAGGCTTCACTGCTTTATTTGAAACGGTACACATAACCTCTATGACATCATTTGTTGCGAGCTCAGGGATTGCCCCATTATTTCTAGTGGAGAGCACCATTTCAGCGGGTGCCGAGGACTCATATGCCTTAATGAAATTTACCGCCACACCCGCATATCCCCCCTCATCCTTCCCGTTGATAAACTCTTCAACTGAAGGAACTTTACGAAGCTTCGGGCGAGACTTTCCAGACTCATTCTTCATATAGTTGTTTTCGCGAATATTGTAATTTCGAAAGAATATTTCTAGAGCGGTACCAAAATCTGACTCGATATCCACCGCAGAGAGTTCAGCATTCATGGTCTTATTAACACTGGCGATTAACTCACCACGCGAATGGGTGGAAGATTCAAACATTTCAATCGCTTTTTTGTTGTAGTGATAGAAATATAGGTACTCGTTTAGCAAATGACCTTCAGAAATATCTAAAATTTCTGGGTCAAATAAGCGCATCTCGGTGCTCTCAAATAGATCAGGGTTACTTAGAACCTCGCTTGAAACATTTTTTCCATCTACCTTAAAATCATTGAACCAAGTCAAGTGATTTAGACCAAACGAATTACAACTGAAACGATCTCCAGAAACATCTAATATCTCAGCTAACTGTCCAATAAGTTCCAATGGGGAATCGCAGATTCCAAAAGCAGAAAACCCTTGATCGACAAGTGCTTGCGTAACAAGACCAGCTGGGTTTGTGAAGTTGAGAATAATGTGGCCCGGTGCAGCAATTTCCTTGGCTAATTGACAGTAAGCAGAGATCACTGGGATTGATCGCATCGCCATACTGAAGCCACCGGCTCCAGTAGTTTCCTGGGCTAGTAAACCCAAACTGGAGATAATCTCCTCATCTTTCAACCTGGAGGCATCTCCACCCACGCGTATGGTGGTAATTATGTAATCAGAATTTTCGATAGCTTTTCTAGCATCAGTCTCAATCGTGAAATCTAACTCTGGCGAAATTCGTCTGGCCACTTCCTTGGCCAATTTCCCGTATGTGTTCAATTTAAACTCATCGACATCGAAAAAAACGACGCTTCCTAGGTTTAATTCTGCGGCAGCTCGAGCGATAGTTCTTGCCACAAAGAGGCTTCGAACACCTCCCCCACCTAGAACACAGAGCTTCTTCTTAGCCATTAACTCAATTTCGCTCTGTTGTAGGAACTATTTGAATAGGCAACTCAAAAGTGTCCTCCGGGAGCAACTCGTAACCCTTAACCCAATTAAGTCTCTTGTATAACTGAAATCCTTCAGCGTACTTAATCTCCTCTTTCATACATTGGAGTCCGCGTAAACGATTTACTGTACTGATCATCTCTTCCCAGCCTGGTTTCATTTGCGAAACATGTTCTCCAAGCATTTTTAGCTTGGTCTCAAACTGTTGAGTTATATCTACGTAAAAATCGGGAATAAAATTGACGCTCGCTTTGGTATCAGAGAAGAAGACCGGTGCCCATGCAACGTTTACGACTAGGCGCGATATTGCCCGATGGTCGTTATGGTAATCGTTGGGCGAGGTTGTAAAAATTACATCCGGATTCAGACGTTCCATCTCATTGATCACCACATCGTAACAAGCACGATCATCAACTAAGCGATGATCTTCGATGCCCAAAAAGATTGGCGTGACTCCTAAATAACTTGCGCCACGGATTGCCTCTTCTTTTCGCAGAGCAACGATCTCCTGCCAAGTTAAATCACCAGGTAGAACACCGCGCCCACGACGCCCATCCATTGCGATCACTACATCGACATGATGACCTTGCTGGACATATTTAAGTAAGGTTCCACCGACGAACGCCTCCATGTCATCTTGATGTGGCATGAATGCAGCGACTCGCAGCTTACGCATTTCAGATTCTCCTTTTCGCAACCTTCTTTAACCTTTAATTCCTGTTTGCGCGATACTTTCAACAAATTTCCTTTGGAAAAATGCAAAGATAATTACCATTGGAAGTACGCTGATTACTGCACCTGCCATAACCTCTTGGTAATAGGTTGTGTGTTCCCCGATTAGATAAGCAAGGCCTGCAGAAAGGGTCATCTTATCCATATCTGAATTAACAATAAGAGGCCACAATAATTCTTTCCAACTGCCGATCATTGTCAGAATACCCAGCGCAACAAGACCAGGTGTTACTAGCGGAATCATTATCTGCCAATAGATTCTGAATGTACCGGCTCCATCAATTCTTGCTGCATCTTCTAGTTCCATCGGAATTGCTGCGAAGAATTGCCGCAGCAAGAACACGCCAAAAACCGTAAACATGTTAGGGATTATCAGCGCTTCAATCGTATTAGTCAGATTTAATTTAACCATTATATTAAATTGCGAGATAAGAAAGATCTGACTTGGGACCATCAATAGAGCCAACATCCCTAAGAAAATTACATTCTTAAATGGAAAATTTAGACGAGCAAAAGCGTAAGCCGCCATAGAAGCGAATAAGAGTTGTGAAACAACTGTGCCCAAAGCAACAATTAGCGTGTTGAGATAGAGAGTAAAAAATGGGTATTTCTCAGCAACCAACGAGAAGTTAATCCACTGCGCTTTCTCTGGGAACCACAACATAGGTGTCTGGATAGTTTCGTCATAGGTCTTTAAAGAGGTAATGAACATCCAAATAAATGGCCCAACCATCAGCAGGGAGACAAAAATTAGGCTAGCAATAACGCCTATTTTATAAGAACGAGTCAACTTCATCTCAATCTCCTAGTCATAGTTAACCCACCGTTTTTGGACTCTAAATTGAATTGCAGTGACTGCGAAGATGATGAATAGTGAAACAACAGAAATAGCGGCGCCATAACCTCTTAAACCAAAGGTAAATGCTTGGTTGTAGAAGTAGGTGACCAAACTAGTTGCATACTGGTATCCGACCGTATCTGCCCGAATCATAAGAAAAATCAAATCAAATATTTGGAAGGTGCCAATCATGGTTACAACTGAAACAAAGAAGATAGTTGGCGTGAGTAGCGGCAAGGTAATACGGAAGAAAATTTGGCGAGTATTGGCGCCATCTACCTGAGCGGCGTCGTAATACACGCCAGGAATCCGTTGAAGACCGGAGAGCAGAATGATCACCATATAACTTAAAGATGCCCAGATAAGAACTATCAGGATTGACCAGCGCACCACATTTGTATCGCTGAGCCAGAAAATCGGTGGTACTCCAAACCACCCTAATATGTTGTTTACCAATCCGTAAGATGAGTTGAAAAGCCAACGCCAGAGCAATCCAATTGCTGCCGGCAAAGTTATCGCCGGTATAAATATGGCGGTTCTAAAAAAGCCTTGAGCCGGAATCTTTTGATTAAGCATCCAAGCTAATCCGATGGAGAGGATCACAATGCTAGGAACTCCAAGGATTGCATAGAAAGCAGTATTTTTCAGCGCTCTCCAGAAAATCTCATCTTCAGCCAAAGTTCTGTAATTTTCAAGGCCAACAAACGTTCGCATTCCGAAGATTCCAACGTCGTTAAAACTTGTCCAAATATTCTCGAAAAAAGCGTAGAGGTAAAAAACACCAATACCAATGACCATCGGAGCAATAAATAAGAATGCAGAGTAGTTGTACTTCTGCTTTTTCTTCTTCATTTTTCTCCTTCTTTGGCTGTAAAAGTTGAGGTGTTCAAAGGGCGTAACCCTTTGAACACCTCAAACTATTTCTTTTATCTCTTACTCGGGCTTAGCCTTATTTTTTATTAAGTGCATCCAATAGGCCTTGAGATTTAGTCGCCGCAGTTTTCAGCGTTTCTGCTGCTGGCGCCTTTCCGGAGAGGACCAAGGCAATGGCATCAACCATTGGCTGTGTCGTTGCTGGAACACCGTTTGATGGATAAGCAAAGGATGTCTTTGCCGCAGCAACAATCACCTTTGCATCAATGTTTTGGAATCCAGTTGTATATGCACGTTGAGCATCTGCGCGCGCTGGGAATTCAATTCCATTGCGTGCTTCATTGGACATCGAGCTAAAGCCAGTGATGTATTTGATGAACGTCCAGGCTCCTGCCTTATTCTTAGATTTTGCAGAAATTGCATAACCTAGTCCGCCTGCAACGCTCTGGTTGTTTAGAGCACGCTTTGGCATCTGGATTAAACCGATGTTCTTGGCTTGTCCAAGTGTTGACTTTTCAAGGACGGCTGCCTTCCATGAACCAATAAACACCATTCCAGCGTTACCGGCCAAGAAAATATCAGTTCCCTTGGTTTCAGAGAGGACGTTGTAAGGAGCCATGAGCTTGTCAGTCATCAAATCCTTTACAGATTCAATGGTTGCAATACCACCAGGTGTACCTAGCGCGGTCGTCTTCTTATCAGCTGATAGGAAGCTGTTGCCATCTTGGTACAGGAAGTTAATCCAAGAAGGTTGTGCATCAAGTTCCATCACGAGTGGATATTCGTTGGTCTTCTTCGCAGCAGTTTGCGCAGCAGCTAGAGCAGCAGCAGTTTTTCTCATATCGTCCCATGTCCAGTTTTTCTTAGGAAGTGGAACTCCATACTTTGCGAAAATTGCCTTGTTGTATGCAACGAATACTGCATCCATACCCTTTGGAAGAGCCCATTGGCTATCGCCGAGCTTGAAAGCAGAGACACGGCCAGGAACGTATTGATTCATGTTTAATCTATCCGCTGCAATGTACTTGTCCAAAGGTTCTAGAACTCCACCTTCAGCATATTTTCGAACGAAAACATTCATCCATGTGACGTCTGTTGCCTTGTCGGTTGGAAGAGTTGCATCCAATTTTGTCCAGAACTCAGACCAAGGTGTTGAGTTAATAACTACCTTGTACTTGGTTCGGTAGACTTGGTTAAATTTATCAACTGATTGTTGGATGATTGGTTTTTGAACTTCATCCCAAAGCGCTAATGTGATTTCAGTCGGGCCAGCAGCACTTGCCGGAGTAATTGGTGATACGACGGCAACGCCACCAAGAATCGATAGGCTTAGGACAAAAGTGATTACTCTTGACTTCATTGATCTTTTCCTCTTTTTCTCCATAGAAGCCAAAGGAAACTCCACGGCTTGTTCAGAAGGTACGCCTAAATTCTCCTTTTGCATATAGTTTGCAAAAACTAATCTTGAGTAAAATGGGCAATTGTCTCAAGATGCGATCACCTATAAAAATCACCTGCAAATACCTCACCGATCTCGGGCTAGCCTCCGATTTGGCCAGGAATCACCTCTCTGGTCTTGAGGGATGCCCGCTCAAATCCAGCAATCTATAGTTAATATCAACCGTATGGATGGCTTGGCACTTCTAAAAAAGATTCGCCAGGGAGTCATTGGCGATGATCAGATGATGCATGGCCCCTACGGTCCTCGAAGAGTTACCTACGCAGACTACACAGCCAGTGGACGCTCTCTCGCATTTATTGAGGATTTCATTCGTGATGAGGTTATGCCTCGATATGCAAATACCCACACCGAATCCAGCGGAACCGGATTGCAAACAACAAGATTTCGCGAAGAAGCAAGAAACATCATTCGAAGTTCTGTTGGAGCCACTCATGACGATGCAGTTATCTTTGCAGGTTCTGGAAGCACTGGAGCGATAGATAAGTTAATTGGAATTCTCAATATTCGAATCCCGGCGGACTTAAATAGAAAATGGAATTTATCTGACTTGATCCCGCAGGATCAACGTCCAGTAGTTTTCATTGGACCCTTTGAGCACCACAGTAATGAGCTTTCGTGGCGAGAAACAATTGCAGATGTCATCACAATTTCAGAAGATTCTGATGGTCACATCGATCTCGCACTCCTAGAGCGAGAACTAGTTAAGTATCAGTCAAGACCGTTAAAAATTGGCTCGTTCTCTGCTGCGAGTAACGTCACGGGAATCATCACAGATACTGATGCTGTTTCGCGATTACTTCATGAGAACGGTGCGTTGGCTTTTTGGGATTACGCAGCCTCTGCTCCGTATGTCGAGATTAACATGCACCCTTCTGACCCACTTGCCCGTAAGGATGCGGTTTTTTTAAGTCCACATAAGTTCATCGGCGGTCCAGGGACACCAGGAGTACTCGTTATGAACCGAGCGATTATTCAGAACTCTGTCCCTGTTGTTCCTGGTGGTGGAACCGTTGCTTATGTAAATACTGAAGAGCATCGATACTTATCAGATAGCGAGCACCGCGAAGAAGGCGGAACTCCGGCAATCATCGAGTCCATAAGAGCTGGCCTTGTATTCCAATTGAAAGAATCGGTAGGAATTCCAACGATTCATGCCCTTGAAGAGAAATTCCTCTCGCGTGCTATCGCTGCTTTTAGTGCGGAACCAAAAGTTGAATTACTAGGAAACTTATTAGCAGATCGCCTTTCGATTCTCTCTTTTGTAGTTAAAGCACCTTCCGGGAAATATCTTCACCATAACTTCATTGTTGCCTTACTCAATGATCTCTTTGGTATTCAATCTCGTGGAGGATGCTCTTGCGCAGGTCCGTACGGCCATCGTTTATTAGGAATTGACCTAGCTAAGAGCCACGAATTTGAAGCGCAAATCGCAGGCGGTTGTGAAGGTATAAAGCCAGGTTGGGTAAGAGTTAACTTTAATTATTTTATTTCGGACGCAGTAGTAGATCACATAATCGAGAGCGTTCTCTTTGTTGCTAAACATGGATATTTATTTCTATCAGATTACAACTTCAATCCAGATACTGGGCTTTGGAAACATAAGGATGGCTCCGTTGAACCGCCGATGAGTCTTCATGCAATTTCTTATAGCAGTGAAGGTGAGATGCAATATCCGATAAAACACGATAGGACATCTGAACTCTCCCTCAAGGATTACATAAACCAAGCCCACAAATTATCAATTGAGAAAGAGATAAACGTTATTTCTAATCAGTCCGCCAATATTGCTGACTTACTTGGTGAAAAATTTGAATCTATGCGATGGTTTGAATTACCTTCTGAATGTCTCAATGCATGACTGAATACAATAACTCTGAGGCTCATAAGGTTAAGTCCAATTCGCTCGGCAGTGTTATGGAGTCTGAAATTGCAGAAATTCCGGATGTATTTGAAAATCTCTTAAATTCGAATGAGCAGTTTAATCAGGTTGCGAATTTGATCTCCAAGAGCAACATTAATAATGTGATCATTCTTGCTCGTGGTACTTCAGATAATGCGGCGTACTTCTTAAAGTTTCTAATTGAAACTAAGCTAGGAATGCCCGTCGGGCTCGCTTCACCCTCATCGGTAACTATCTATAATTCGAAATTACATTTTGATAGAACTTTAGTTGTAGCAATAAGCCAAAGCGGTCAATCTACGGATTTAGTTGAATATGCAAAGTCAGCAAGATTAGGTGGTGCGACATTAGTTGGAATGACAAATGATGCAGAATCTCCTTTGGCAAAACTTTCAGACTTTCATATTTCGCTCTTGGCTGGACCCGAATACGCAGTTGCCGCCACTAAGTCTTATGCCGCACAGTTACTTGCTTCAATACTGTTGGTACGAGCTTGGGGGGTTGAGTTCTCGGGACTAGATTCCTTAGTTGCAGATGCAAGACGGACACTTTCTCTATCTTCTGGTCTTCTTGCAGCGGTAGAAAAGTTTGAAATTTCACGAGACATAATCATTCTCGGCCGTGGATTTTCTTATCCCAATGCTCGTGAAATGGCGCTGAAGATTCAAGAGACTAGCAAGGTCTCGGTTCAGAGTTTTTCTATCGCAGATTTTATGCATGGTCCTATTTCAGCCTTAACTAAAAATTCTCAAGTAATCGTGTTGGCTCACTATGGAATCTCACTTGATCACTTGGTTAGCGATATTGCAAAGGTCAGAGCGTCCTCACCTGATATTTACTGGCTTGGATCGGATCAACTCGCACTTGAAAATGAAACAGTGATTTCAGGTGCAAACTGCAGTTCTGAGATTCTCTCAAGCATTTGTGATGCCATTTTGATGCAGACTTTTGCACTCGAATTCGCTCGCAAGAACAAATTAAATCCCGACAGCCCCAAAGGGTTAGAAAAGATAACGTTTACACGATGAATGGAAACTGCTTAATCGTTTTGTGAGTTATCCAGATGTTTGCCAGAAGTAACACGACCAGCATGAGCATGGGCTGTTGGATCTTTTCTAACCTTGATAAAGCTCGCAACAGTTGAAACGAATAAGATCAAACCGATTACCGCGAGGCTTCCTACGGTTGGGATCTTAGGGATCTCAGTCCATGTTTCGTGCAAGTAAGTCAGGATCAACTTAACGCCGATAAACATCAGGATTACTGAAAGGCCAAGTGATAGGTAAACCAACTTATCAAGCAGCCCCTTGAGCAAGAAGTACAAGGCACGTAGTCCCAGCAATGCAAATGCATTTGCCGCGAATACCAAGAAAGGCTCTTGAGTTACGCCGAAGGTTGCCGGGATTGAATCCAGCGCAAACAGCAGATCAGTTGATGCGATGGCGATCATCACCAAGAACATTGGGGTTGCGATGCGCTTGCCATTAATGCGAGTGAAGATCTTTGAGCCATCGTATTCATCTGTCATTGCGATACGTTTTCTGATGACGCGAACAAGCGCATTGTCCTCAGGAGAAGGATCTTCATCCCAGTGCTTAAACAATCCAACGCCGGTCCAGATAAGAATTGCACCGAAGATTACGAATGTGAAGCTAAAGGCGGCTAGCGCTGCTGCACCAACTGCGATAAAGATCGCACGGAGTACAAGTGCAAGGATCACACCAAACATAAGTACACGTTGGTGGAATATTGATGGAACCTTGAACTGCGCCAAGATAATGATGAATACGAATAAGTTATCGACCGAAAGTGACTTCTCT
>Ga0164292_10003374_pt1 | contig 13065 bp, 8 predicted proteins | sample GEODES117metaG_FD_111486 | JGI IMG/M metagenome (GOLD analysis project Ga0164292, IMG submission 111486) | Eutrophic lake water microbial communities from Lake Mendota, Wisconsin, USA - GEODES117 metaG | ecosystem: Environmental > Aquatic > Freshwater > Lake | place: USA: Lake Mendota, Wisconsin... | reverse complement strand
GCGCCGCCGCCGAAGCCCTCGGCGCCGCCCTCGGGGCTTCCGCCGCACTGATCGATTCGATCCGCCGTCGCGATCTCGGACCGCTTGTGGAGGCGGTCGTCCGTCGCGACCGTGCCGTCCGCGCATGTAGCGCGGCACTCGGCGTACGCTGACCAGAGCCTGGACCCGGCGGATCACGTGATTGACGCGAAAGTTCCCATTTCGCCGACCTATACTCACCAACTATGTCCGTCCTTCAATCTTCGAACCCCGTCCTTTCCGATTCCGCACTCGACCGGATGATCGCCATGAATGGCGGCGTCGCTCGGTCCAACACGGCGTCCGTTCAAGGCGTCATGGCGAAGACCGGTCTCTGCACCGTGCTCGCCGTTGCCGCCGGCACCGTCGGCTACATGTTCGTCGCGGCGAACCCGACGCTCATGATGGTGGCCTTCATCACGTCGCTCGTCGTGTCGCTGATCGCGTTCTTTGCGCTGATGGCGAAGCCCGGGCTCGCGATTGTCATCGCGCCGGTCTACTCGATCACGCAAGGCGTCGTCCTCGGCGCACTCAGCATGATTCTCGATCAGCAACTCGCCTCGCGCGGGATCCAAGCGCCGGGCGGCCTCGCGCTGCAGGCATTTGTAATCACTGGCAGCCTCATGGCGACGATGCTCGCGCTCCACACCTTCGGCATCCTGCGCGCGGGTCCACGCTTCACGTCGGTCCTGACACTCATGACGCTCGGCCTCATGGTCACCATGCTCATTGCGTGGATCGTGAGCCTCTTCGGCGTAAAAATGCCGTTTCTCGACCTGAACGAGGCCTTCAACGGTGGCCAAGCGGCATGGATCGGCCTCGGCCTCAATGTTGGCATTCTCTTGCTCGCTTCGCTTTGGCTCCTCGTCGACCTCGCGCAGATCGACGAAGCCGTCGCGTCCGGCGCCCCGAAGTCGATGGAATGGTTCCTCGCCTTCGGCCTCATCGTGACACTCGCGTGGGTCTACCTCGAAGCGCTGAAGCTTGCGTTCCGCATCGCGGCGATGTTCGGTGAGCGCAAGTGAGCTGAAGTGACACCGATCGCATGAACGCGCGGAAACGCGCGAACCACAATCCAACCTAGACAAAAAGACGCCAGCGCTCTCGGAACCGAGAGCGCTGGCGTTTCCTTTCCGCCTACGTCGAAACCTTGCGGTGCCGACGCTGGCGGTTCCACGTGTTCCGTGCGACGGGCGTCGGGTGAGAGCGCTTCAGGCGCCTCATCTCGGCCACTCGCCGGTTGGTGTCGAGCCACTCCGAAAACCGGAGCCGATGCACCATAGCACCAATTCAGAGGATTTCCGCCGCCAAACTCGCCAAATTTGAACGTTCCGTCTTCGAAAGTGACACATGACCCGCGATTCTCTGACCTTTGAACCGCTCAATCGCGTGTGCGAGGCCGTTGGACTGGGCATCGAGGTACGGGTTATCGATCTGCAGGATGTCGCCGCAGAGGACGATTTTGGTGCCGTCGCCGACGCGCGACACGATCGTCTTGATTTCGTGCGGTGAGAGATTCTGCGCCTCGTCGACAATCATGAATTGATGCGGAATCGACCGACCGCGGATGTAGGTCAGCGGTTCCATCACGACGCGCCCCGTTGCCATCAACTGGTCGAGCCGTTGTTCGGCCGTGCGGCTTTCGGGCCGCTCGTCGACGTGGCTTCCGCGCGTCGACAGCAAGTAGGTGATGTTGTCGAAGATCGGCTGCATCCACATCGACAACTTCTCGTCCTTGTCGCCGGGCAGATACCCGATGTCGCGACCGAGTGGCATGATCGGCCGCGCGGTGAGAAGTTTGTCGAAGCGTTCTTCTTTGATCGTCTTGTGGAGACCAGCCGCGATCGCGAGGAGTGTCTTCCCCGTGCCGGCAGGGCCCGTGAGCGTGACGATCTTGACGTCGTCGTCGAGCAGGAGTTCGAGCGCCATCGTCTGTTGGACGTTGCGACCCATGATGCCGTAGACAGGCTTGCGCGGGCCCGTCACCGGAATCGCGGCACCCGTGTCGGCAAGGATCCGCGCGAGCCCCGTGTGGTGCTCGTCCAGTTCGTCGATCAGCAAGATGAACTGATTCGCGACCGCTTCGACCGCGACGACATGCGCGCCATCGGGCGTGCGCGCCTCGAAGTCCGCCAGTCGTTCGATGCGCAGCTGCCGTTCGTCGTAGAGCTCATCGATGATTTCGCCGGGCACCTTGGCGACGAGGTAGCCCGCGTGGAGGAAGTCGGCCGCGATGTGATCGTGTTCGAAATCTTCGGCAGGAATGCCGAGCGCATCGCTTTTGACGCGCGCGTTGATGTCCTTCGAAATGAAGACCGTGCGCTTTCCACTCGCATGGAGATCGTGCGCGACGCCGAGGATGCGGTTGTCGGCCTTATCGAGATCGAGCGAGAAATCTGCGTGCGAGCCGCAGCGCGCGACGCGAATCGAGCCGCCTTGTTCGTTCCAAACGACGCCCTCGAAGAGCGCCCCTTGCGCGCGAAGTCGATCGAGCGCACGCGTGACATGTCGCGCGTTTCGGCCGCGTTCATCGTTGTTTTTCTTGAACGTGTCGAGCTCTTCAATCACCGCGAGCGGGATCACCACTTCGTGCTCGGCGAATTTGAAGATCGACTGCGCGTTGTGGAGGAGGACGTTGGTGTCAAGCACAAAGTGCTTGCGCGCCGTCGCTCGCGCAGATTGGGTGCGGGCGAGGCCTTCGGTCACGACATCCGTGCGATCTTGATTCAGCATGCAAGCCCTCCTATGGCTGGAACTGCGCTGAGTTATGTCACTCCGCAGGGATAGTCGGTTCGGTTCGCTGACCTTTCAACCCATCCGCGCAAAGAACGTGAGAATTCTTGAAATAGAGAATTCTTGAAATGGGGACTGCTTGAAACAGGGACTTCTTGAAACGGAAACGTCTTCAAATCGCTCGTGGCGCGCTACTTCAGCGGATCGACATCCGCCCGCGCGATCACGCACTCGAGACCCTGCGGCGATTCGAGCTTCCCAAGTTGCGCCGCCATTTGCGCCGCGAGCCGCGGCAGATAGCCGCGTTCGGTGTTGGTGTGCCCCGCAAGCACGACTTCGAGCCCGAGCGCGTGCGCGCGAAGCACATCGTGGTGTGAGAGTTCGCCCGTCAGAAAGAGCGTTGCGCCCGCAGCCGCGGCCTTTTCGAGGAGGCTTGCGCCGCTGCCGGCGCAGACTGCGAATCGCGTGTGCTGGCGAGGCGAACCGCCCGGGGCAGGCCGAGAGACTTGCATCACCCCGCCGCCGAGATTTGGACGAACGGTCGCCGCGATTTCCTCGGCTGTTCGCGGTGTCGAGAGCGACGCCACGCGACCCGAACCGACGCGCGGATCGCCAGGGATCGCTGCGAGGGAAATCACGTCAAACGCTGGTTCTTCGTAGGGATGCGCCCCGCGCAAGGCAGCGACGACTCGACCGAGATCGCGGCGATGGAAGGCCATCTCAAGGCGAACCTCACTGACGCGCTCGAGGTGGCCGGGCTTGCCGACGGCGGGATTCGAACCCTCCGCGCCAAAGAACGTGCCCTCGCCTCGCACCGTGAAGGAACAATGTGTGTAAGCGCCGATTTGCCCCGCATTCGCCTCGGCGAGCGCGGTGCGAACCTCTTCAAGCGCCGATTCAGGAACGAAGACCACGAGTTTGTGTGTGTTGTCGGAGTTCGCGCCAGTAGGCGTAATCGCACGAATGTCATGCGCCGCGGGATCGACCACTTCGACGAGCCAATCGTTGATGCCGCCAGCAACTGCGTCGAGCGCGGTGTGCGGCGAGTAGATGGCGATACCCGCGCGAACCGCGTCGATCGCGACGCGCCCCTGCCACGTCGCGCCGTCGAGGCGTTCGAGCGGTTTGAAGAGGAGCGGGTGGTAGCCGACGATGAGATCGGCGCCGGTCGCGCGTGCCTCGGCGAGGACGGCGGGCGTGATGTCAATCGTGAGAAGCACGCGGCGGATTTCGCGGCCGTCGCCCGCGACGAGGAGCCCCACGCGATCCCACTCTTCCGCGAGTGAGAGCGGAGCGATGGCACCAAGAGCGCGAACGAGCGTGTCAAGTGAGGGCATGGGAAGGAGTGTACGGAGGAGGGTCGAGAAAGACCGCCTCGCCGCACGAGGCGCACGAGGTATCTCACGTGGAACTCCCCCACCGATTGACCACGACCTCTCTGCGATCCACTCCGTCGGCCGCTCGAAGATCGTGCCACCCGCCGCTCACACCACCAGCATCGCGGCGCCGAGCATGCCCGCGTCATCGCCAAGCGTGCTCGCGAGGATGTCGGTCTTCCGCAGCACCGACGGGAATACCGCGCGATCGAAACTGCGCCGGACCTTCGAGACATACGCCTCGCCGAGCGCTTCGGTCACGCCGCCGCCGAGGACGACGCAGTCAATCGACAGCATCGTGACGACATTCGCAATCGCGATGCCGAGAAACTCAGCACTTCGATCGACAACCTTGCGCGCGAGTTCATCTTCCCGCTCGTAGGCGCGCGCGATCGTCGACGAGCCGAGCGCCGCATCGATCCCGCGCTCGCCGCCCTTCTCCCCTTTTTCGCCGTCCTTCTCGCCAAGTTTCTCCGCGATCAACTTGTGAAGGATCGACTCAGGGTGCATCGGAAGCAGTCGACGAATCGCGTTCACGATGCCCGTGCGCGAGCAAATGTCTTCAACGGTCATGAAGCCAGGCTGTCCGGCGGGGAAGAGAATCACGTGCCCGATTTCTCCCGCCGTGTGTCGCGGACCGCGCCAGAGACCGCCGCCGAGCACAAGCCCCGCACCAACGCCCGTCCCAACCCAAACCGCGAGGACGTTCGAGCGCCCGCGCGCTGCGCCAAGTTGCAGTTCGCCCCACGCGGCGACATTCACGTCGTTGTCGAGTGCCACCGGTACGCGCAGTTCCTTCGCGAGCATCTCGCGGAGCGGCACGTTTTCCCAGCCGAGATTGCCTGCCTTGATCACGAGGCCCTTCTCGAAATCGACCGCGCTGGGCGCACCGACTCCCACGGCGAAGAGTTTCTCACGCGGCACGCGGCCATCATCGAGCGCACGACCGACGCCTTCGCAGAGTCGACGAATCACTTCGTCGCGCCCTTCGTGCGCCTTCGTCTTGCGCTTCGCGCGACCGACAACTCTGCCCTCGGCGTTCACAACGCCGATTTGCATGTTCGTTCCACCGAGGTCGACACCGACCACGACCATGTCCTTCGGAATGCCTGCGATCCTCATGCGATCCTCATGGTGCCGAGTGTACAGCGACACTCATTCAAGTCCGATGAAGCGACCCTCTCAACTCACAAAGGGTGATGCTTCGGAGGTCGCGTCGGCACGACCGGTCCAGAGTCGTCGTGCGAGTCGAACGAAATCGTCGATCACCACCATCGTCGCGGGCAACGCAAAGAGCGTGAGCACCGTCGAACTCGCGAGGCCAAACACCAACGAAATCGCCATCGGAATGAGGAATCTCGCTTGGAAACTCTGTTCAAGCATGAGCGGCGCGAGCCCAGCAAGTGTGGTCACGGTCGTGAGGCAGATCGGCACGAGTCGCAGTCGACCTGCCTTCGCGAGTGAGTCCGGCAGTGACACGCCCTTCTCTCGCATCTCGTTGGAGAATTCCACCAAGATCAGCGAGTTGTTCACCACAACCCCTGCGAGCGCGACAAAGCCAATGATCGAGAGGAACGTCAAATCGAAGCCAAGAAGTAAGTGCCCCCACACGATGCCAATGATGCCGAATGGAATCGCGAGCATGACTGCGAGTGGCTGCAAGTAACTCTCGAAGAGCCATGCAAGAATGACGTAAATCCCGAGAAATGCCGCAGCAAGTGCCAGTGGGAAGTTCGCGAACGCATCGACCAGATCCTTTTGCCGCCCCGCCGCGTCGATCACAACACTTGGGTGCGCAGCGGCGATGCGCGCGATTTCCGGAGCCATCGCACTTGCCACGATTTCAGGATTCGTCGCGTCATCGCAATCAGCACTCACCGTTACGGTGCGCGCGCGATCGACGCGACGAATCGTTGAGTATCCGCGACCTTCGCGCACATCGGCAACTTCGACCAACGGAACCGCTTGCCCCATTGGGCTGACCAGCCACAACTCTTCGAGCGTCGCCAATCGGCGGCGCGAGGGCGCGTCGAATTGAACGCGCACGTCCACGTCCTCACGATCGGCGCTGAACGTATGCGCCTCGACGCCAAAGACCGCCGTGCGAACTTGCCGTGCCACGTCTGCCGTTGTGAAGCCCATCGCCAGCGCTTGTGGCGTGAGCGCGATGCGAAGTTCGCGCTGTGCATCGTCGGCGTCGTCACCAATATCTTTCACACCTGCAAAGCCTGCGAGTGTCGCCTTGATCTCTGCGATGACGACGTCGATTTCTCGATCATCAGCACCGCGCACTTCGTAAGAGATATCCGCGCCTGCTGGGCCGCCCGAAACCTCCTGAAACTTCATCGTCTCCGCTTCGTCGAGTGCTCCGGCTGCGATGCGAATGGCGTCGATGACCTCTGCACTTCGACGCGAGCGACTTTCAACTGGCGACAATTCGATGAAGATCTGCCCGATGTGGGTTGCGGCTGCGTTGGTTGCGCCCGTTTCGAAATCGACGGAGCTTCCGAGGCTCGCCGTCAACGCTTGGACTTCAGGCTGCGCGCGCGCCGCGAGTTCAATCTTGCGCGCAACGGCGCTTGTTTGCTCCATCGTTGAACCGATCGGCAATTCGAAGTCGACAATGACCGTTTCGGTGTCATCGGCGGGGAGGAACACGAACGCGAGTCGACCGCCGAACACCATGCCGGTTGAAATCAACAATGCAAGTACGGTTCCGGCGAGCACGACGTACCGCTCGCGCAAGCACCAACGCACGACTCTTTCGTAGCGGACGAGCAGGCGCTCGATCGCGCGCTCTCTGAAATCAGCGAGCGGCTTCAAGAGTGCATCGACGCGCGAACCTCCGCGCGACACCTTTCGCTCTTCACGAACGAGCGCGTGCGCCATGTGATTGGGCATCATGAACGATGCTTCGAAAAGGCTCGCCGCAAGTGCGATCAAGACAACCGTCGGCAAGTTTCCAAGGAGTTCGCCGATGTTTCCTTTGATGAAGACGAGGGGAAGAAACGCGACGATCGTCGTGGTCACGCTGCCAACGACGGGCCAGAAGACTTGCGTCACACCGTTCACCGCCGCAACAAGCGGCGGCTCACCCAAGTCCTTGTGCCGCTTCAAGATGTTCTCGCTCATCACGATCGCGTCGTCGGCGAGCATGCCGAGCACGATGAGGAGGCCGAACATCGTGATGAGATTGAGTGTGACGCCGGTCGCCTGCATGAACATCAGCGTGCATGCAATCGCGATCACGATGCCAACCATCACCCACAGACTTGCGACGCGATTGAGCCCGAGCAGCAGCACGATGAAGACGAGAATCGCGCCTTGAATCGCGTTGGTCGAGAGTAACTCGAAGCGACCTTCGATAATGCGCGCAAGATCGTTGTGCTGCGCGAGCGTGCCGTTGACCGCCGGACGCGATCGTCCAAGTTCGTAACCGCGCTCCCACGCCGTGGTGATGAGACGATCTCCGAGGCGGTCGCGCGGCGCATCGCCATTTCGACCAGCGACATAGCCGCGCACCAACTCCGCGATTTCGACCGCGTCTTGATCGCCTTCTTTGAACGCGACGAGCGTTCCTGCAGGAAGCCCACCGAATCGGCGGACTTGCGGCACATCATCAAAGTTCTCGTGAACATGCGCGACTTCGCCAAGCAAGAGCCGCGAGCCATCGGTTGCGCTTTGCAGCACAATGCCGCGAATCGATTCGACATCCTCTGCGCTTCCGACCGTTCGCACCGAGAGATTCGCGGCATCCGTGCGCACCGTTCCGCCTGGAACTTCCGCCATGGATGCCGAAACAAGTTCGGCGACTTGCGAGAGTCGAATTCCGTGACGAAGCAGCGCCGCAGGATCGACATCCACATGAATCTCGCGCGGCCGCAGCCCGATTTCTACAAGCGTGCCCATGCCGTCGAGCGTCTTGAGATCGTCGCGAATCGCGCGCAATTCACGCTTGATGTACTCCTCGCCTGCCTCCGACGCGACTGTCACCATGATGGTCGGAAAATTCGGTTTGAAGTCGAAGACGCGTACGCGCTCAGCTTCAGGCGGCAGATCGTTGATCTGCTCAATCGCGAGGCGAATATCTTCAATCGCCTTGTCTGCATCGAAGCCGGCTTTCAGCTTGACGGTGATCCCGCCGGTACCCTCTGAAAGCCGCGTTTCGATGCGATCGACACCTTCAACATCGACGACGCGATCTTCGATCTTGCGCGCCATCGACTCTTCGATTTCCTTTGGCGATGCACCCGGATAGACAAGCACAATGCGCGCGGCTTGCGGAGCGGTTTCTGGGAAGAACTCGCGCCGCATCGAGAGCAGCGCAACCGCGCCGCCGATCAAGAGCGTCCACATCAAGAGCGTGACAGGCACGCTGCGCCGCACGCAGAAGTCAACAAGAGTGCGAATCATGCGCCTTCACCTGCGCGCATCGCATCAGAGGATTGGGCTGACGGTTGGCCTGGCGATTCGGCCGCCGTTTGACCAGGGCTCTCACTCGGCTTCATCGGCGTGATTTCTTGCCCTTCAGTGAGACTGCGCGAACCATCAAGTACAACGAGCGCGCCAGTTGGAAGTGTGTCCACCAACACAGCCCAATCGGTGTCGGCAATGCCCGTCGATGGAATCGGATCCGCGTGCGCGAAGTCAACCGAAACGCGCTGTGGCCGCACACGACCATTCTCGACAAGCATGAGGAAATCATCGCGAATCGCGCGTCTCGGCACGATCGTACGTTGCATCGGATGACCCGCCACAATGCGCGCTTCGACGAAGGCGCCTGGCGCGATCAACTCGATCGAGTCTGGCGTCCTCGAACGGTCAGCGCCAGTTGGTTCAACGCTTTCACCCGCGCCGCGCGAGCGCGCTTCGATCTCGACAAAGACGGTCGCCGTGCGCGTCGCGACGTCATCTTCCGGTGCGACGCGCGTGACGACTCCATCGATCCGTCGGCCATCCGTGCGCACCAAAATCTCAGCGCGTGCTCCGATCGGCGCGAGTGCTCGCATCGAGGCAGGGATGCGAAGCGGCACTTCCATGCGCGCGCGATTCACGATGCGCGCAACCACCTGACTCGGCCCGACTGATTCACCAAGTTCAAGATCGGCGCTCTGTAAAGCACCGGTAATCGGCGCGCGAATCACGCAGCGTTCCGCAGAATTTTCGGCAAGTTTGAGCCGCGCAACTTCGACGGCCTTCTGCGCAGCGAGCGCTTGCAAACGCGGCGCAATCGACGCGACAGCGTCTTCAGCTGCGACCGACGCGCGTGTCGCTGCGATGAGTGCTCCTCGCGCCAAATCCACTTCGCGTGCTTGCGCAGCGCCTTCTCGCGCAGCTGCCTCCACACGCGCGAGATCGTTTGCTGCAATTTCCTTTTCGCGCACGATGAGTTGCGCAGTCTCACGGGCGGCGCGTGCTTGCGTTTCGATCACCGCGACTTGCGCTTCGATCGCGCGAATCGCTTCGCGTGCGATCTCGACCTGTTGGTGAAAGTCGCTTGCATCGAGTTCGACCAGCACTTCGTCTTTCGCGACGGTTTGCCCGACCGCGTAGTTTTCACCAAGTCGCGCAACAACTGCGCCGACACGGGCAGGCACGTCGGCACTCTCGAGCGCTCGCGCGGTGCCGTAGCCACGCACAAACGCCTCGATCTCGATCGGAGCGACTTCGAGCACTGCGACGCGCGGGGGTGGCGCCTTCGTCGCGTTGCGTCCCGCATCGGGCTTCGTCGCGACCAACGCGCCGACCACGCCGATTCCCGCGCCGACGAGCGCGAGGCAGACGATTCCTCGAAAGATCTTGGCGGAAAGCGGAAGCGGCGGATTCGTGGAGGAAGACATGCAGGGACCAGATTCTGAAATTCGTTCGACAAGACGCCGACGGGGAGATCGCTGCGTTCGCGCACACGCACGCGGCGGACGCAGACGAAGCCAAGTTTCCCATCGCGAAATGGGAAGACGGGCACTATAGGTCGAGGCCTGTTCGGCCTTTGTTGGCGCGGCTCTGAATCGGCTCGGTCGCTGACCGCTGGTCGCCGACCACCAACCGATGGTCTGCTACCTTTCGGGGATGTCCGACAGCCTCACCGACGCAGACATTCGAAAGGTTGCGAAACTCTCGCGCCTCAGCGTGACCGAGTCGCAAGTCCCTGCGATTCGTACGCAGCTTTCGTCCATTCTTGGCCACATCGCGAAACTCCAAGCGCTGCCGACCGAGGGCGTCGAACCGATGGCGCATCCGATGAAAATCGTGAATCGCCTCGGCGCCGATGAGCCAAAGGCGTGCATGCCCGTCGAGGAACTGTTGAAGAACGCGCCGGCGGTTGAGGACCGCTATCTCGCTGTTCCGAAGGTTCTCGGCGAAGGAGGTGGCGCGTGAGCACTGCCGAGAATCTGTCGCCAAGTTTGGTCGCTTCTGCCGCGAAGCCGCTCGTTGAAATCTGCGCAGATGTGCGCGCAGGTCGTACGACCGCACGCAGCCGCGTGGATCACTTCCTCGCGCGGATCGCCGCGCATGATGGCGCAATTCACGCCTTCAACGAGGTCCACGCCGACGCCGCGCGCGCCGCTGCCGATGCGGTGGACGCTCAGGTGAAGGCCGGTCGCGGTCAAGATTTGCCGCTCGCGGGCGCGGTCATTGCGATCAAAGACAACATTGTCATGCGCGAGGGCAAGACGACCTGCTCGTCGAAGATGCTCGCGAACTACCGCTCGCCGTTCGATGCGACGGTGATTGAACGCTTGCGCGCGGCGGGTGCGATTTTCATTGGAAAGACGAACCTCGACGAGTTCGCGATGGGTTCTTCGACCGAGAACAGCGCGTTCGGCGCGACGCGAAATCCGTGGGATACCGCGCGCGTTCCGGGCGGGAGTTCCGGCGGAAGCGCCGCCGCGGTCGCCGCTGGTTTCTGCGATGCGTCGCTCGGGTCTGACACCGGCGGCTCGATTCGACAACCCGCAGCGCTCTGCGGCTGCGTGGGTTTCAAGCCGACCTACGGCCGCGTGTCGCGCTACGGACTTGTCGCGTTCGGTTCGAGCCTCGATCAGATCGGACCGTTCGCGCATTCGGTGGCGGATGCGGCGCTCGTCTACGACGCGATCGTCGGTCGCGACGAACTCGATTCGACGAGTGCCGACGCCGAGTGCGCGCCGCTCGCTGCGAAGGTCGCGGAGCCTCTTGCGAAATTGCGCATTGGCGTACCGCGTGAATATCGCAGCAGCGCGAATGCGCCTGGTGTTGCGGCTGTACTGGATCGCGCACTCGATGCAGCAAAGGCGCTCGGCGCCGAGATCGTCGACGTCGATCTTCCGTTGACCGACATCGGCATTTCGACCTACTACGTCATCGCGCCGGCGGAAGCGTCGTCGAATCTCGCGCGGTACGACGGCATTCGTTACGGACATCGCGCGAAACTCGCGCCCGGCGAAGATCTCGAGGCCCTTTATTCGAAATCGCGCGCGGAGGGCTTCGGCCCCGAAGTGCAGCGCCGCATTCTGCTCGGAACGTACGTGCTCAGCTCCGGCTACTACGACGCGTACTACAAGCGCGCGCTGCAGGCGCGGCGGCTCATCAAAGAGGAGTTCGACCGCGCGTTTGAGAAGTGCGATGTCGTGCTCGGCCCGACGTCGCCGGTCGTCGCGTTCCCCTTCGGCGGGAAGTCGGATCCGCTCTCGATGTACCTCTGCGACGTCTACACCGTGAACACGAATATCGCGGGAATCCCAGGGATTTCGTTCAACGGCGGCTTCGCGGAGGAAGGCGGCGTGCGGCTCCCTGTGGGTCTTCAACTGCAAGCGCCAGCGTTCGCGGAAGAAACGCTCTTGCGCGCCGCGGCGATGCTCGAGCGTGCGTGCAAAAGTTGAGCGCGCATGCAAGAGTTGAGCGCGTGCGGAGTTTGAGGGCGATTTGTAGCGGCGGTTTGAAGTGAACGCCTCGCTGCGCACAGCGCTCGAAGCAAGTGGCACCCGCCGCCCCCCACTCACCCGCCGCGCGCGAGGACTTTCTTCGCGGCGTTCGAAAGCGCGTAGTTCGCGAGTTCATCGGGCTTGACCCAGACGCGGCCGCGCGTGGCGAGAGAATTGGTGAGAACTGTGGCTGCACCGCGCACGACCGCGGCGAAGACGACAAAGCGCACCGCGCGGTGCGTCGTGAGAAACGGCTCCTCGCCTCGCGCATGAAGCGCAACCGACGACGGCAGTTGCAAGAGTTCCGCAGCCGCGCGCGGCGAGAGTTCCGCACCATCGGCGCTTTCAACGGTCGGCGGCTGCCAGAGCCCGCCCCAGAGACCTCCGCGTGGCCGCTGCTCGAGTAAGACCGCACCATCTGCGCGACAAAGGCACGCCGCGACGAGCACGAGGTCCTTGCGCGCGACCCGCGTCTTCGGCGCGGGAATCTCGTCAATGCGCGCGTCGGCATGCGCCCGGCAGGACGCGCGCAACGGACACGCGGGGCAGCGCGGCGCCGCAGGCGTGCAGACCGTTGCACCAAGTTCCATCAGCGCCTCGTTCGCGACACCCGGCGCCCGCGCCGCCGCGACAAACGCCTCCGCTCGGTCCCACGCCCACGCCTGCACTGCCGGGTCGCTCGCGCTGCCTTCGCGCGCCTCGAGCCTTTGAAACACGCGCGCGACATTGCCATCGACGATCGGCGCGCGCGCCCCGAACACGATCGACGCGACCGCGCCCGACGTGTAGCGGCCGACACCGGGCAGCGCGCGCAGCGCCTCCGCATCTGACGGGACCGCGCCATCATGCCGCGCAACCACCGCCTTCGCCGCCGCATGGAGGAGGCGCGCCCGTCGGTAGTAGCCGAGCCCCTGCCACGCGGCGAGGACCTCGTCTTCCGACGCCGCCGCCAACGCCGCGGGCGTCGGGAAACGCGCGATGAACGGCTCAAACTTCTCGATGACCCGCGAGACCTGCGTCTGTTGCAGCATCAG
>Ga0164292_10003372_pt1 | contig 13068 bp, 15 predicted proteins | sample GEODES117metaG_FD_111486 | JGI IMG/M metagenome (GOLD analysis project Ga0164292, IMG submission 111486) | Eutrophic lake water microbial communities from Lake Mendota, Wisconsin, USA - GEODES117 metaG | ecosystem: Environmental > Aquatic > Freshwater > Lake | place: USA: Lake Mendota... | reverse complement strand
CTTCGTGATTCATGTGGTCCGCACTGGCGGAGGGTTCACCCTGGGCGCGTGCGGATCACCCACCAGCCCCCACCCCCGGCACCGGCGTCGCCCCTTCCGGCCCCAGCCTCAACGCCGCCTCCCGCCCACCATGACGGTCCACGAGCACCGCCTGATCCGCCTTGGCCCGCGCATCGGTGGCGACCGGGTCGAGCATCGCGCGCAGCAGGCCCTCGAAGTGCTCCCGCACACCGAAGCACTCTGCCTCACCAGCCAGGTCACGCGCCTGACCCGGATCCGCCTCCAGATCGAACAGCTCGGGCTCGAAACCAACGTAGTGGTGGTACGCCCACCGGTCCTGCCGCACGAGGTACGCCGCCGACGGCGAGCCCACCGCGTGGTACTCGCTGAACCCCACCCGCGACGGGTCGTCTGCCTCGCACGCGATCGACAGCAGCGACCGCCCGGGCAGATCGGACGGTGAAGCGACGCCGCCCACATCCAGCACGGTCGGCGCGATGTCCACGAGATTGACCAGCGTCGAACACACCCGGCCTTGCGGCACCTCCGGTCCGGCCAGGATCATCGGCACCTCGGCCGACTCCCGATAGAGCATCGACTTGTTCCACAGCCCGCGCACGCCCTGGTTGTCACCGTGGTCGCTGCTGAAGATCACCAGGGTCGAATGGGCCTGACCGCTGGCCTCGAGCGCCTGCAGCACGCGGCCGACCTGCTCGTCCACGAAGTTCACCAGCCCGTAGTAGCAGGCCAGCGCCAGCCGGCGGCGCGCGTCGGTGCCGAGCTCGGCGTCGGCGTCGCTGAAGTCCACGAAGCGCTGCACCCACGGGTGCCGCACATGGCCGTCGCGCGGCAGCAGGCGCGGCAGCGGCAGGTCGTCGACGGGAATGCCCTCCAGGTAGCGCGGCGGGACGACGAGCGGGAAGTGTGGCGCCACGAAGCCCACGAAGAGGGTCCACGGCTGCGGATCGGGCGTTACGCCGCGCTCCAGGAGCCAGCGGGCCGCCTGCTCGCCGGAGGCGGCGTCGTAGCGGTTGTAGCGCGACTCGCCCGGCCCGAGCTGCCGGAACAGGCGCGAGGGCCGCGGCTCATGGGGCAGGGGATCGCGCACGGACCCCCAGACCTGGCCGACGCCGTCGGCCAGGTGCATGGGCTGGTGCTGGCGCCCGAAGCCGGTCGGGGCCTCGGCGCTGGCGTAGTGCAGCTTGCCGATCGACTCGACGCGCCGACCCGCGGCCAGCAGCGCATGGCCCCAGCCGGGCGGGCGCCCGTCGTAGCCCGTGGCGTTGTCCCAGTGGCCGGTCTCGTGCACCCAGCGCCCGGTGGCGAGCGCGGCCCGCGCCGGCACGCAGATCGGCGACGGCGTCAGCGCCCGATCGAAGCGCGTGCCGCGTGCGGCCAGTGCGTCGAGGTTGGGTGTGCGCACCCAGGGATGGCCGGCACAGCCCATGACCGGGCCGGACTGCTCGTCGGACAGCAGGATCAGGACGTTCGTCTTCATGGCGACCGAGGGGTGCGTGTGTCGTGCGCGATGCAGGGCAGCAGCGCGGACGCCAGTGCCTGCGGGTGGGTCCACATCGATTCGTGCCCGCCCGGCACGACGGCGGTGGTCCAGTCGGGCAGCCCCGCGACACTCGCGTGGTAGTGCGCGAAGCGGGACGCGGGCGGCCCGGCCGCCAGCAGGTAGTACTTGTTCCGCACCTGCCGCCATCGTCCGGTGATCCGCGGCACGTCCGTCATGGTCTTCAGCGGATGCGGCGTCAGCCGCTCGCGCAGCACCCGGTGCTCCGGCGAGTCCGGTTCGATGCCCCAGATCGACGGGTCCGGGGGCGGTACCTGAAGCCCGCCCAGCGCGCGTGCGCCCGCCAGCATCTGCGCTTGTCGCTCGGGCGGAAAGCCGTGCCAGCCGGCGACGCCATCGGTCGGAATCAAGGCGTCTAGGTAGACGAGCGCTGCGATGCGTTCGGCCATCGTGTCCGCGACGGCGGTGATGATGCTGCCGCCGTAGCTGTGGCCGACCAGCGTGACGGACCCGGCGTCCAGGGCGCGGACCGTGTCGCGGATGTCGTCGACGTGGGTCTGGAACCCGACCTCGGCCGAGAACTCCGGGAGCCGCTCGCCGAGACCCGTCAGCGTCGGTGCGTGAACCCGGAGCCCGCCGACCGCGAGCAGCGGCGCCAGGCGCTCCCAGGCCCATCCGCCGTGCCAGCCGCCGTGCACCAGCACGACGTGGCACGGTGGCATCGGCTCGGCCGCCTCAGGAGGCGTCGACACGCTGATAGTTCAGGTCGCGGGCGATGGTGTTCCAGCGCGCCAGATCCGACTTGACCCGGATCGCGAACTCGGCCGGGCCGGTTGCCTGAGGCTCGAGGATCAAGGTCTCGAAGGCCTGCTTGACCCGTGCACTGGAGACCGCCTTCGCGGTGGCGGCATGCAGCGCGGCGATGCGGTCGGCGGGCGTGCCGGCCGGTGCGAGCAGCCCGAACCACTCGTTGCCGGTGACGGCGTCGAGTCCGACCTCGCGCGCCGTGGGCACGTCGGGCAGCAAGGCGGAACGTCGCTCGGCCGTCGTCACGAGCACGCGCATCTTCCCGTCACGGTGCGGCTGGACCGCATTCGACAGCGCCGTCACGAACGCGGCGATGCGACCGCCGTACAGGTCGACGAGGATGTCCGGGGCGCCCTTGTAGGGCACGTGCAGCATCTCGACGCCGGCCGCCCGGGCGATCTGGGCGCCCAGGAAGTGGGGCGCCGATCCCGCGCCCGGCGACGCGTAGATCGCGTCCTTGGGGTTCGCCTTGCACCACGCGAGGAACTCGGCGAGCGTCCGTGCCGGCACGTGCGTGCCGATCGCCAGCGCGTTCGTCGACATGCACACCGTGCTCACCGGCGCGAAGTCGGTCTCGGTTTCGTAGGGCAGGCGGTTCAGCACGCTCGGATAGAGCGTCATGATCGACGACGGCGTCAGCAGCAGCGTGTTGCCGTCGGCCTGCGCCGACTTCACCGCGACGACGGCCAGGCGTCCGCCGGCACCCGGGCGGTTCTCGACGATGACCGGGCGCTCGAGCACGGTCTTGAGTGCCTCGCCCAGCTCGCGTGCGACGACGTCGACGACGCCGCCCGCCGGGAAGCCCACGACCAGGCGCAAGGGGTCCGTGCGGGCGAAGCCCACACGTGGGTCGACGAGCATCGCGGCGCCCAGCGCGGCGGTGAAGGATCTTCTGTTCGGCATCGGCGTCTCCTTAGGGCGCGGCGAGGTTCAGCCCAGCCGCATCAGGGCATCGGCCAGACGGCCGGGATCGATGAGCATCACGGTGTGGTGCTCGTTCAGGCGGGGCCCACCGGCAAGGGCAGCGGATCCATCCGGTCGTCCGGCCGGCTCGCGAGCCGGTCAATCAGCTCGGCGCGCAGGCCGGCGAAGGCCGGATCGTCGAAGCGGTTCACGGTCTCGTGCGGGTCGTCGCGCAGGTCGTACAGCTCGCCCGCGCCGCTGGATGCCTCGAGCGTCAGCTTGGCGTGGCGCGTCCGCACGCCGCGCAGGTCCAGCGCCACGCCGCAGCGCTGCGGTCCGAGTCGCCACTCGGTCAGCGCGTGGTCGGGTCGCCCGGCGGCTGCCTCTCGGCCCTCGATCAGCGGCCGCAACGAGCGGCTGTGGCGCGCATCGGGCATCGCCACGCCGGCGTAGTCGCCGAGCGTGGCGGCCAGGTCGAGAGTGGACACCGGATCGGGCACGACACGGCCAGCGACCGGGCCGGTTTCGGGGCCGGCTACGGCGCCGGCTGCAGGGCCGCCGACCGGGCCTGCGATCGGCCCAGGTGCACGCACGATCAGCGGCACGCGCAGCAGCCCCTCGTAGAACATCGGGCCCTTGAGCACCAGGCCGTGGTCGCCGAGCCAGTCGCCGTGATCGGAGGTGAAGATCACGACGGTGTCGTCCGCCAGACCGGTCTCCTCGAGCACCGCCATCAGTCGGCCGACCTGATGGTCCACCAGCGAGATCATCCCGTAGTAGTTGGCGATCAGCTCGCGCAGCTGCGCATCCGTCTGCGCCGGCATGCGCGAGTACTCCTCGCGCACGCGCCGGGCCTCCGCGGAACCGCCCTGCGGAGGCCGCTCGAGCGCAGCCTGGTGCCACCACGGGCGACCCGCCAGATCGCGGCTGCGCACCGGCGGCAGGTCCACGTCCTCGGGGCGATGCATCCAGCACCAGGGGGCCGGTGCGTCGAACGGATGATGCGGGTCGGCGAACGACAGCCACGCACAGAACGGCGCATGCGGCGCGCCCCCGGCCGCGTCGCGCGCCCCAGCCTGACGGCGCAGGTACTCGACGCCGCGGTCGCCGACCCAGGTGCTGTTGTGCCAGGCGACGGGCAGCGCGCTGTGGTGGGTCTGCGCCGCGTGTGTCGCGGGCGGCAGGCGCTCGCGGTACAGGCGGTCCTTGAGATCGCCGAGTCCGTCGGCGTGGTACCACCGCTCGTAGTGCAGGCCGCCCGGCGGCCGTTCGGGCAGCCAGTAGTTGTGGCCGAGCTGCATGAGCTCGACGTGCTCGAAGCCCATGTACGGTCCGGACCAGTCGTCCGGAAAGCGGTGCGAGCTGGGCACGTTCTCGCAGCGCCCGGTCGGCTGCTCCGAGTGGTTGCTGGAGAAGTGCGCCTTGCCGATGAAGGCCGTGCGGTAGCCGGCGCGCGCCAGCGTGCCCGCGAAGCCGCGCTCACCCGTGGCCTCGTCGAGGTCGATGCCGTTGTCGTGGGTGCCGTGGGTCAGCGGCAGCAGGCCGGTGAGCATCGACGACCGTGCGGGCATGCAGACCACGTTGGGCGTGATGCACGCGTCGAACCGCGTCCCCTGCGACGCGAGCAGATCGAGGTGGGGCGTGCGCACGCGCCGGCCCGCCGAACCGAGGCAGTCGCCGCGGTGCTGGTCGCTGGTGATCAGCAGCAGGTTCATCGACCGGGCTCGCCGGGCAGACCGCGGGTCGACCTAGTCATCGGCGGTGTAGCCGCCCGCCTTGATGACCGGGCCCCAGCGGTCGTGGTCGCGCTTCAGGCGCGCCGCGTACTCGGCCCGGCTCAGCGACAGCGGCGAGAACTCCTGCCTGCGCAGCGCGGCGGTCACCCGGGGGTCGCTCGCGGCCTTGCGGATCGCGCCTTCGAGCTCGGCGACCTTGCCTTCGGGCAGGCGCGCCGAGCCGAAGACACCGAAGCTCTCCGTGAGCACGAGGTCGGGGTAGCCGAGCTCCTTGAAGGTCGGCACGTCGGGCAGCTCGTCCAGCCGACGCTCGCCGGTGAAGGCGAGGATGCGGAGCTTGCCCTGCCGATACGGCTGGACGAGGTTGGGCAGGGTCGTGGCCAGCGCGGGCACGGTGCCGCCGATCACGTCGACGGTCGCGGCGGCACCGCCGCGGTACGGTACATGGGTGAACTCGAAGCCCGCCGCACGGCCGAACATCACGCCCATGAAGTGCATTGCCGTGCCGCCGCCGGGGGTCCCGTAGCTGGCCTTGCCCGGATTCGCCTTGGCCCAGTCCACGAACTCCCGGAGCGTGCGTGCCGGGGTGCCCGGGCCGACGCCGAGGCCGAAGCTGAACTCGCAGACCGCGCCGAGTGCGACCAGATCCTTCAGGGGATCGTGCTTGAGGTTGCGGTAGACGTGCGGAAAGATCGTCGCGTTGCCGCCCGGCATGAAGACCAGCGTGTTGCCATCCGGCGGCGCGCTCATCATCTGCTCGGTGGCCAGTCGGCCCGCCGCACCCGTGCGGTTCTCGACGATGATGGCGATGCCCTGGGCTCGCATCGCCTCGGCGAACTCGCGCGCCACGACGTCGACCGCCCCGCCGGGGGGATAGCCGACGAGCAGCGTGACGGGGCGGCCGGACTGGGCGCCGACGGACCCGGACGCGGCCGCCAGGCCCGCGACGGCCAGGATGTTCAACGTCGTACGGCGATTCACGCTCATCTCTGACCTCCGAGCCTCGTGGCCGATGTGCGTGGAGTATGGAAAGCGGCGGAGCGCGGTTCAGTCACCGTGGTTACACTGCGGCGATGGTCAGGGAGAACCCGTTCGAGCGCGAGAGCCGCCGGCTCAACCGGCTGTTCGCGCTCGAACTGCTGGCCTGCATCGACGCCAGTGCCTATCCCGCCCGAAGCGTGCCCACCGGCCGCGCGGTCATGCGCACGGGCACCTCGCCCAAGGCCTTGCCGCTCGTCGAAGCCGGCGTGCTTCAGGCGGTCATCCACACGGGCGACGACGGGCAGCGGGTCGTGCCGGCCACCTTCGAGGCCGGCGAGATCGCGATGTGCTCGATGCTGTTCTCGACCAGTGCGGTGCACGCGGACATCGTGACCGCCCAGCCCTCGAGGCTGCGCTGGTTACCCCGGGACGTGGTGGAGTCGGCCGTGGTGGCCCAGCCGCGGCTGGGCCCGCCGCTCATCCGCTTCTTCGCTCAGCGACTGCGCGAAGTCCAGATGCGCGAGCGGATCTGGCTGTCGCGCGGCCTGAAGGCGCGTGTCTGGGCGACGCTGATGCGCGAAGTGGCGAATGCCGGGCCGGACCCGGACGATCGGTCGGTGGTGCGGCTGACGCACGAGGCCCTGGCCGAGCGTGCGGGCGTGAGCCGGCCGAGGCTCTCGATGACCCTCAAGGCGATGGAGCGCGAGGGGCTCGTGCGCATCGGCCGAGGCCGGGTCGAGGTGCTCGGGCACTGAGGCCGACGCTCGCACTCGCCGGAAACGTTTCATCCGGCCACCCGATCGCCACGCAGGTCTGGATCACCTCGTCCTCGGGAATCCGCGCCTCCGCCCGCACCACCGGCGACTGCATGATTCCCTGGCTGTTGATCACGCAGCCCAGCCCGCGCGACCACGCCGCATTCACCAGGCAATTGACCACGGCCCCGCAGTCGAAGGGCGGGATGTCGCTGCCGTGCAGCGCGCGGTCGTCGGTGACGATGATCGACGCGGGCGCGTCGAACTGACGGAAGCCGCGCAGCACCCAGTCCTGATTCGGTCGGCCGCGCGACCTCGGCCGATCGCCCCGGCGACTGGCGAAGCCAGCACGGACAGCGATGTCCCGTCCGTGCGTCGCGCCGCCGCGACCGACGGCGGACTCGCCTGCACACGCGGCAGCATAAGAACAAAAGAAAGCAGTATTTATGGGGTCAAGGTCGATCATAAATGATAGTCTCATGTGCTTATGCAGACCTCCTGCACCATCGAGCTGTACGCCGACGGCGCATGGCGCGACGTCGCGACCTGCGGCGTGCATCGCGACATCGGCCACGGGTGGAAGGCTTCGACCTACACCGCCTACGGCGCGCAGTGGGCGGTGCAGCACTTCGGACGCCGCGACGCCGCGGCACTGAGCTGCACGTATCCGGTCGGGCTGGAGGCACTCGAGCTGCCGCACTGGCCGGTCTTCATCCAGGACCTGCTGCCGCAGGGGTTCGGGCGGGGCGAACTGCTGCGCAGGCTCGGCCTGCAGGAGACCGCAGAGGCCGAGGCCGACTGGCCGCTGCTCCTCGCGGGTGCGGGCAATCCGATCGGTCACCTGCGGATCAAGGAGGCGGCCCGGTGGCTGCAGACCCAGCGGGGAGACCCGCACGGCTTCTCCGACGACGAGGTCGCGGCCCGGTCCGAGACCTTCATCGAGCATCTGGCGATGCACGGCCTCTTCGCCGCCGGATCGTCGGGGGTACAGGGCGAGTGGCCGAAACTGCTGCTCACCCGCGCCGACGACGGCCTGCTCCACCTCGACCACTCGTTGCCCGACGAGCGCGCCCGCGAGCACTACGTGGTCAAGTTCGGCCGGGGCACGAACGAGGCGCTCGCGCAGGTGCTCAGGCACGAGGCCGTCTACATGGACCTCGCCCGCAGGCTCGGGCTGCGCGTGCATGCGCCGCTCACGCTGAAGCACCGCGCGCTCTTCATCCCGCGGTTCGACCGACGCGTGCACGACGGGCGCCTGGAGCGCCTCGCCCAGGAGAGCGTCGCTTCGCTGACCGGGACGGCCGGCTTCGGTGTGGTGCCGGCGCACGAGGCGGTGTGCCAGGCGCTTCTCGAGCGTGCGACCGAGCCGCAGGGCGAGATCCTGGAGTACCTGCGCCGCGATGTCGCCAACCTCGCGCTCGGCAACACCGACAACCACGCGCGCAACACCGCGGTGCAGCGCGACGCCGACGGGCACGTCCGGCTGGCGCCGCTCTTCGACTTCGCGCCGATGTACCTGCACCCGGACGGCATCGCCCGTCGCATGCGCTGGAAGGGCGAGGCCTACGCCGAGCCCGACTGGGCGGCGATCGTCGCGACGATCGCCGGGATGACGCCCAGGCGGGCCGCCCGTCGCCCCGCCCGAGGCAGACAGGCCCGCCCCGCCCCGCCGACCCCGAGCCGCGAAGCCCTGATCGACGGGCTGCGCGCGCTCGCGGCGCCGCTGCGCGAGATCGCGGCACACGGCGCGGACCTCGGCCTCGAACCCGCGGTGCATGCGCGCGTAGCACCCCGATGTCTCGCGCAGGCCGAGCGCCTGGCCGCGCTCGCCTGAGGCGCCCGATGGACAAGCGCTACAAGGTCATGACGCTCGACGAGCAGGTCGCCGCGCGCAGGCAGGCGATCGAGGATGTGCTCGCGCACCCGGAATGGACGCTCGCGCAGTCGGTGCGGCACATGCGCCGCACGATGCGCCTGACGACCCACGAGCTGGCGCAGCTCGCGGGCCTGAGCTTTCGGACGGTGCAGAACATCGAACGCGGAGTGTCGGAGGGCACCGTCGCGTCGGTGAACGCCCTGCTCGGTCTGCTCGGCCTGAAGCTCGGCGTGGTCCGCGCCGACGATGCGTCGGGCTGAGCGTCGGTCGGCAAGACCGTGTCCGACCCCGGCCGTTGACACGAACATACAGAAATCTGTACCGTCATGTCATGAAGACCACGCTCGACCTCAACGACCAGCTTCTTGCCGATGCGAAGGCGCTGGCGGCCCGGCAGCGCACCACTCTGACTCGCCTGATCGAGGAAGGGCTGCAGCTGCGATTGCGCGCGCAGGCCGATGCCGCGAAGCGGCGGCCGGTCCGCCTGCCGGTGTTCAAGGGTCGCGGGGGGCTGGTTGCGGGCGTGGACCCGCTCAGCAACAAGGCGCTGCTCGATGCGCTGGGCGATGACGCCTGACGTCAACGTGATGGTCGCCGCGTCGCGCAGCGACCATCCGCATCACGCGGTCGCGCGTGCCTGGCTCGAGGAGGCAGTCGGCGCGGCCGGAGGAGGCGCGGCGTTCACGCTGATGCCGATGGTGCTGGCCAGCTTCCTGAGGCTCGTCACCAGCGCGAAGATCTTCCATCTGCCCACTCCGGTCGAAGATGCCGTGGCGTTCGTCGATGCGCTGCTGGCGTCGCCGGGCGTGCGCTGCGCGCATCTGGGCGAGGCGTGGCCGTCGTTGCGTCGCCTCTGTCTCGACAGGCAACTCGGTGGCAACGACGTGCCCGATGCGTGGCTGGCGGCGGCTGTGTCGAACATGGGCGAGCACCTCGTCAGCTTCGATCGAGACTTCAGGAAGCTGCTCCCGCGCGGCCAGTTCACGCTGCTCAAGGGCGGGTAGGGGCTGCGGCGGCCCACCCCAAGCTCGGGCTGCGCGAGCTGGCGCTGGTGGGCCGGGGGGTCGCATGGCTGCCGGGCGTGGCGGCGCGGCGTTCGAGGGCGGCCTCGCCCGCCACCCCCCGAGCGAAGAAGCCGCCCGCACGCTGATGCCGCCGCCGCTGCGGCCGACCGCCAGGATCCCGCCAGCCTCAAGGGCTTCATTGCCTTCGGCGGCGCCTGTCGTACACTCGCCCTCCAGTGTCCGACGCGCCGATCCGCTGCGCCGACGGGCCGACACACCGTCACCAGGAGACCCCCATGAAGCTCACCCGACTGCTGCTCGCGTTCGCGGGCGCCGCGCTGTTCTCGACCCAGGTCGGCGCGCAGACCCAGATGCGCATCAACATCTCGATCGGCCAGAACTCGCACTACGGCGTCGCCATCGACACCTTCGCGCGCGAAGTCGAGAAGCGCACCGCCGGCCGCTACAAGGTCCAGGCGTTCTACGCCGGGGCCCTCGGCGCCGAGCGCGAGTCGATCGAGGCGATCCAGCTCGGCACGCACGAGCTGACGATGACCTCCTCCGGCCCGGTGCCCAACTTCGTGCCCGAGACCCGGATCCTCGACATCCCGTTCCTGTTCCGCGACAAGGCGCATGCGCGCGCGGTGCTCGACGGCCCGATCGGCCAGGACCTGCTCGCCAAGTTCGAGACCAAGGGCATCAAGGCGCTGGGCTGGGCGGAGAATGGCTTTCGCCACATGACCAACAACAAGCGCCCGGTGAACACGCCGGACGACCTGAAGGGTCTGAAGATGCGGACGATGGAGAACCCCGTCCACATCGCCGCCTACAAGGGCTTTGGCATCGTCCCGACGCCGATGGCGTTCACCGAGGTCTTCACCGCGCTGCAGCAGGGCACGGTCGACGGCCAGGAGAACCCGCTGTCGGTCATCACCGCGGCCAAGTTCGAGCAGGTCCAGAAACACCTGTCGCTGACCGGCCACGTCTACTCGCCGGCCGTGATCCTGATGAGCAAGGCGGCGTTCGACAAGCTGTCGGCCGACGACAAGAAGCACTTCATGGACGCGGCGGCCGAGGGCATCAAGGCCAACCGCGCGCGGGTCGACGATGACGACGCCAAGGGCGTGGCCGACCTGAAGTCCAAGGGCATGCAGGTCGTCGAGGTCGACAAGTCGAAGTTCCAGACCGCGCTCACGCCGGTGTTCGCCGAATTCAACAAGCAGTTCGGCCAGGCCAACATCGACAAGATCCGCAACTTCAAGTGACGACAACGGCCCCTCGCGGGGCCGTCTTTCCATGAAAAGCACCTTCCTCGCGTTCGAGCGCGGCACGACCGCCCTCGCGCTCTACACGTCGTGCGCGATGCTCGCGATCGCCGCCGGCCTCGGCTTCTGGCAGATCGTGACCCGCTTCCTGCTCGAGCAGCCGTCCGAGTGGACCGAGGTGCTGATCCGCTTCTCGCTCGTGTGGATGGTGTTCATGGGCATCGCCGCCGCGTTCCGCCAGGGTGCGATGGTCTGCGTCGACGTGCTGTACCGGTGGAGCCGGCCCGGCATGCGGCGCTTCCTCGACTGGGCGGTCGCGGCAGCCAGCCTGGTGCTGCTGGTGCTGATCGTCTGGATCGGCTGGGACTACGCGCAGCGCGGCAAGGTGCAGTCGGTCGCGGGCCTGGAGGAGATGTCGATGTTCTGGGCCTATCTGGCGATGCCGGTGGGGGGCGTGTTCGCCATCCTCGGCGTGATCGGCAACGCGCTCGATCCGAGGCGCGAAGACCTCGAGATGGCTCAGTGAGGGGCGCGCGATGACCTCCATCATGCTGCTCACGATGCTGCTGTGCTTCGCGCTGACGGTCTCGGTCGCGGTGTCGATCGGCCTGTCGGCGGTGCTCGGCATCCAGATCACCGGCGCGAACAACCTCCTGATCGTCAAGGAGATGTTCGGCTCGATCAACAAGTTCCCGCTCGCCGCGATCCCGTTCTTCATCCTCGCGGGCAACCTGATGGAGGGCGGCGGCATCTCGCGGCGGCTGGTCGAGTTCGCGCGCTCGATCGTCGGCGGCGTGCAGGGCGGCCTGCCGATGACCTGCGTGCTGACCTGCATGATCTTCGCGGCGGTGTCGGGCTCGTCGGTGGCCACCACCTTCGCGATCGGCGCGATCCTGATCCCGGCGCTGGTGCGCCAGGGCTACCCGAACAACTACGCGGCCGCGCTGCAGGCCACCAGCGCCGAGCTCGGCGTGATCATCCCGCCGTCCATCCCGATGATCCTGTACGGCGTGTCGGCCGAGGTGTCGATCGGCGAGCTGTTCATCGCCGGCTTCGGGCCGGGCCTGCTGATCGGCTTCGGGCTGATGCTCTTCGTCTGGGTCTACTGCAAGATCAAGGGCTGGGGCAAGCGCGACGGCGAGGGCCGCCTGTCGATCGGACCGGCGATCAGGCAGGCCGCGTGGGCGCTGCTGATGCCGGTGATCATCCTCGGCGGCATCTACGGCGGCATCTTCACGCCGACCGAGGCGTCGGCGGTGGCGGTGGTCTATGCGCTCGTGGTCGGCATGGTCGTGTACCGCGAGATCAAGCCGTCCGACCTGATCCCGATCCTCAAGAAGTCGGCGATCTCCTCGTCGGTGATCCTGTTCATCATCGCGAACGCGGGCCTCTTCGCGTTCCTGATCACGCGCGCCGGCGTGCCCGACGCGATCGGGCAGTGGCTGACGTCGGTGCTGCAGAGCCCGTTCTGGTTCCTGCTCGGCGTGAATGCCGCGCTGTTCGTGATCGGCATGTTCATCGAGACCTCGGCCTCGATCATCGTGCTCGCGCCGATCCTCGCGCCGGTAGCGGTGCACTTCGGCATCGACCCGGTGCACTTCGGCATCATCATGGTGGTGAACCTCGCGCTCGGCATGATCACCCCGCCTTTCGGCGTGAACCTGTTCGCCGCGTGCACGGTCGCGAAGATCTCGCTCGACCGGATCATCCCGTATCTGTTGCCCTTCGTGCTGGTGGTGCTCGCCTGCCTGATGGTCATCACCTACGTGCCGGTGATCAGCCTGGGGCTGCGGGACCTCGTCTACCGCTGAGCCGCGCGGGTGGGCGGCGGCGCCGCTCCCGCCGGACTCACTCGGCGCGGATGTTCGCCGACTTCACGATGCGCGCGTTCGCCTCGTGCTCGCGCCGCACCAGCGACCCGATGTCGCCGACACCCATCGGCGCCGGCGTCCCCGCGGGCGCGATCCTGAGTGACCCGGGCCGGGCGCGCGGCTGGGCGAGCACGTCGGCGAAGCTGCGCCCGGTGAACAGCGGCATCGCGAGCAGGGACACCGGCGAGTACATCACGGCGGCCACCGGCACCGCTGACCCGACCCTCAACAACATTAGTGGATTTTACACCTGGTTTACACATGTGCTGTATGTATGGATTAAAGCGCGCGGTCGTGAGTCGAGCGGGAGCTCCGGTCGACTTGTTATAGTTGGCATCCGGTCCCCTATAT
>Ga0164292_10003371_pt1 | contig 13074 bp, 13 predicted proteins | sample GEODES117metaG_FD_111486 | JGI IMG/M metagenome (GOLD analysis project Ga0164292, IMG submission 111486) | Eutrophic lake water microbial communities from Lake Mendota, Wisconsin, USA - GEODES117 metaG | ecosystem: Environmental > Aquatic > Freshwater > Lake | place: USA: Lake Mendota... | reverse complement strand
TGCTGTTGCTTCCATTTCCATTTCCATTACTGCCGTTTGTATTTTGTTGTGAAGAAGGCATAGTTATATAATTCGAATATTATAAAATATTATAAAATAGTATAAAATAGTATACTTACTATGTATAATATGTATAAATTAATTTATAAAAATAATATTATAATGTAATAGTTATTTTATTTACTGATTTACTATGGAAAAACCAAGTCTTACAGAACCAGGAGTAAAATTTTTTATAAATAAGGTATTGAAACATTGTAACCAACAAAAATATATGTTTAGTAATCTTGTATTCAATATTGTTTTATTTTTGGTATTTGTTTTAATAATAGGGGGTTTTTTGTATTACAAGTATCGTGGAAAACTCACACCAGAAGAAAAGGAAAGAAGATTCCGAGAAGAAAAGCAAGATGTTTTAATCAGATTAAATGCACTAAATGTTAATATTGAAAAGAATAAAAAGACTGGGGCTAATTTAATTACGGATTTACCAATATGGGATGTCCAGTCATCGGATGTTATTGTGAATCCTTATAGGTAATTTGTATACATACATATAAATACGATAATAAATATGATAATAAATACTATTATAGTATTTATTATTATATATAATATAAATATAGAATAGTATGTCACATCCTCATATTTCTATTGATAATGCACTACAAGAATATTATAAACTAAAAGACCAATATGATAAAACATATGATAGTAAAAAACATGCAATTATTTCAGATAACACGATTCCGTATTCAAAAAAGAAGGCAAAGATTGCAGAGTTGTCTCAAAAAAGAAAATGCATTGTTTGTAAAGCTGCTGGAGGAACTATTTTTACAAATGAAAATCGTATATTAAAAGCGGTTTGTGGAAGTAAGTCTCAGCCATGCGGTTTAAATATCGAAATTGCAAGAGGCAAGAAAGGAAATATAGAGAAACTAATAACTCAGTCTTATAAAAAAATAGAAAATATCAAGGAAAATATTATAAAATTTAAGCTAGATTTGTTATTTAGGTATATATCTGATGACCAACTCAAGCAAAAATTTGATGAATCGAAAAAAGAATTGGAAACTGAGCTTGCAAAATATGAGAAAATGTATAATATCTATATTGATAATACAAATAGTCCTGAAAAAGTAGAAAAATTAAAAGTATTAAACTCTGAACTTTACACCTATGTTGAACAATTCAAAGCAATTATGAAAGAGTATATGGAAACAGGAGGTATTGAAGTTGTGAAACCTGCGATTGAAATATACTTGAACTATATAGTTCCTATTGCTGAAAAAATTCGGAATACAACATACGTATATAGTGGTGTTGAATTCGACGAAAATACGAATGAATATCTTTTAATACAGCAAATTACTAACATAAAAAAATCTGAAATAAATATTGAACGTCCGCAGGTTATTTCATTTACCAAGTAGATGCGGGTGCGGGTGCGGGTGCGGGTGCGGCTCTAGTATCCTTATCCGATAAGCGCCGATATGAACGTCCATGATATGAATCGATGGGTCCTAAAAATATATCACCATTTTTGACTTGTCGGGATGTCGGGAATGCAGTATTTGTTATCTCTGTTACTAAAACCAAATTTTCACCTTGTTTCCAGTATGTATACGGCGGGGATGTTAACGCAATGCCTTTACTTTTGTATAGGTGTTCTGTTGGGTTGCATACGCGAAGACATTGGACTGCTTCTGAATACCATCCATAATAAGTGGATGGTGGTGTTAGATGGTTTGAATAATTTTCCATGATTTGATTTGTGTTTTCTGTTTTTATATGATATTATATAATATCATATAAAATTCATCAATTTTGTGGAAGAGAAATATGTAACTTTATAATTATATAAATATTTATAATTATATGAATATTTATTATTGATTTAATTTCTCTCGTTTCTATAGTTTCTAATCTCATCGACATTATGCCATTGTCGTTACCATTACCATGACTCCGACATCTCGAGAACCTTTGACAACCCGAAAAATGATGACGCAAATAATGAACTCATAAAAATAAGTCCGCTAATATTATAGTTTCCATCTGAATTGAAAACAGATGGGATAAATTTTAAAACATATTTTCTGGTTACAGGTAACTGAAACACAAAGTATAATATACCTACTATAATAGGCACTTGCATAAGTTTATATATATTTTCAGCGCTAGAATTTTCACTCTGCGATTTTCTATATTTTTCTTCGCTTGTAATGTCTGTTTCATGTTCTTCAATATAATTGTTTGATGGCATCAGACGCGGGCCGTATTGATTTATTTGTTGTGCTTGTGCTTGCGGATTAGGAATAAAATTAGGTTTTATTTGTGCATCATTCATCATATTTGATGTAGTCATAGGTATATCCCTAGATGGTAAGTTCGTCATACCCGAAGCGCTTGCTCTTTGTAGCCCTGAAATCATCTCGTTCATTATATTTGGCGTTGGTGGCATTTGTGGTTGTGTTTGTCCACCTCCACCTCCGCCTAAACCTGCGATACTTGGGTTATATACTTGTCCTTGAACTTGTCCCTGTATACCCTGGCCACCACCCGCTCCGCTACTTAACTCCATTTTTTGTAAAACAACATTATTGTTCATATTTCCAGAACTTGGATCTGTAGGAAGGTCGTCAATGCTTGTCGTATCACCCATTTTCTTAATATAATATATTCTATAAAGATTGATAGATTTTATTTACTACGCAAAACTTACTTTCTTTTTACCATCATCGCAGCTTTCGGATGAACTACTATATGTGTAACATTTTTTACCATACATATATGTATCCTTTTCTAATTCAGTTACTGAGGGTGCTAGAAATTTTAAACATTTATCACCTATACATTCTTTTCTAAATAACGTTGAAAGACCTAATCCTAAAATAACCGAAATTATATATTTGCTTGTATCCGAATGCAACCATCTTTTAATATTCATTGCTTTTCTGGTTTTGTTTGTTGATTTGTTAGGTGTTATATATAATATAATTATAAATTATATATAACTATAAATTATATATAACTATAAATTATATATAACTATAAATTATATATAACTATAGTATAATATTATAACAATAACTATTAAACCTGAATAGGTATTTTTTTAATAGAATTTGACATAAATGGACACTTCTTTTCGTTTGGAATAAATGCAAAACAATTGTCTGCGCGGTCTTTATATTGGAATTTTCCAACATTGTCTATAGTAGGGTATATAGTTATACTTCTAGTAGGCGGATTTGATAAGTAAATATATACCATTCCTATTAAAAAACTTGCTATAAATAATGGTATTGAAATATATTTCATTGTTTATGTATAATATGTATAATATATAGAATATAGTATAGAATATAGTATATATTATATAAATAAATTATTATAACAAGTCACAAATCATTGATATTTCTGATTTTTGAACTATACATATTTTGTCACAACTACAATCTTTATTATTTCTATTTTTTTCTAATCCGGTTATTTGACATATCATTTTTAACTCGGTGTCATTGTTATCACTATACTTAAATTCTTGGCTATTTGTATTTGTATTCTTATTCGTATTCATGTTCTTTATGGATTCTTTTACAAACGCACTCTTCATAAACATATTAACAGCATCGTTGTATAATGTTGGTTGTTCCTTTTTTTTAAATGCGTTATGACTATAACTATAACTATTATTTTGTCTAAATAAATATAATGATTTGATAGTAGTTCTAAACATATTATTTTATTTTGGTCTTCTTATACTAATATTATTATTATATATTTTTATATATTTATATATTTATATAGTTTACTATTATATATTAGGTCTCGTTATCCCTATCTCTTATGGTGTTATACCCTCCACATCCACCGCATTTTAATCCTATAGGGTGGTATAATACTTTATCATTAAAGTCACAATCATTGCATTTTATTTTTGTCAACACGCTTGGTTGAAAGGTATTTAATTCGATAAGTGCATCGATTCTTCTTGTTAGGAGTTGGAGTGCTTCACCCTCTACCAGTGACTTTCTACACAAGGGGCAAGATATTCTATTATTTTTCAATAAATCTTCTAAACATTTTCCATGAATCACGTGTCCACATGCTAGTAATTTTACGGGATCCTTTGATAAAAATATACTTTCTAAACATATGCAACAATCACCCTTTAATCCGTCCACTAGACACTTGTGTGTATCTTTTAAGTTGCTAAGTATACAACCACCGCAGTTATCACAATGTATATAGTCTTCTTTTGTATTCCCTAAACTACACATCCGACATATTTTACATTTGTCGCAGTGATATATTTCTGTAATGTGACTATCTGAATACAGATGACATATGTCACAATAATATTTTGCGAACGGGATGTCTTTGTTTTCGCAGTTTTCATTTTTACATGAATTTGACACTGGTTGTCGAAGTTGGCATTTATTGCAAACTACTTCTTCGATATCATACCGATTAATTTGATGAGACTCAGTCGCATTATCATGACAAAACCTACATCCAAATTCTTGCCCGCAGCATTTTGCAATTAATTTGCATCCGGACTTATAATGTCCGCACCATACTAATGTATCGCAGGTTGGAGTTGTCATCGCAATAGGTTATATATCATACGTAATTCATTTTATATCTTTTCATTTATATATTTATTATTCTACAAAAATAATATTTTCACTATCTGGAGTGCTAGAACTTGGCGTGGATAACGATGAAGGAGTAATTATATCTTTTACGTACAATATATTCTCAACTTCTTTATCACCTATATTTTTATCTATTTTTTCTTGTATTATACTTGTTCCAGCTTCTATACCGGCTTTTTGTCGTAGTGTTTTATTACGCGAACGCAACTTTACACTAGGTTCTATCATAATGGGTATCGTCCGCATATAAGTCTTCGCGTGTTTGTTCGCATTCTTTTTCGTCTTTCTTACATTTTTACGTTTAGAAACCAATGTGTCTTTTTGAATCTTTTCTATCTGATTAATAATAGCGTTCGATGTAATCGCCTTTGCTTCAAATGCCAGTTTTGCCTCATTTATAATATCTTCATTCGTCTTTTTCGGTTTATTTTTTTCAATAAAAGGCTTATTCGCAGAATTATTTTCAGGGTTATATCGAAGAAACCATTTATCGAATTCGCGAGTTTTGCGTTTATTTTTAAGACGCTTGAATTGCTCCGCTTTTTCGTTGCGAATATCTTCGATGGTTTTTTGTTTTCCATAGCATGATACGCTAAACCTGCGCAATATTCCCCGCAACTTTACACGATTTTTTTGCTGGATTTTGAACAAATACTCGCACATACATAAAATTCGCTTGGTATTGAAATAGGGGCGGTCAATATATAAAAACAATAAATAGAAACTCAGCATCGTGTCAATCGTTGCAATCCGGTATATTTTATTATCTACTTTAATTGTGTTGTAACTATGACATGCGAGGGGTCTAAAAAGATATACAACGGGTTGACTGCCGATTTTTATTTCATAATGCGTCGACAAGTATTCGGATACGGATGGTTTTTTTTCGATACTTACGTCACGAATATCAGCGGCTTCCAATTTTTCTTTAATTAGTTTTGCGGTTTTGTCAGGATTGGAAGACAACATATCAAAAACAGGATTTTCAGTCAAATATGCACGCTCTTGGTTTTTCAAGTATCGTGAATAAAGTGAAAATGCGTATCCACCAATAAGGACAAGTTTGTCGGATGACGACGTAGCAACCCCCGCTATACTTTTGATAACATCTTGTATTTTATCTTTTTCATGAAAGTATTGTTTATTATATGAACGCGCAGATAGAGATTTTGCAAATGAATCGGGGTCGCATCCAACTGCTTTTAAAGGGTAGTTTTTGTTCAATAAGTTGAGACGCTTGAGAACTTTTTCCCATCGTGTTATATCGCCGCTTGGGCGCGACAACTCTAAATACATTGCCATCCGTAGAAAATTAGGTGGGCAATATAAAATACCTTCTTTGCTTATCGCATTTTTTTTAAGACTACTAAATAACTTGCTGTCAATTTGTGTAATATCTGCGATTTGAAAGAAATTAACGAATACTTTATATGTGCCATAGTGAACTCCTGCTTTTGCTTCAACACTGGAAAAACCTTGATTGAAATAAATATCAGCTAATTCTTTTGCATCGTTCATTGCATTAGGGGAAAAGAAATCATAGTCGGGTATTTCAATATTTCGATTATAAAACTGGTCTTCTTTGGGGAGAATATTATTAATCGCGGTGCCGCCGTAACATACGAGTTTCTTGTCATGAATAAACTTTTCAAGAACGTCTATAATATTTTTCATGATCGGATTTTGCGCAATACGCTCGCCGCGTTTTTTCGCTTCGACATCCATGGCATTTTTTAATAATTCTAGTTCGCGGTTTTCATAGTAAATAGTGTTTAATAAAATATCTGTTCCATTTCCATAATTCATTTTATTTTTATTTTTATTTTTATGTTTTTATTGTATGTTGTAATTATATTACCTTGAGATAATATATTGAGATAATATATTAAGATAGTTTTTATAAAAATATTATAATAATACATGGAAATATTATCAAATGAAAAAATAACAGCAAAAGTAGAAGCAGAAAGAAATCCAGGTGATTTTTTTGAAAGCTTAAGTAATGCTAATGTTACACCTTTACCAGAAAGCGTATTTGTAAAAAATGATGATATACAGGATAAATATATTTATAAATCTGTAATTCCAACTCCTAGAAAAAAAATGACATCTACGTCAAATATATTTGAACCTGTTTTATCTCCCATTAAAGAAGTAGATGAAACAGATGAAATATATGAAACACCAAAACTATATGAACATAATGGTGGTTCACGTGATTCTAAAATAGAAAATGATAAAATTTTATTTATTGTTATTTTATTTCTACATGGAGGGTATGCTATTGACAATACTAAAACACCTGTTACGTCAGTTACAAGAAGAAATGCTCCATTAATAGTGCCAAGAAATAAATTTGACGGATATGAGTCGTTAACTATTTGCGGAGCTGCTCCTGCATCTCAAATTAATACAGGTATACCTAGTTTAATAGATGATGTGTATCACCCAGTTGTTATGGAAAATTTAAATAGATTTTCATTGTTACTTACGGAGAAAATATCTTCAGTAGAGATTACGTCACAAGCACCATCACCATCACCATCACCATTACCATCACCATCACCATCGCCAAAATCACATAGTTCTAGTTCTAGATTTAGCCGTATACATAGAGATAGGCGTGCTAAATCTGTGTCTAAGTTTAAAAAAGGTGGTGGTGGTAAGAAACATGTAAAAAGTAAACCTACATCAGGCACACCTACAACATATACACCTGCAATTACATTAGTTAGTTCAATACCGAAGTCAACTATCCGTTCAAAGTTTCCAAAGTTTCCAAAAATAGTAAGTTCAATTCAAAAAGTAAGTCATGGTATAAAACGTAGATTATTTTCACTTGTAACAGGTTGTGTTAAAATAGTAATGAGTAATTTTAAAGTTGACTATGCATTTTTAGATGTAAGTGATGAAAGGTATAATATTATACAAAAAAATGCTGTTAATGCTATTATTTGTATGAGTCAACGCGGAGCTTTAAAAATAAATGATGACTTGTTTGATGCATTTTCATATGCATTACTTTGGGGTTTACGTCGACACGATCAACAATATTTTTATGAAAATTGTAGATATGCAATTTCACAAGCAGTTCCTGGTTCAGATTCATGTATAAAACGTCAGTATGCATTGGCAAATGCTTATGAAAGGTTTCCTTGTATAAGAACTATTGTAAAAGGAGGTCTTTATAATGCGAATCATGTTGAAAAAATATACTCGTATCATCCTGTAAACGATGCAGGTGTTCCATTAGGTGTAAGAGTATATAGATATACTATGGTTTCAAGTAAAAATGATGAAGGAGAAATATCTATAACTTCTGAAACAAGTTTTTTTGATATTGGACTAGATGAAATTTTTGCTGGTAAATCACCGGATCCTATGTTAGGAGGACAATCTGGCATAACATTAAGTGAAATTTCTTTATTAATTTCATCTAAAATAGATGAAGTATACTTTGAAGGGAAACATGAAAAAAAACGCGTCTCTATAATAGACATTAGTTGTTCTAGTTTTTTTCATGCTCAACCTAGTGTTCCTCTGATACCGAAAGATATTGGAATAGGAGGAGGAAGAAAGAAACGTAGCAGACGAAACAATACAAGGCGTAGAAACGAGAGAAGTGAGAGAAACAAGAGAAGTAAAATAAAAATAAGAAATAGAATAACACAAACCAGAAGAAGTATAAGAAGTAGAATAACTAGTAGAACTAGGAGAAAAATTGAAGAATACTAAGTTAAAATATATGTTGTATAACTATTGTCGATAGTAAAACAATAGTTATATAATTACGTATACTTACTTACGTATACTTACGTATACTTGCGTATACTTACGTATACTTGCGTATACTTACGTATACTTACGTATACTACATATCAAGTTGCAAATCCCCTATATTTAAAGTTTGTTTACTGCTAAACATAAGAGCCTTATCAATCTTTTTAGGCGATGGCACTTCAACAGGAACATATAACAACTCAGCGGGCTTAGGAACAAATGCAGATTTGCTATCATCAAAAAATTTATTATAAGATATAAGATTCTGATCAGTATTCTGAAAATTCATTGCAATAAACTGGCACCCTAATAACCGCGGCACAACGTAGATATAGTTTGTATTATTTTCATTCAAATCCGGCAAAACTATTGTCATGTTTTGGCGATTATAGTTTATAACATCATTCGGGGCATTCGTATTCTTAATATCTGAAAAACGCTTTTCGTAAATAAAAACGGAATTTGTTGTGATGTTTGTAAGTTCCCACATATTTGCAGACTGATATAAAATTTGCATACCACTAGTGTTGTTACTTTTCTCGACCATAATAACTACTTTTCCATTTATATCATCGACTAAATCTTTAATTGGGGTTTTCGTCATATTTTTTCCATTTGCTTCACGCATATATTTAATCGGCAATAATTTTGATTCAAATGTTTGTGCGATGATTGCAGCGAGTTGATTTACAACATCAACCTTATTTGTTTTCAGACGAAAATGTAGAAATAACGGATCGGTTGGATTTGGACAAAAACGTTGTAGTGTGTCGCCGGTAACTAAACTTGGTAGTGTATTCCCAGTGAATGCATAGTTATTAATAGCATTAAATACATCGGATGCATTTAAAAAGTTATAGCTTTGTTTTACGCCAATTTGGTCAATCGAAGATATTGCGACAACAGGTGTATCATTCAAGCAATAAATTTCGAAATCAAGGCAACGGCAACCTTGTGCAATCACATTATAAAGGGCGCACATCGAAACGTAGTCATTTTTGAAGTCACCAGATGCACAGCAATTGTAGGCGGTTTTGATATAAAAGTCGCGCATATTTTTGCCGGCATAATCTGGCATTGATAGTTTATCACTTAGAGAACCAATTTGTGTTGGTTTTGGATTGTCCTTTGATATAACAGAGCAGTTAACACTATCAAGTTTTAATTTGGCGGTAATATATGTAATCACCCAGAGTAAAATAACAATTACAAATGATATACCAAACCAGTGGATTGCAACAGGTGATGGATTTTTAATGGTTCCAATATTTATTTTTTTTATAAAATTTATTGCCTTATCCTTATTGGAAAGAGATGTAGGTGTAGGTGTAGGTGTAGGCATTTAATAATATTGATTTGTGGTGTGTTGCGTGGTCTATGTATTATCGTGTATGTTTTAATTTAATATATATATAATATATATTTTACTATATAATTTACTATATAATTATAACTATAATATATATTAAATATATTAAATATATATTATATAAATGACTGGCGGATTGCTAAATCTTGTATCTTATGGAAATCAAAACGTTATATTAAATGGAAACCCTACAAAAACATTTTTTAAATCAACATATGCAAAATATACGAATTTTGGAATGCAGAAATTTCGCATTGATTTTGATGGGCAGAGGAAACTGCGGTTGACGGAAGAATCAAAATTCACATTCTATATTCCACGATATGCTGACTTATTGATGGATACATATTTGGTTGTAACTATGCCAACTATATGGAGCCCAATATGGCCACCACCACCACCACCAAATACTTGTTCTCAAAACTGGGCACCCTATGAATTCAAGTGGATTGAAAATTTAGGCACGCAAATGATTAAAGAGATTGTGATATCTGTCGGTGGACAAACATTACAAGTATTAACAGGTAAATATTTACTCGCACTTGTCCAGCGTGATTTTCCGGATGACAAGAAAAACTTATATGACCAAATGACAGGGAACGTGTCTGAACTAAATGACCCGGGAAATTCTGGAAGTCGTGTGAATACATATCCTAATGCGTATTATACAACACTCCCTCAAGGTGCTGAGCCCTCCATAAGAAGCCGCAAACTATATATTCCTATAAATGCATGGTTTACGCTGACCAGCAAAATGGCATTTCCATTAACTGCGTTGCAATATAATCAGCTACAGATAGATGTTGTGATGCGCCCGGTTCAAGACCTTTATACTATACGAGATGTCATGGATGTTGCAAATAATTACCCCAGTGTTAGACCTAACTACTCTAAAGATTATATGCAATTGTATCGTTTTCTACAGACTCCACCGAGTGTATCACTAGATAAAGGAACATATAATAACCCATCGCAAGCAGATTGGAATGCGGATATACACTTGATAAGCACTTATGGATTTTTATCAAACGAAGAGGCGAATTTATTTGCGAGAAATGAGCAAAAATATTTAATCAAGTCGGCATATGAGTGGAATTTTGAGAATGTAACCGGAACACAGCGTGTATGGCTAGAAAATACGATAGGTATGGTAAGTAGCTGGATGTTCTATTTTCAGCGGAGTGATATTAATCTGCGCAACCAGTGGAGCAATTATACGAACTGGCCGTATAACTACTTACCATCTGATGTAATACCTGCACCCGCATCACCTGCGGAAGCGGTGGCAGACTATGTAGGAATAATTTCACCTGGATGTGGTTTGCCGCCATATAATGCTGGTTTTGCACCAGGATATAATCCAGTAACTAGTGGACTAAATGGGTATTTTATCACACAGCCATTTAATGTCGAAAATCAGCGCGATATATTGATGAACTTGTCGATTCTTTTGGATGGAAAATATCGTGAGACGACGCTTGACGCAGGTGTATACAACTACATTGAAAAATATGTGCGAACAAAAGGGAATGGACCTGATGGTCTATATTGTTACAATTTTTGCATAGATACTAATCCTTTCAATACACAGCCATCCGGTGCGCTAAATACAAGCAAGTTTTCGAATGTGCAGTTTGAGTTTACTACGTATTATCCGAAAAATAATCCTGATGCGCAGTTTTTGACGATTTGTGATACCGCAGTTGACCCTGTTACAAATACGCCGATACCCATTGGTGTAAATAAACCAACATGGCGAATATACGAATATAACTACAATTTGGTAATTTTAGAAGAGCGTTTCAATGTTGTTACATTCATGTCTGGAAATGTGGGTCTCATGTATGCGAGGTAAATTCGTAAAACCTCAAAAATTACACAAGCGATGTATTTAGTTGCTGTGATACGTGCACAAATGTTGTGCAAAGTGGCATATGTTTTATACATGATGCATTAATATAAGTGCACGTGCTTCGTAGCCCTCCCAGAAAATCAAGAATAGTATTTTCAATAGGTCCGCGATATGGAACACGAATAAGACGACCTTCGGATGCGCGGTAGTCATTCATACCTCCATAGTGTTTTTTCATAGCATGTGATGAACTCATGCCATAGAATATTTTAGACTGCGAGCCGTCGGGATTGGTAACAAGTTCGCCAGGGTTCTCATCGTGCCCGGAGAATGCACCACCGACCATGACAAAATCGGCGCCTCCACCGAATGCTTTTGCCATATCACCAGGACATGTTATTCCGCCATCGCTTATAATATGTCCACCGACACCATGTGCTGCATCGGCGCATTCCATGATTGCAGATAATTGAGGCATACCTACGCCTGTTTTCATTCGGGTTAAACATGCACTACCCGAACCAATACCGACTTTAACAACATCCACGCCACCATTAAGGATAAGTTCCTCCACGATTTCGCGTGTCACGACATTTCCCGCAATAATGATTTTGTCGGGATATGCTTCGCGAACCCTTTTGCAAAAGTCAACAAGAGCTTTGATATAACCATTTGCGATATCGATACATATCCAGTTACACTCCACTTGTGCCAAAATTCTCTGCAGGCGCTGAAAGTCATTCTCCTGTATACCAGTGGATACCATGAAATAGTCCGGATTAAATACGATGCCATTTTGGGTTTGATAGTCTATGAAATCTTGCACATCATAGAATTTATGAAAAGCAGTTACTATCTTGAATTTTGATAATACTTTATACACATCAAAACACCCAATAGTATCCATATTTGCGGCGACAATAGGAATACCTTCCCATGATTTTAGAGAGTTGCAGTTTTTAAAACGGAAAACACGTTTTAGATTGATATTAGAACGACTATTAATCGTTGAACGTTTTGGGCGAATAAGGACATTATGGAAGTCGAGCTTGATACCTTCTTCGATTTTTGGCATAGTAGTAGTGGTGGTGGATGTGGATACAATACTATATTTTATATAGTAAACTTTAAATATGTTTATAATATGTTTGTTTGGTTCATTGATTCGTTGATTTGTTGATTCATAAGTATTATAACCTTTAGGTTCAATAATATAAAATGTTATAATATATATATTATTTATACATATTATATTATATGTCAGAAACATATTTTAAAACATCAAATATTAAAAAACTAACAAATAAAAATAAAAATAAAAATGTAAGGGATAAAGATGGTAAAATAATTGAAGGTTTCGATCTCTTTAATGAAAGTGGAAGCGGAAGCGGTAATGGAAGCGGAAGCGG
>Ga0164292_10003369_pt1 | contig 13079 bp, 11 predicted proteins | sample GEODES117metaG_FD_111486 | JGI IMG/M metagenome (GOLD analysis project Ga0164292, IMG submission 111486) | Eutrophic lake water microbial communities from Lake Mendota, Wisconsin, USA - GEODES117 metaG | ecosystem: Environmental > Aquatic > Freshwater > Lake | place: USA: Lake Mendota... | reverse complement strand
ATCTACTATAAACAACGGATCTACTATAAACAACGGATCTACTATAAACAACGGATCTACTATAAACAACGGAAGCGTTAATTTAGACTTGTCAAAGTTAATTAGTTTTTGCAATTCTACTGTAAGAAATAGTACAGAATATAATATAAATTTTAATTTAGAGTCTGGTTATAATCAAGCATCTATTATTAAAAATGCAAATACATGTAAAATAAATTTATTTGATGAGTTAAAAAAAATTAAAAGTAGTTTACTTTTAAATGAAAAAGGTGTTAGTAATAAATATACTTTTATTGACTTGCAAACTGTATTATTTAACTTACATTCTTTGTGTGGTAATACGGACGGGAATAAGTTTGTAAATATGGAAAAGAATGAGTTAGTATTAATATATCCATATGTTTTAGATATTCCTAAAAATGAAGATAAGATATATTCTTTAGTAAATTCATTATTATTAATACTTCATAATACATATGCTGAACAAATAATGACAATTAAAAAAGAAATTATTTTAACTACTCTTGAAATATATAAAAAAAAAATTAATATAAATGACGATTTTAAAAAGAATATATTTGAAATAGCAAATATTAGTACTATTAATATTATTACTATTGACTCGTTAAGTTCATTAACCCTATATAAATGTGAAAATAGCACTAAATATATTATTTTAATTAATGTGTCTGATAATTATTATCCAATTTATAATTTTAGTATAGGATATTATACTACAGAATCAATATTTCTTAACTATATCCTATCATTGACACAATCATATATCCTTATAAATGATGTTAGTTCTATTAAAACTAAAGATACAGATGTAAAGAAAAAAAGCAAGAAGGCAGTAGAAGGTGGCATTAATAAGGCAGTAGAAGGTGGCGTTAATAAGGCAGTAGAAGGAGGTAGTGGTGGCATTAATAAGGCAGTAGAAGGAGGCATTAATAAGGCAGTAGAAGGAGGCAATGGGCAATATTACGATGAAGTAATTACAAATGAAGATTATAGTTTATATGTTTCAGATATTATACCAAAAAAAGCAAAAAGTGGTAAAGCAATAGAGACACTTAAAACAATTGATGCATGTGAAGGAGGTAAAAGTGGTGAATCGGGAAGTGATAAAAAAAAGAAAAATAGTAAAAATATATTTATTAAAGATAATGATGATGTTGATGAAGTATTTAATAAGACTGAAACAGTTAACTATATAGAACTTAAGAAAATGTTTACCAAGGCATCTAAATTAGAAGAAATTCAAGCAATTGCTATAAAATTAGGTGTTCCAATTGTATCAGGTTCAACTAAAGAAGGTCGGCCTAAGAATAGAGTTAAAAATGATATTATAAATGATATAAACAAATTATTTTCAATGATGATTATTTGAACTAATTTTTGTAAATTATAAATAATATAAACCTAAATATGAACGATAAAGAAAGCAAAAAACACGATAAAGAAAAAGGGTGCAAAGAAAAACCATTAATATATAAAAATGATTTAAAATTCAATGAAACAATAGATATTGAAAGTTCTGATTGGGATACGGATGATGTTAAGGATATGTATAATACATATAAAAAGAAATCCAAAATTGAATTAAGAATTAAAGACAGTGAATTAGAAGCATATGAATATTTAGATTTATCTAATTTATGTTTAAATGATAAAGTATTATGTGAATTAATAGAACTACCTATAATTATTAATATATTACAAAAAATAAAATTTTTAGATATATCATCAAATAAACTAACAAATGTGCCTAATGCAATATATAACTACAAAAACATTATTTACATGAATTTTAGTAATAATAAAATAACAGGATTTATAAATAATAATAATATAATTGAATTATCGTGTGAAAATAATAAAATAGAAGGTGTAAATTCAACTTCCATAACAAAATTATCTGCAAGTAATAATACAATTACATCAATACATGTTCCTAATATAGAAATACTAATTATTAATAGTAACGCAATAAACAAGATAGATGGTTACAATAATCTTACTTATTTAGAATGTATTGATAATAATATAACTCAAATTGCTAATATGCCTCTCCTTACTGAAATATATATATCTAATAACCAATTAAAAGATATAGAAAATATGAATAAATTAAAAGTATTAAATTGTATTAATAATCCAATAAAAAAAATAAAATATATTAAATCAATTGATACAATATTATGCTCAACACCTTATGTATCATCGCGTTATAAAATAAAATCTATAAATAAAGTTAATACAACCAATTATTTAATAAATATGGCTTAGTATGTGTAATTAATATTTACAAAAAGATATTATTTATAAAAAGTTATTTTACGGGCAAATTTTATACCTTGTGGATTCCATGTATTTACACATTTACCTTCATTATCAGTTTCAATAACAACTTTTTTTACGTCTTTAAATATTCCAGTACCAAAAGTAACACAATATATTATAGTTGGCACAGTACTTAATACACCCAATGTTCCAGAATTCTTAAAAACCGCAGAGCATTGTATAGAATCTCTGCATAAATTTATAGTAAATGTTTGATAAGCATATGGTACACTAATACCAGATATAGCAGCATTATTAGCGGGTATTGATTTACTGTCAAAAAGAATTTGGGAATGGGGAATATTGTTAAATGATTTATTTTTAACTTGTCTTATAGTAACTCTACTATCTGCATTATTTGTAACAGTATAACTAAAACTATTACCTGTATTTGTTCCATCTGGTAATGATGCTACATAGTACAATTCAAATTTATCACACGTTTGCTACACATTTTATTATAACTATAATATATCTATATTATTTTTATTATAATTTATCTCCCTGTGCACCAAAATTTATAACATAAACCAAAGTTTATAACAAAAACATTTAAAATTATTATTATTATAATTACTATAATAATAGTTATGGCGGAATTTAATCAAGAAAGCGTTAATGATTTAATGGATCATATTATAAAAGCAATGAATGTATGTTTAGCAAATAAAGATGCGTGGAAAAGTGATAAAAAAAAGACAATGATGTTATTAGAAGCAAATTGTTTACATTTGTATGAAAATTATCCACGCATTTGTTCTACTATTGCAAATGGCCATGATATTCAACCATTATTAGCCATGTTAAAAACATTTGCAAAAGTACAACAAGGCTCTATTACTCTTGATGCAGCTAATGACCTTGTTACCAATGGATTAAATGAAAAATATGTTGATGGTGTACTTTATTCTGACAAATTAGTTAAAGAACGTGAAGAAAAAATTAAAGCAATGCATAATTAAAAAAAACGATTTTGTTCATTGTTCATTGTTGATTGTTCATTGTTGATTGTTCATTGTTGATTGTTCATTGTTGATTGTTCATTGTTGATTGTTGATTGTTTCAAGTGCATTGCGCTTTGCTAGAATTGCTAGTTTTTCATTCGCTTCCTTGAGTTGTTTACGCACAGTGAGTTCCGCTTGAATTGCACGATCACGCTCAGTACGTACTTGTTGAAGTTCTTTCACGTATTCATTAAAAATATTACATATGCCTATACTTGACATACTAATTTTTTTATCATCTATGAAGGTTATGTCTATTGCAAGGTCGCCCAATTTTAATATTCCATTAGGGCCGAAAGTACTAAAAGCCCAAGCCTTATTTGCCATCTTTAACACTTGGAAGAGTAATATACTAAGTAAACTGATGTACATTATAAAATTTCAATTTTTATAAAGCACAATTAATAAAAAAAATTGTTGGTATTGTGCATTGCTTTATCACGCTAGATACGCGTAGCGCGTTCTGCTTGAAGCGCTTTTTGTGCAATTGCAATTGCTTTATTGCGTTCGTCATGCGCAGTGCGTTCTGCTTGAAGCGCTTGATCACGTTCGGCACGCGCAGTGCGTTCTGCTTGAAGCGCTTGTTGTGCAATTGCAATTGCTTTATCACGTTCGGCACATGCTTTTTGGAGGCTCGTGGCGTTTTCAGAGCTAATTGCTTCAAGAATAGTCAGCAGATTAATCCTTGAAATAGTAATGTTTCCACTCTCACCATTCACTGTGATTCTTGCCATCTTCTGTTGAACTCTATTGAACTCTGTTATTATGTAAGACTAATATACATTATAAAATTTCAATTTTTATATTAAATTTTAGTAATTTTGCTAAAGTAATATATACCTAATTCTTTACTTTTGTGCTAATTTTTGTATTGCTTCATCTCTTTGTTGTATTGCTTCATCTCTTTGTCGTCTTGCATTTTTTCCATCTTCTAAGACTTTACTTGCGTTTTCTAGGATTCTCTCATTTTCTTGTTGAACTTTAGCTAACCTATTTTTTAATTCTATAATTATAAAAATCTGGCGTTTAAATTCATCATAATCTTTTTTCATTGTATCATATTCTCCTTTTATTTTAGTACATTCTTCAATACTTCTTTTCATTTCATTATATTTGCGTAATAATTCTGTAAGTTTATCCGCAGGTAAAGTATATACACCATCTTTAGGTTTTAATTGTTTAAGGTAAACTTCCATGCCAGTAGTACTCGTCTTTATGTATATATAATAAACAAACAAAAATTATTATTTATAGGTTTTATCAATAACGTCTCTAACATATTTATGTACATTATTATATTTATCGGGATTTAGAAATATATCAATCCAATATTTAGAGGAAGAAACCTGTTTATCAAGATATTCATAATACTCTTTGCCATTTTTAGTTTCCAAGTTTGCAAATGCGTGTATATTATTTATAGCGTGATATTGCACCTTCATTAGTTCATTATTAATTAATCTATAATTATTATAAATATTTTCAGGTATAGTATAGTTTGTAAATAAGTCAATAACATTAAAATTAACATTCTTTTCCAATTTATCTACTAATGATTCTAATTGTGTCATAAATTTAGATGTAACATTCTTTTTAATAAAACCTTTACAAACAACATATTTTTCTGAATTTGATGAACGACTTGTGAACGGTTTACATATATATACTTCCTTATATACACTGTTTAAAATTTCAATAAGTTTTAATGTTACAGGTGTATATGATTCAAATATTTTTAAAACAAAGTGTCCATTATTTTTTTGTACTTTTAATGCAGTTACTATTTGTCCAAATATTAATTTGTATGCTTCTTGCTCTTGTAACGTTTCATTTTTCCAATCAAAACCACCATCTGCTGTAACTAAATCGGCATTTTCAGCAAATCCTTTTGTTTTACCTGAACCTCCAAATAATTTTATTGTATTTAATTTTGTTATATCACCGTCCCCTTTACCCGCACCAGCGCCACCACCATCACCAGCACCGCCACCATCGTCCCCTTTACCACCACCACCATCGTCCCCTTTACCCGCACCACCACCACCATCGTTCCCTTTACCCGCACCACCTTCCTGTTCAAACTTATTTAAGGAAGTTGTATTTATAGTTTCTAATACATGCAACCTCTTTGTGCTTTCTTTAGAATAGTTATTAATAAAATCTTTTTGAATTTGTAAATGTTCATTATCACTGTACATAGTAACAACATAATATTTATCTTTTTTACATGATTTAATCTTTTTTAATTTTTCTTGTAATTCACGATACATAATAGTTGCCTGAACAAATGAACCAGGACCTTCTGCTATATGTGCAGATGTAAATTGTTCAATATCTTCAATTAAATCAAAATAAATTATCATTTCCCATAATTTTAAATATGCCCTGCTTAACACGCTTACAATACTCGTTTTAACATTGCTTTTAATAAATGATGATATAGCAGTTCCAATTGAAATATCAGTATCATTTAATGTTCTATCCAAATTCTTTTCAAATGGTAATACAACTAAATAAATCTTTTTACGCCCACTAAACTCTTTTTCAACCTTTTCCATCTTTTCTTCTTTACTTTTGTGGATATAGTGATTAAATCCTAAATTAAAATGTGCAAAGCAAATATTGTTAGAAAACGTAACATCTGCATTTTTTTCGGTTATATTGTTGCCTTTTCCTATATCACCATCACTTTTAGGCAGAAGGAATATTAACGGTTTATATGATGAAAATATATTTGTTGACATTGTCTATATGTATATGTATATATGTATATGTATATATAAATTTAATTATAAAATTCAAATTTTTTATTATAAATAAAATTGATTTTTATTATATAAAGCCTATACCCTTATAATAAAAAGAATATACCAAACGGTTCATAAGCCTATAACCATATATACTAAAACGGTTTACAAGCCTTTAAAGTCTACAGGAAAAAGGTAAAACAAATATAGATATATAAGTATATTATATAAATATAGAATGAAAATTATAGATTTATTAACTAATGATGAAAAAAGTAAATTAAATAAGTTAGTTGATTCATATAAAAAAGGTGATGAGTTAGAAGTATCATTTTTTAGTAGTAGTGATTTATTAACATTAGAAAAGTTTAATCAGTTAAAAAGTATCTTATCTATCATTTCTGAAAAAGAGAAATATAAAAAGGAGACAGAGCATACATTAGACATAATGTTAAATATAAAACCAAAAGAAGGAAATGATGTTTTAACCGTTTATAGAATAACTATAACTGGATTAAGTAAGATTAATGAATACATGTCAATGTTGCATTCGCGTAAGAATCATTTAATTTTTAGTTTATTGATTGGATTTATTTATGATAAGAAAGTAAGTAATGATACAACTGGTATTACAATAATGAAAAAGATTAAAAATATTTCCAAGTATATCGTATTAGATGATATTTATATGAAAATAAAAGTAGATAATGAGGGTGGAGTTTCTAAAGATGAAATATTGAAATTACACAAGATAAATGCAAATTTTGATGTTAATGATTATGATATTATTTATCGTTTTAAAGAGAGAACCAGTTTTACTATAACTAAAAATAATTTACCTTTTAGAATAGATTTAACTAATTCAAGAACATCTTATAATATCAATACATTAGAAAAAAATCCAATGCATCAAGAAATTGAATTAGAATATGTTGGCAATACAAATAACATTAAAGATAATTCTGTATTTATTGAAAGTATATTTAACATCGGTGAATTTATTATTAAAAGTGTTCAGCAAACAAATAACATTGTTACAAAAAGTATTAGTTCTTTTGTAATAAATAAATATAGAAGTATTTTAGGTATTGACACAAGTACAACGCATTTATACGGTAGACAACCAATATCATTAGAAATACAACATTTAACTGATAAACTCCCAAATAGATATGCAGTAACAGATAAAGCAGATGGTGATAGATTTTTCCTAGTAATAGTAGAAAAGAGATGTTATTTAATATCATCAAATTTAAATGTTAAAGATACGGGAATTGATGTTAGCAATGATGATATAAATAATACAATTATAGATGGTGAATATATCTTTGTTAAACAGTATAATAAATATTTGTATATGGCATTTGATTGTTTAGTATGTGGAAATCAAGATGTTAGAGATGAACAAAATTTATTAAAAAGATTAGAATATGCTGATAAAGTGATTAATGCAATTAATAAAGATAAGAATTATAAATACAGTATGGGTCATAATATTGATGCAAATAATACAAAGAAGGTGATTGAGCATCACAAGAAAAATATACTTGAATTGTATAATGATATAAATACTGTTTTAAAGAGTAAGGATGTAGGAATAGTATTTCGTAGAAAATATTTTATTGATTGTAGTGGAGTAAAAGATAATGAAATATTTACATATTCTTATTTTATGTGGAATTTGTATACAACAAGTACTGAATTAAAGTGTCCATATTTACTTGATGGTTTAATTTATCAACCATTAGAACAGAAATATGTTGTTGAAAAGGAGAAGATTAAGTATTTTGATTATAAATGGAAACCACCTCATAAAAACTCTATTGATTTTTACATTGAATTTGAAAGGGATAGGCATACAAATAAAATAATTAAAGCATATGATAATTCTATTGATGAAGGAACTAAAAATAAACCATATGTAATATGTAATTTAAATGTCGGTTATAATGTAGGGAATGTTGAAAAACCTGTTCTATTTAATCAGGATATTAATGGACATCAGTGCTATCTATACCTTGACCTAACCGATGAACAAAAGAAGGGAGGGGATGGCGGAGATGCTGAAATTATAGTTAGAACTGAAGATGGTAAAATAATCCAAGATAAAACAGTAGTTGAATTTTCATATTTATTAAATGATGATATAAATGCTAATTTTAGATGGGTACCTATAAAGGTACGTTATGATAAAACAGAATCAGTGCAAAAGTATCGTAAAAGATATGGAAATTATAAAGATGTTGCATTAAAAGTGTGGAGAAGTATAAATAATCCAATTTTAGCAAGTCTTTTTAGTGAATTAAGTAATGATGAAACATATGATAGTTCTATAAAAGCACTTAAAGAACGTATTGATTATACTGACATACGCAATGAAAAATTAAATGATGTTTATTATCAAATAAAAAATACATTAGTAACAGAAATGGGTTCATTTAATAACTATTTAAAAAGTAATTTAATTTTTACGTATGTTAATTATAAATATAATAAGGATAATATTCAAAATAATGTGTTAGATATCGGTTTTGGAAGAGGAGGTGATATACAAAAATATTATTATGCTGAAGTTGAAGGTGTTGTAGGCATTGATCCGGATAGTAACGGATTAATAGGTATTTCAGATAGTGCAATTAGTAGATATAAAGGTCTTCAAAAAAAACACGCTAAATTTCCTCCAATGTATTTCATAAATGCCGATCCATCTAATTTGTTAGTATACGATGAACAAATTAAAAAAGTGGGTAGAATGAATAATGATAATAAGGAAATGTTTAATAAATTCTTTTCAGAGAATAATGCATTTGAATTTGATAGATTAAATGCAAGTTTTTCAATTCACTATTTATTAAGCGATGAAGATTCATGGAGTAATTTCTGTACTAATATCAATAAACATTTAAGAGGGGATGGATATTTTATTTTTGAAACATTTGATGCAGATAGAGTCGTAGATTTATTTAAAGAAAATAATAATTATGCAGTGCATTACGATGAAAATGGTAATAAAAAATTATTATATGACATTGTTAAAAAATATAGCGATGAAAATGTTAAAAAGAGAGGTGTAGGTAATGCAATAGACGTTCATATGGGTTGGATATCTGAAGAAGGTGTTTATATAACAGAATATCTTGTATTTAAAGACTTTATTATTAAATCACTAAAAGAAAATTGTAATTTAGAATTAGTAGAAACAGATACATTTGAAAACTTTTATAATAATAATAAAACATTTTTAGAATTTGGCAAAGATGAAGATTCAAATTTAAAAAATAGAAAGTTCTTTAATGATATATACAAATTTTATGGAGATACAGAATTTTTAGAAAAATGTAGAACTTACTCATTCTTAAATAGATATTACATTTTTAGAAAAGTAACCCCCGATTTAGATAAAATAAGAAAGGAGTTTTATGATTCAACTAAGCGTAGTACTAAAAATAAAAAGAAGAGAAACTTTTAGTTATAATAAGTGCATTTGGGATATAATAGGTGCAACGGATGTACCTATAATAAGTGCATTGGGCTGTACCTATGTGCATTGGGATATAATAAGTGCAATGGGATATAATAAGTGCATTGGGATATAATAAGCGCATTGGGATATAATAAGTGCATTGGGCTGTACCTATAATAAGTGCAATGGGATATAATAAGTGCAATGGGATATAATAAGTGCAATGGAATATAATAAGCGCATTGGGATATAATAAGTGCAATGGGATATAATAAGTGCATTGGGATATAATAAGTGCATTGGGATATAATAAGCGCATTGGGATATAATAAGCGCATTGGGATATAATAAGTGCATTGGGATATAATAAGTGCATTGGGATATAATAAGCGCATTGGGATATAATAAGCGCATTGGGATATAATAAGCGCATTGGGTTGTACCTATAATAAGTGCATTGGGCGTACCTATAATAAAAATTGATATAACTATTATAAGTGCAATAGGATATAAACAAATATAAGTTTATAAATAGAGATATATACTAATTATAGATATAGAATGAGTTATAATTATAAAGAATATAATGTATATGAGAAGGAAAGTTTATTTCAGACGTTGGGTGGAATGACAGATATCGGCGACGATATTAAAACATTTTATGAAACATTTAATATTGAAAATGTTTTAAAAGAGAATGAAGCAAGAACAACGTCTAATTTTGTTTTTAAGAATAGGATGAAAGAAGATACAACAAAATCTAAAATTACTCAGGCATTAAATAAATTGCATCAACAAAATATTGGAAAAGTTGTTTCAATGATTAGAGAAATAGAGTTTAAATCGCATGATGACTTGAATGAATTAGTTAGTCAGTGCATTCAAAAAATTAAAAGAGAAAATGAACAAATGAGACCTATTATATCAGCATTATGTTATGAACTACTTTCAACATATTTCATTTCATCAACAGGTGAAAAGATATATTTAAGAAAATTATTATTATCATTGGTTAAGAGTGAATATATTGAAAGTTTAAATTTTAATGGTGAAAACTGGTCAAAAGATAGAAGTGAAAAATCAATAATTTTAATTGCTACATTTTTTAATAGTAAAATTATTGATGAAAAGATTATGAAAAGTATTTTTGAAGATTTAAAACAAAAAATTAAGTATAAAGAAAATGAAACACAAGAATATTATGATAATGTAGAAAAATCAATACAATATCTATCATTATTTGTTTCTATTATTAATGATAATACAATTTATAATAATCTTGATAAGTTTTTAGAAGATGAAATGGTAATTTATGAAGAAAAAAAATGCATTACTAAAAAAATACGTATTGTTTGTAAGAACATTATTACAGAACTCAGAACCAATAAAAAATAATATTGATACTAATTTAGAACACACGCGTCTTAAATTTTTTTTATTATAATTAATATAAGATTAATTAATTATATTATATATAGTATATATTTTAGAATTATAATTATAGATATAATGGGTGTAGATGGATTATATAAATTTATAAGTATGAATTGTCCATATGTGTATAAGAGTGTATTTATTAAAAATATTAATAAAAAAGCATGTATTGTTGATGGAGTACAGCATATATATTCACAATTAATATATATGAGAACAAAAAATAAAGAGGTATATACATATGATGGGAAAAATATAAGTCATATTCATGGTCTAATAAATTCCTTATCATATTATTTAAAAAATGGAATAATACCTATCTTCATATTTGATGGGAAGCCACCTCATATTAAAAAGAAAAAGATTGAAGAACGAAAGGTAATATTAAGAAATAACTTGAAAAAATTAAAAAAATTAGAAAATGCATTAAATGATTGTAATAAAGTAAAATACGATGATGATAGGAACTGTGATGAATTTAGTAAATATTTTTTTGGAACTCCGCCTGAATCTATGTTAGTAATGGATGATAAAAGTGAAAGTGATGAACAAGAAATGAGTGAGAGTAGTTGTGGGGAAGGTGAAGGTGAAGGTGAAGGTGAAGGTGAAGGTGGCAAGGGACGAGAAAAAGAACAACATCTTCTTGTTAATAAGGTGAGTAAATTAAATAATGAGTATTATAAAATATATAAAAAGTCTATAATATTAAAAGATTACTATGTTAAAGATTGGATTGAAATTTTAGATTTATTAGGTTTACCTTATATACAGGCAGAAAATGAAGCAGACCCAATATGTTCTCATTTATTAAAAAATAATAAAAATATATATGGTATAATATCAGATGATTCAGATATGTTAATATTTGGTGCAAATCGTTTATTAAGGAAAATAGTAAATCAGCATTTTAAAGTAATTGAATTAGATTATTTAATTGAAACTATCAATTATGATTTATTGAATTTTGAAGATGATAATGGGTTTACATTTGATGATTTAGTAAATTTTTGTATATTATTAGGTACTGATTATGGAAGTTTTAGTTTAAAAATTAAATATGATAATTCTTTAGACTTGTTAAAATACTATTATAAGGTAAATAAAGACATATTGCGAATTATTAATGAAAATGATTTAAATAAATTTATTGAAATTAAGAACTATTATACAACAATACCCAATATTAAAAAAACTATTACAACTGATGAAGATTTACATGGTTATATTGATCCTAAATTATTGCATTCAAAACCAGAATGGAATAAACCAAGGTTAATGGAATTAAAAAAACGATTATTGGAGTTAGATGTTGATGAAGATTATATTGATGAAACTAAATCATATTTTGATGAATGTTATAATTCTTATATTAGCACTAAAAATTATGTATATCAGCAAAAGTTTACATTTTTTAATTATAATAAAGAATATAATTATAAATAATGTAAATTTTATCAACTTTATCAATTTTATCAATTTTATTTATATCAACTTTATTTATATCAATTTTATTTATATCAACTTTATTTATATCAATTTTATTTATATCAATTTTATTTATATCAACTTTATTTATATCAACTTTATCAATTTTATTTATAAGTACTAATTTTACTACTGGATGAAGTATCAGAACTTGTATCTGTACTGATGCTTATATTATCTTTTTCTTTCTTTTTTATAACTTTTTCTTTCTTTTCACTTTCTCCTTTCTCTTTTTCCTCTGCTTTTACCTCTTTCTTCTCTTCAGGTTTTACCTCTTTCTTCTCTTCTACTTTTACTATAGTAGTAGGTACTATAATTGGTCTTTGCGCGTTGTCACTTTTTTTAATAATATTAACAATATTTTTTTTAGATTTAAAATATTTATAAATAAAGTAAAGACATACACATACAATTAATACGATAAACAACAAGGTATAGAATCCAAATGTATATCCAAATATTGTGTAACTACCACCGCTTCCCGCGCCTACTACTACTGCCCCTGCTCCTCCTCCTCCTCCTCCACCGCTTCCCGCACCTCCTCCACCGCTTCCCGCACCTCCTCCACCGCTTCCCGCACCTCCTCCACCGCTTCCCGCACCT
>Ga0164292_10003368_pt1 | contig 13080 bp, 11 predicted proteins | sample GEODES117metaG_FD_111486 | JGI IMG/M metagenome (GOLD analysis project Ga0164292, IMG submission 111486) | Eutrophic lake water microbial communities from Lake Mendota, Wisconsin, USA - GEODES117 metaG | ecosystem: Environmental > Aquatic > Freshwater > Lake | place: USA: Lake Mendota... | reverse complement strand
AAGGGCAGTAATTGGTGGTCTTTTTAAAATAAGACATATAAAATAAATAATATATTTATTTTCAAAAAAAAAAAAAAAAAAAAAAGAAAAACAACTAAATATATCAAAAGTTTATTTGAAACGTACAAATCTAATAGATTTATTAATATAATAAAAAGTTGATAAAAAATTAAAAAAAAATTATTACAAGTATTCATTATGCAAAATATTCCTATTTCAATAGTAATACCCTCTTTAGGAGACAAGAAAGTGATAAAAGTTATAGATTTTTTAAATAAAGACAAAAATTATAAAATCTCCGAGATTATCTTATCTGTACCTAAAAATAAAAAAAATCACTTAGAACATATGATTAGTAGGTATAAAAACGTAAAAATATTGAGCGTCAACAGAAGGAGTCAGGTTTACCAAAGAATACAAGGTTTCAAAGCCGCCAATGAAAATCAAATATTACAGCTTGATGATGATATTTTTATTAACATAAAATCAATTAAAATTTTAATAAAAAGAATTATTCAACTTGATTCTAGGAGATGTTTTGCTCCCATTTATAAAGATTTTAATGGAAATTTTTTGCATAAAAAGAAAAATTCGATTTTATACAAAATACATTTAATTATTATGCTTCTATTATTTGGTTCTATTAAAAAAATAAACGAAATGGGAAGTTTTGATAATGCATTAGTTTATTATGGAGAGTTTAATTCTAATATTTTATTAAAATATTTAGAAGTAGATTGGCTATTAGGTGGATGCATAATTCATAAAAAAAAAAATTTAATTCTAAATAATTTTTTTCCTTTTAATGGAAAATCTTTTTGTGAGGATTTAATACATTCAATTAAATTAAAGAATAAAGGAATAAAATTGTATGTAGATAGAGATGCCTTTGTTTTATGCAAGCAAGAAGATTCAATTAATAATTTTAAACAATTTAAAAGTTTTATATTTGGTTTAAATCTTTTTATAAATTCTCAAAATTATAATTATTATAATGTAGTAAGAAAACTTTATTTTTTTATTTTTTATCAATTTATCAAAATATTTATAAAAAAAATAAAAAATATATAATTATTTTTTCAAAAAATTTACAATTTAAATATATTTAGTCCTTTCAATTAAAAAATTTTCTAAGACTAACGCATCCATTTCTGTTCTTAAAAAACAATTAATTGCTTCTTCTGGCATTCTAACTATTGGTTCATTTTCATTAAATGAAGTATTTAACAAAATTGGAACTCCAGATATTTTATGAAAGGATTTAATTAAGTTATAAAAGTCCTCATTAAATTCTTTAGTAACAGTTTGAACTCTACCTGTTCCATCAACATGGGTGACTCCTGGTATTAAATTTTTTTTATTATCATTAATTTTCTCTACACATGACATATAAGGATTGTAGCAACTATTACCAAACCAATTTATTTTTTCTTCCAAAAGAATAGACGGCGCAAATGGACGAAAACTTTCTCTTCTTTTGATTTTTTTGTTTATTATTTCTTTTATATTTGGGCTGCAAGGATTAGCTAAGATTGATCTGTTTCCAAGTGCTCTTGCGCCAAATTCCATTCGTGAATTAAAAATTCCTATTATTTGATCATCAAATATTTTTTTTGCGACAATTTTGTTTAATTTTAATTTATCATTGAAAAAATTTACTTTAAATTTTTTAAGTCTAGTATCATTGTTAATTATTATTTCGATATATTTATTGCTGTAAGCAGAACCAATAAAAGGTGTTGTAAGATTTTTAAAATTTTTCTTTTTATTTTCTTTTCTAAATGTTACTAGCGCAGATCCAATAGAACCTCCAGCATCACCAGGCGCATAGGGAATAAATACTTTTTCAAAATAATTGTTAATTAGAATTTGGTTATTAGCTGATGAATTTAAAGCGCACCCTCCTACGTAAACTAAATTTTTTGAAATGTTAGTTTTTTTGACTACTTCACATATTTTTTTCAAGAAATATTCAAATATTCTTTGTGCAGAGCATGCAATATCAGCTTTATATTTACTGAAATTTCGATAATTCTGTAATTCCCCCTTTTTGAATAATTTAAATATTTCGTCGTTAAAAATTTTATTTTGCTTTGGTTCATTTAAATATTTGTATTCAAAATTTTTATTAATATGATTAAAATATTTTGTATTTAGACAAAACAAAGAACTTTCTTTAAAAATATTTTTTTTTATTAAATCAAAAAACTGAGGATTTCCATATGAGGATAAACCCATAACTTTGTATTCATCTCCGTAGTTTTGAAATCCAAGTAGCTGTGTAATTGCTTCATAAAAAATTCCTAATGAATGTGGAAAATAGATCTTCTTTAGAATTTTTATATTATCTAGTCTGCATTTAGCTATAGATAGGCTGCAAAAATCGCCAAAACCATCGATTGATAATCCTACTGCATCTTCAAAACCTGAAGCATAGTAACCTGAAGCTATATGTGAGATGTGATGATCAATGTAATGAATATTGGTTTTTTTTCCAAAATAATAATTTTTAGATTGCTGATTAATTAAAGCCTTAATTGATAATTTTTTTTTAATTCTTTCAGTTATTTCATATTTTTTTCTTCCCAAAAGATAGTTTGATAAAAAAAAAATACTTTTTCTACTAAAGTTTGACAATGGATTAGTATTTAATGAAATGTCAGTAATTTCTGAAGAATCTATACCTGTTGCTTTAAGGCATTCTTCTATTGAATTGATTGGAACGCCTGCCCAGTGCTTAACCCGATTAATCCTTTCTTCTTCTATTCCAAATAATAATTCTCCATCCCTTATTAAACACGCTGAAGAATCTGCGTGATTAGCATTTAAACCAAGTATAATGCTCATGAATTACCGATTATGTTTTTTTTGTTAGTTTTGATATTATAAATTCGTATTTATTAGTAATTTAATAAAATATCTATTAAATAATTTTTAATTATTGCACTTAAATATATTTTTAAGAATGAATATTCGAGTAAAAATTATTAATGTCTAACTATACAGCAATAGATTTTATTGGGACTAACGTAGGTAGCGGCTCAAAAACCTATAATATTAATTTTTGCAATGAATTAAATTCTCTACAGTTAAAAAATAAAATAAAAATATTTATATGTAAGAATTATTATTCGCAAATTAATAAAAAAATTAAAAAAAATAAAAATATTAAATTTATATTAAAACCAAACTTTTTATCTATAAGCTTCATAAGAATTATATGGATCCAGTTTATTTTGCCTTTTGAATTAAAATATTTTGGTATTAAAAAATTATTTTCACCATTAAATTTTTGCCCGATTCTTGCACGATTTTTTAGTATTAAAGTTGTTTTATGTTGTCATTCAAATTTACCTTGGGTGTATTTCAATCTCATGCCTGGAAATTTAATACGAAATTTTTTTGTTAAAAAATTGATGGAGTACTCGATATTCAGTTGTAATGTTTTAATTGTAAATTCATTTTATGCAAAAAGAGAAATAATAAAAATTTTAAAACTTAAAAAAAAGAAAATAAAAGTTATATATTTAGGCATAGGAAAAAGATTGGTGCGATTAGACAATAATAGTTTTTTATCAATTAAAAACTTCCGGTACAATGATAGATATATTTTATCGATAATTTCATGCGTGAGATATCATAATATTATTAATATTTTGAAAGCTTATAAAAATTTAATAGATGAAATTAAATTTTCTATTTCTTTAGTTTTAGTTATGCAAATATTAGACAAGAAATATTTTAATGAAGTGAAAAATTATATTAGAAATAATTTTCAAGATAATAAGATTATTATTGTAAGTAATTTAAAAAGAGAACAACTTGCAAATCTATATAAAAATGCAAAAACTTATGTGTTTTCATCGTATTGTGAAGTATTCGGTTTAACTACCCTAGAGGCAATGCTACACAAAGTGCCCGTTTTAGTTTCTAATAGATCTGCTTTACCAGAAATTAATAGTAACGCAGCTTTATATTTTGATCCAGATAAAATAACTCAAATTAAGAATAGTTTAAAAAAAATTTTACTAAATAAAATTGTGAGAAAAAAATTGGTTATGAAAGGAACTGAGAATCTTAAAAGATTTAGTTTGAATGAAAGTGTTAAGAAAACTATAAAAATTATTGATCAAATAACCTAAATGACATCTAAAATTTTAAAATTTTATGGAATTAATTTTATTGATTCAAACTATAATTATTTAATAGACTTTTTAATAAAAAAAAAAGGTTATTTAGTTGCTCCAGCGGCATCTTCTTTGTCCCAAATAAATAATAATATAATTTATAGGAAATCTTTACAGCAGTCCACCGTAGCAATATTTGATAGCGGTTTTTTTTGTTTATGTTTGATTTTTATAAAATTTTTGAAATTTCGTAAATTTTCAGGATTCAAATTTGTAAATTTTTTTTTTAATGATGAAAACTTAAAGAAAAAAAAAATTTTATCTTTAGACCCCTGCGAAATTGATATGAAATTAAATAAAAATTATATTAAGTCCAAAAAATTTAAACTACTAAGAAATTATATTTGTCCAATATATAATAAAAAAAAAATTGTAGACATAAATTTATTAAATTTAATAAATAAATATAAACCAGACTTTGTGATTATTAATATCGGCGGAGAAGTTCAGGAGCCTTTGGCTCTTTATATAAAAAATAATTCAAGTTGTAGGCCTGTAAGCATATGCACAGGGGCTGCGATTTCATTTTTTACTGGTTCGCAAGCCAAAATAACAGATTTTATAGATAATTTTTATCTAGGGTGGTTTGCTAGAATTTTGCACAATCCTAAATATTTTATTAGAATTGTTAAATCAATAAAATTGATCATGGTAGTTCTTTTTTCTAAAGTAAAAGTTCTATCTTAATATGTTTTTTCTATAATTTAATTCATTAATAAAAAAACAAATAATAAAAAATAAATAATCAATAGAATAAATTCCGTAAGAAGTTTCTAATAAGCCACGTTGTAAAAATAAAATCATTAAAAATGCGGAAATTATATTAGTGATTGAATATTTTTTATTTAAAAATATATAATTAAATATAATTAAAAAACTTATCCAAGCACTTCTTAGCGAAATTAAAATAATTAATATTACTGAGAGAATGCCACCACAAATCAAAGCATAGATATAAACATTATGAGCAGATTCATTTATTATTTTTCTATCAGCTTGAAAACCATAACCAAAAAAATTGTTTTTTTTACCTTCATCAATAACTTTGTGCCATATATTGAATCTATTAGATGAAAAATTTGTATTTTTTTCTCGTAACACTATTTTTTTAATTTGATTATTTTCTATAAATAAATTCAATTTATTTTGAAAAGTCTGATCGTCTTTATAATCCTTGAAATTTTCAGGAGCGATTTTCTTATGAGAAATAAAATAGATATAATTACCAGCTAATATTACAGGTACAAAAATTAATAGAAAAATATAATTTTTATTTACTAATTTCTTTTTAAAATAAATCAAAATTAATAGAATTATAAAAATAAAAAATATAAAATTCATTGTTCTAGATTGAAACATCAATCCAATCGATCCAAAAATAATAGCTAAAGAGAAAATTAATTTGTTAAAATAAATTTTTTTTTGATTATTGATTAGATATATAACGAGAGAAATATAAATAATTATCGACATTCTACTTAAACCAGATGAACGAGGATTTATATTTTCCCCATTATTACTATAATTTAAATTAGGAGCTGAAATGCCGTACAAATGAATGATCTCTTTTTTTAAAATCATTAAATATATGATTATTGAAAAAAAATAAATAAAAACAAAAAATATTATTAATAAAGATAAAATTAAAAATAAATCTAATTGATCGGAGTTATTCTTAAATGAATATATGTATAGAAATGGAAAAAACATAAGAATTCCCCAATAAATATTTAAGTATGAATTAACATAAGGATTAAGAAAAATAGAAAAACTTCCTAAGATAATATAAGCAATAAATGCGCAGAATATAAAAAGTTTATCATTAAGAAAATATTTTAATTTATTTTTAAAATTGTAGATAAAAAAAGATATTATAAGCAATGATGGAATTGTAAGCTTTAGTATTTGAATTAAATTTAGTTTATAAAAATCTTCAGGATTAATATTTATTGAAAAAAAACAAGATATCCATAAAAAGGTAAAAAATATTTTTTTTTTATATTTTTCTATATTAATTTTAAAATAACTTTTTAAAAAATTCATCATAATTCTTTTTTTTTAAATAATTTTTATTACTAAATTTATTAAATCTATCAACTTTACTAATTACATATTTCAAAGAATTAAAATTATTTTTAAAATCAACGGGTAACATTTTATTATATTTTATTTCAGTATTAAAAGTTTTTAATTTTTTTTCATAAAAAACTAAAACATTTAAAGAAATGGCATCCAATACAAATAAAGTATATAAATTTTCTGAACTACCAAAGGTGCATTTAGTATTTGCTAATAAAGACTTTATTCTTTCTCTACTAACATACCCTACATTCTTAACATTTTGTAAAATTATTGGGTCACCAACGACAACAATCTTATATTTCTTATCAAGGGTATTTATAATAAAATATTTGATAAAAGGGTTAATCTTATTTTTATGTTCTCTATTATAAATTAAAAAGTCAATAATTTTTTTATTTTTAACTTTTGAAAATCCAGAAAATATTTTTAAAGCATAGTTAAAATAGCATCTTTTTATTTTATTTGTTTTTATACTTGACTTTAATAGTGCCGTTGAAAATAAAATTTTTTTTTGCCTTATAAAAATAATAAATAAGCTAATATTTTTAAAAATGTTTAGCAAAAACCCTCTTCGAATAGAATCCAATAATGATTGCTTATTATAGATAAGAGAGCCTGTGATAGGACCAAGAATTGTTTTTGGTGGAAGTATTAAAAAAACTATAAAATTCCAGATTGGTAGGTAATTTATATAAATTGTTTGGTAACCTCGAAAATAATATTTCCAAAGTTTTAAAGCGCCAAAAAAATTTAGAAAATATTTATGACAAAAAGAATGATATTTTTTATTATTTTTATTTATGTTAAAAACACTAGACGTCTTGTTGAATTTCTTTATATCAGAAAGAAATTGATTAGCTAAAACTCCCTCTCCGCTATTACTACGAATGTCTGAAGCCCAGAAGTAAAAAGTTTTCCTTTTCAATGATTTTTTTTTAGATTGTTTAAATAAATATATATTGCAAAATACATTGTAATACTAAGTATAAAAACTATGTAAAAATTTTGAATTAAAAAACTGTAAATTAGTATAGGAGCCATACCAATTAATATGTAAGTTAAGAAAATGAATCTTTCTTCTATTAAAAGTCTCATTAAATGATGTAAATGATTTTTATCTCCAAAAAATGGTGATTTACCAGATATTATTCTTTGAATACTTAATCTAATCATATCTACACCTGGTAAAAAAAGAATAAAAAGAATCTCATCGCAAAAGATTTTATTGTTTTTATATTCCTGAATTAAAATTAAACTAATAATAATAGAGAATAAACTAGATCCAGAATTACCTAAAAATAATTTTTTTATGTAATTAAAATAAAAAATAATTATTAAAGATATTAAAATTGCTTGATAAAAAAAATTCGAATAGCTTTCTGATTTAATGATAATAAAAACAATCCAAAAAATTCCTAAAGAAGTTGCGATACAGTTCACGCCATCAGAAAAATTAAAGGCATTATATAGTGCATAAATTGAAAAAATTGTGAAAAAAATAGCGGCTTGTTGTAAATTTATTGAAAAATCTAAGTGCTTAAAATTAATTTGGTTTATTATTAGTTCATTTGAGAGCGGTATAGTAAGGAGTAAGGTAGTTAGTAAAATCAAACTCTTGTAAGTTGCAGATAATATTTTTCGATCATCTATTAAGCCAACAGTAAAAAAAATGATATGAAGAATGAGCAATATGATTAAATCTTTATATCCAATTGAGTTAATTTCCCAATTCAGGAATAGTGCAGGTAATATATAAAAAAACAATATCACACCACCTAAGCGAGATGTTGGCGCTTGATGTATTTTTAAATTATTATCTGGATAATCAATAATTTCCAAGTAAGAAGATATTTTTTCTTTAAAAAAAATTAGGAAAAAAGAGAAGCTAATTAGAATAATGTGAGACAAGATAAAATTATTAATTTTAAAAAAAATACTCATAATTCTCTGCGTTTAGTAAAAAAATAAAAGTGATTATTTTTATTAAAAAAACCCTTTTTATAAAATTGTAATTTCTCTAGTTTAAAATAAACTTTTTTTTCAATTATTTTTTGGTAATTCAAAAAATAATTTTTGTTATTAATATTTTCAAATTTTTCTTGAAAACTGATTATTGAATTTAGAAAATTTTTTTTTTTATTTAAAATTTTATTTCTTAAATATATCGGCATCTCCGAAATAGACCAATTTGCAACAAATAGTGAAGTAATATTTTTTTTTATATTGTCGTTAAATTTTTTAATTAAATCTATATTGTTTATTAAGCAAACCTTTCTAGATATAATTTTGTTCATAACAACTGGAATTTTGTTCATATGCAAATAGTAGTATTGTAAAAAATTTACCTCCATTGTATCAAAGATTACATAAGTACAATTTTTATTAATTTTTTTACAAATCTGGGCCATACACCCATATCCACCACCAATTTCTAGTATATATTTTATTTTTTTTGGGTCGATTTTTGAATAATCACAATACTTTTTTAGATGGTAAACCTGTCTTATTCTGTTCCCGCTACTCTTTGGGTATAAAAAATATCTTATAGGATCGCCAACGTTATTTTCTACCAAAAGTCTTTTCCATAGGTACCAATTTTTTTTGTCTTTTTGCAATTCACGAAGCTCATTTAGTATAAAAATTCTGTTGTGAATAAAAAATATATTTTGAATATGTGTATTTCTTAAAAAATTAATAATTTTATTATTTAAAATTAAATCATAAACTATCTTACTAAAAATTTTGTGAGTTTTTAGTTTTGATTGTCTTTCAAATTTGGAGTCTTGTAATTTAATTCTGAGTTCTTTGCTTATAATTTGATGGCGATTTTGTAAGTGAGATAGATCATTATTATAAAAAAAAGACAATAATGATAAACAGTATCTTGAAAGCTTATTAAGCATTTGTAATTTTTTTTAATAAAAAAAGTTGAAATTTTTTAACAATTTCCTTCATGTCATAGATAGCTACATATTTACTTTTGTTTTTTTTAGAGTTTTTTTTATACACTTGATTATTTTTTAGAACATTTTTTGTATACTTTAATAAAATACTTTTATTTTTATGAACTAGTGGGCTTTTAAATGCATTTAGTTTATAATTAATTCCTTCAATTCCTTTAGGACTAGATATAACTGGAATGCCAAGCATTAAGGCTTCTATTATTTTTATTCTTGTTCCATAACCCTCATAAATAGGAACTAGTATTAATTGAGAATTTTTAAGTATTTTAACTAGATTATTTTTTGGTACCACGCCTAAATTTATAAGCCAACTATGACTAAGATTATATCCCCCGCCAGTTAACACCAATTTAAGATTTGGAAATATTTTTACAAGTTTAGGCATAAAATAGTTATTCAAAAAATCTATGGCCTTTTTATTAGGACCATATAAATAAGAGCCGCTATAAAATATATAATTTTTTGGTAATAAAATTTTGCTGTTTTTATTTTGTAATTTCTTTAAGTTAACTCCATTTGGAAAGATTATGGTTTCTTTATTGTAAAGTTGTATTATTTTATTTTTTTCTTTAATTGAGACTGACGTAGCAAGATCAGCATTATTAAAAATATAATTTTCCATTATTTTAGTTAAAAAAGAAATAAGATAATTTGAGTTTTTTCTTCTTATTTCATATTCAACACTATGAGAGTGATAAATAATAAAAGCCTTAGGTATTAATATTTTTGAGATAATAAAAAAAATAAATGAGTAACCAATCCAACTGGGTCCTTCGATTATTATATTTGTTTTATAACCGCCTGAAAGAAATTGCTTTATTTCCCTAACTAATTGAAAAATATTTAATATCTTATTAATTGGCTTCTCTTTGCTTATAAATTGAGTATGAATTTTTTTATTATCAATTTTATTTATATGAGAAATTTGAAAAAGTTTTTTTACCCCAGTCCATGACTCAAAAAAACTTGAACTTACCTCAGAAGAGCCCATATTTGATGGGTAAACTGTATAAAAAGCTACAAAGGCTGTTCTATTCATTATTTAAAAAAACCTACAAAAACAATGTCGATCGAGTAGAATAAATAACAGCATGCAAATGCAATTATTAGATAAGAATACTTTATTATATAAACTTCTTTTAACAAACTACTTGACCTAAATATATATAGAAAAACTTCTTTTACCAAAATTATAAAAGCAACTAAAAATAAATTTTTATTTAGAACTGTTATTAATAAAAAAAAAAGGAAGAAAGGATAAAATGCTAATTCTATTATTGTGTTTTTTTTTATAGCCCCACTTCCTTCAAAGTAACTTATAATTAAATGAGACAAGCAAGAAATCCAAGTGATAATTGTAAATATTTTCGTTAAGTTAATAATTTCAATACTGGAATTGTTTTTTAGCCAAAAAGAAAAAAAAATATTAAATAAATTAAAAAGTAAAAAAATTAGCAGAGGAACAATAAATAAAAAAATTTTTAATGATATAATGAAATCTTTTGTCATTAGTTTATTTTTTTTTTCATAAGCTATAGAGGGCAACAATACTGCAGCAATTCCTTTTGAAACAATGCTTAATTTTCCTGTTAATTGTTGAGGAATAGAATAAAGAGCTAGCGCTGATGGTCCTATATATATTTTGATCAAATATTTATCTGCAAAATCATAAAAAATATTGATTATATTAGAAATTGAAAACCATTTTTGAGTATAGCTATAATTAAATGATGCTTTTTTTTTTAATAAAAATTTTAAAGACTTATGTTTAAACAAATAGACTAGGCTAATAATTATAACGCAAGCTTTAATCATTAAGGAAATGAAAAATAAAACTTTGTAGCTACCATAGTGCGTTATCAACAAGATCGGAGGAAGACTTAATGAAACACCGTAAAAAAATAAATTACTTAGCATTAATTCAAAAAATAACTTTTTTCCTTGAAAAATACCCTCAATAGTTACAAATATAATTGTTACTATAATGCTAGATATTGCTAAAAATAAAATATCTCGTGATCCAAATAAAAAAAATTCATTACTTAGCAAAATCAGAATTAATACTAAAAAAACCATCAATGAATTCTTAAGCGTTTTTATAAGCAAAACTAATGACTTGGCATCCTTATCCTTATTTTGAGAAATGGTTATTGCAGAAATTTTTCCTACCCCGAAATTAAAAATTGGTGCTACAAAGCTTAAAAAATGTAAAAAAATATAATTTCCATATTCTTCAGCACCTCCATATTTTAAATAAATAGGTATAGATAATAATGATAATAAAATTGAAATAAACCCAGGTAGACTAGAAAGAAATGAATTTAAAAAAAATTTTTTATTTGATTTATCAACCATGTGTAAATAAAAACTGATCAGATTAAATTAGTGATTAATTTTATTAAAATAATTAAAATTTATATACTATTTGCTGCTTTAAATTAAAATCATATATTAATCACAATCACACTATTAAATATGAAATTACTTTGGTCGACTTCTTTTAGATCCTTTGGAAAATCTATTTATAACGATAATATTCAAAAGAATTTTCTATCTTCTCTTGTTTCAAAGAAGTTTGACTTAACTCTTTTTGTTACACAATTTGGAGAATCTGGGGTCGAAGAAGAAATCAAAAAAAATCAATTAAAATACATTTATAAGAATTCAAAAAGTGAAATTCCGCAGGGAAAAAAATATTCTAATAAATATATGCTCAAATATTCTTTAGAAGAGTTTTTAAAAAGTGACTATGACTATTATGTTCATTCTACAGCTGATCTAATGCTGCCATTCAACATGATTGAAAACTTATTAAAATTTAAAAATAAAAATGCATTATTTTTTGTTTTTCCTAATACTCTAGTGGTAAATGGAAAAATTATCGGCTTGAGCACTCCAATTTTTGGCATTGATATTTTTATATTTAAAATAGACAAAGTTAAAGCGAGATTTTTTTTAGATTTAGTAGAAAGCTGGGAGCAATATGACTGGGGTGTTATTGATAATTTTTTAATTTCAGTTTCAGATAAAATGAAATTAGAATTTGTAAATCTTTACAAAACATCTAACATAATAAAATTTGAAAATGATTTTTCAACTTTTAATGAAGATACTTCTTGGCAAAAAGAAACGTGGATTCAAAATAATGATTATTTCTTAAATTTTTTAAAAAAAAATCAAATGTCGAGCTTGTATGCAAAGGGTTCTTATTATTATTTGGCTTATAAATTTTTTCGCACCAAAGACTTAAATTTAAATCTTTTAAAATGTTATATTAAATTATTCTTTTATTTTTTATATAATTGCTTTAAAAAAGTGTTGGATAGTTTTAATAAACAAAGTTTAAAAAAATAGCCATTTGATAAAAAAAAAATATCTTGTTTGTGGTGCTGGTGGGTTTATTGGAGGACATTTAGTTGAAAATCTTCGGAATGAAGGACATGAAGTAGTTTGCGCAGATAATAAACCATATGAATACTGGTTTCAAATTAATGAAAGTAATAAAAATTATTCTTTAGATCTTAAAGAATACGAAAATTGTTTAACAGTAACCAACGGTGTTGATTATATATATAATATGGCTTGTAATATGGGTGGCATGGGTTTTATAGAAAATAATAAAGCCGAATGCATGCTGTCGGTATTAATAAATACTAACTTGTTAAGAGCCTGCTTAATTAACAAAATAAAAAGATATTTTTTTTCTTCTAGTGCGTGTGTCTATAATTCTAAAAAACAAAAGAAAAGTTTTATTAACGGATTAAAAGAAATAGATGCTTATCCCGCAGATCCTGAAGATGGGTATGGCTGGGAAAAACTTTTTAGCGAGAGAATGTGCAGACATTTTT
>Ga0164292_10003366_pt1 | contig 13080 bp, 4 predicted proteins | sample GEODES117metaG_FD_111486 | JGI IMG/M metagenome (GOLD analysis project Ga0164292, IMG submission 111486) | Eutrophic lake water microbial communities from Lake Mendota, Wisconsin, USA - GEODES117 metaG | ecosystem: Environmental > Aquatic > Freshwater > Lake | place: USA: Lake Mendota, Wisconsin... | reverse complement strand
GACTGAAACCCCAACAGCTACACCAACCGAAACACCCACTAACACACCAACCGTTACTGCTACTGAAACGCCAACCAATACTCCATCGGTAACTCCGACTGAAACCCCAACAGCTACACCAACATCAACAAACACAAACCTAGATCAAACTCCTACTCCGACACCAACTTCAGGACTATCTTCTATAACATATGTTGCTAATTTTGATAGTGGAGATATTAGTATTATTGGAAGATTTAATGACTTAACGCCAACGCCAACGCCAACAAATACACAGACCAACACATCAACACCAACAACAACAGCAACCAGATCACCAACACCAACCACAACCGGATCACCAACACCAACCAGAACTGTCACACCTACTAAGACCACCACACGAACCCCAACCCCAACCAAAACGCAAACTCCAACACCAACTAGTACCCCTATTATATTACAAGCTTCTTATAATGTAGAAATAATTAATAATAATATTGTTATGTCCGTAACCCCAAATCGCAACGATGTAACATATCGATGGTTCTCATTACCCGGAGCATATCCTCCATCAACTAGTTTTACATATAATCCAAGAAATAACTTCTTAGATACTGGAATCGATCTTGTTGGTAATTCTAGTGCATTAACAATATCGGCTTCCGGCACCATAAATATTGGCTGGCCAGCATATCCTAATTCTAATGGACCAAATGGTAAAACAGAAGTAGGATATAATGACGGAGCTACTGGCTTACCTCATGCTGCCTTGATTGGAAAGATAGGTATTAATGGATCTTACTTCCTAATAGGTTCGTCTTACAATCAAGTAGTAACTACTTCTGGTCGTTTATATGTTGGAATATATGATCCCATTAGAGGAGACAATAGTGGCTCATTTACATTGAACATATCGTCTCCATCCATAGGTAGCCAGAATCTGATTACTTCTCCAAGCTATATAGGCAAAGAAGTATTTATTGATACTGCAGCTTATAATAATCTATTTACATCATTAGTTAATAATTCCATATACTCTGGAGTATCTACTAATACACTAACAATTTCTAGCTTGGCCACTACTTCTTATAACGGGGTTTATCGATGCATAGTCTCCTTGAATAATAAATCATTAATAGTTGATGTTGGCACAAGATATAAATTATGATGGTGTACTAAAATAGTATGAGGTATTAATTAAATATGGAACAATATAGAGAAGTAGGCAAAATTGACGTTGGAGGCAATCCAACAGATCTGGCTGTTTATGGCAATAAAATTTATGTTGCTAATAATAGTCAAAATATGTCTATTATTGATACTATCTCTAATTCTGTTGTTGGGTCAATAAATACTGGTGCAGGAACAGTCTCTGTTGACGTAGACTCTGTTACAGGACATGTTTACGCCCTTAATAGCTTTACAAATAAGATTCAAATCATTGATCTTTCTAACGAAACAATAGTAGCTAATATAGATATTCTAGCTGGGGCTACAAAATTAGTTACCGACTCATATTATCATAAAACATATATTATTAATATTGTTGAAAAATCTCTTACGATTATTCGACATAAAAACCAGAATAATAGAAATAATTGGTATATTGACAATATTATTAATTATGATAGAGCGCCAATAGACATTGCATTAAATAATATTACTCATAAGATAAATATTGTCTATGATCCTTTAGATATTGTATACGATTCAAATACTGGGGTATCTTCAATTAATATTGTTGACGTACCAATTAAAGAACTAGAATCAAATAATTATTTTATTTCTAATATAACAAACACAAAAAACAGAAAAATATCTATATATAATAATACTATCATTTTAAATAAATTGTACGTAGATAGTAGAAGTTCTATTGAAATTTTAAATTCTAATTATGATTTAATCAAGACATATTCAAATATAGGAGACTTTCAAAACTATCAACAAATTAAACAAATCTCTGATAATAGAATAGTTGTATTGGGTAATTTAGAAAATAAAATTTCTATCGTAGACAATAACAACGAAACGCTGTCGAATCCAAATACTATAGACTCTATAACAGTAGGAAAGAACCCAGTAGCCGTTGCCCTTGCTCAAGGTCTTTTACCAACCCCAACACCCACAAATACCAAAACTCCAACGCCTACAAAAACAACCACACCTACACCCACTAATACCAGGACATCAACACCAACACAGACTAAAACACCAACAACAACCCCAACTCCTTCAGTAACCACAACTCCTAGTATTACTCCTACTAAAACACCGACAGCTACTCCAACAACATCAAGAGTAATACCAAAATGTTTGATAACGAATGGAAACTTTTTGTATGGAGATAAGAATATACAGGGCGCCTCGTCATCATCACTACCCGGCTGGACCGCATCAAATGTGGATTATTGGCAATTCGGAAATTTACCAGAACACTATTGCATAGATTTAAACGCTTGTTCTGCTGGATATATTTCTCAAACGATACAAACAATCCCCGGACAACAATATGTATTAGAATTTAATTATTCTGGCAATAATTTTAGCAATTCAAGCAATACTGTTTTTAATAAAACTTTTACAGTCAGTATAACTAATAGTACTAATTTTATATCTCAAAATTATACATTTGATATAAAGCCATACATGCAATATTATAGTAGTTTAATCGGTCCCGACTATAATAAAATGGGATGGCAAACCGGTTCTATAACGTTCATTGCTTCATCTAGTTCTTCCACAATAAAATTCGAAAGCACATGCGCTACCTGCGGATGTTTTGGTCCGACCATAGACAATGTATGCATAAGCTCATCATCCTGTAAATGTAATTATGTTATTCCTCCAACCCCAACCCCAACAGCCACAACAACTTCTACGGTTACTCCTACTGTTACTAGTACCAAAACTCCAACCCCCACAAATACTTCTACCAGAACACAGACCCCAACCAACACCCCTACAAATACCAGCACCAAAACTCCCACACCAACAATAACACAAACAAAATCACCCACGCCCACCATTACTCCAACGGCCACAGATCTCACAATTTCCAGAGCTTATGTAGCTAACTATGGATCAGATAACGTTAGTGTAATACATACAATTACTCAAAAACTATTAAATACGATTACAGGAATATCCAAACCTATAAATCTAATTACAAATAACAATAAATCTGCAGTATATATTATTTCAGAAAATTCATCAACATTATCAGTTATAAATACCTCTACATATGCAAAATCGACCATTAACTTAGCTACTAATGTTGTTGATTTTGCTTTTAATAGAAATGAGACTATTGCATTTGGTTTAACTTCAACCTCTGTTGCTATTGTAAATAGCACTAATCAAAGCGTTATCACAACGATACCTATTGGATCTAATAATCAAAAAATCTCTTACGGATACGATGGAATATCCGAAAAAATATATGTGTTTGATACAAATAATGTAGCAATAATAACACTACCTACTAATACAGCACAATACGCATCAGCAAACTGGACAAGTCTTACCTACAATCTAAATTTATTATCTAATTATAGATGTGGTATTTTAAATATTGAAGATCGTAGTTTATATCTAGGTCTACAAAATAACAATATTTCTATATATGACATATCAGGATCGGTTCCAACCTTAACAAGCACAGTCAATAATAATTCTGATATTACAGACATAGCAATTAATAGACAAAATGGCGATGCTTACGCTCTTTCTTCGCAAGCCGGTTTTGTTAATATTATAGATACCGCAACAAACAATATCAAAAATACAGTTTATTTACCATCAACATTGACCACAAAAATAGCAGTTACAGATAATGGTCTATACTTTTATGTAGTAGATACGGATTCCTCTTGTGTCTACTCTTATTCTGTACACACTGGATTATTGATTAATACTATTACTGTTGGCAATAGTCCAAATAAGATTCTTTTGTTAAATAGCATTAATGTAACACCAACCCCAACAGCCAGTGCAACCCCTACCTCCACAATAACGCCAACCAGAACCAAGACACCAACACCCACACAGACCCCAACAATAACAAGAACACCAACGCTCACACCAACCCAATCTCCTATCCCTCCATTTATAACAACACAACCCACCAACCAACTTACTGTTCAAAAACCTGTTGGTAATGGAATAGCTATCTTTGAAGTTATTGGTGGTCCATCATATGCTTCCTATCAGTGGCAAATATCTACTAATAATGGAACTAACTGGACTAACATTACCAATACCAACAATTCCTATCTAACATTAATTGATTTGACAACTAAAGACCATGGAAAACAATATCGTGTATTATTAAGTAATGCTTTTGGCACCAAAACAAGCAACGCAGCAACACTAAGTGTAAATGGACCAAGTATTTCATTTTCACAACAACCCACAGATCAGACAGTAGACGCTAATAGCTCAGTCACATTTACCGTATCCGTTAGCGAATATAATACAGTAGGATAAATATGAATTATAATAATGACAAATTAAATGTTCAAGCAGGACCTATCACATATCAGTGGCAAGTATCCACAGATAATGGTGTTACATTCAATAATTTATCTAATGGGCCAAACTCTCCTACATTAATATTAAGCAATATAAGTGCTCTTCAAAACAACTTCTATTATAGATCAGTAGCTTCTTCTGGGGGTCTTACGATAATCTCAGATCCAGCTAAATTAATAGCATTACCGACTGTAAATATTACTAATCAGCCATCAAATCAGATAGCACTTAATCAATCAGCAACATTCTCGTTTAGTGCTACTATTAGTAATGGGGCACAAACATCTTATCAATGGGAATCAACATCCCCTGATTTTCCATCACAATTTTCTCCAATAGTTGGAGCTACAGGAACTTCTTTGATTTTAAATAACCTTAGTGAATCCGATGACGGTCTTTTATATAGAGCGAAGATAGTGTCTAAATTCAATGACAGTCTTCCTTTCACCACATACACTAATAGTGCTCAATTAGACTATATTTCTTCTCCAATAACGATAAACCAACAACCTAGAGATTTATATTTATCTAGTCCAGAGCAACCAGAATTATTTACTGTCGTAGCTTCTGCAAGTACAGAATTAACATACCAGTGGCAAGAATCTCAAGACGGAATTAAATTTACAAATCTTCCACTCACAAATAATCCAACCCTATACATATCTGCTATAGAGGACATACTTGATAAAAATCAATATAAATATCGTGTTATTATTACTTCTAGTGAACACACAATCTCTAGCAATACAGTGACTATTCATACTGGAATAGAATTACCAATTATAGATAACGTATATAATAATACTTATTTATGGGGGGATCCTCACTTAAGAATACAGTCCACTAAAGGACCACTAGCTAATATAGACGATAATAAAGACAAAGATCCTATTGTGTATTTTTATATCAAATATGAGAATGGAGATTCTTATAAAGCTGTTTATCAAAACAGATTTTCAACTCAGTCTTCAACGGTTGGTCCAGCAGCAGTTGCTAATATTTGGGTCGTTGAAAACAATCGACAATATACCGGAGTAAATCCTAGCTCTACTCAATCCACAGCAACTCCATCAACAAGCTTAACATTAAGTAATTGTACTTTTGCTGGAGTAACTGGCTGGGATTATTTTTGGGGAAGATGCTTATCTTTCTCAACCACCGCAGGAATTAAAAATCTCACGAATACCAACTACTCTCAATTAATTAAAAACTCAGTCAAATGGCTTTGTAAAAACAAGAGCAATCCATCTATCTTACTGATGAGCAGCGGAAATACAACCCAGGACAATACATTAAAAAATCAATTAGCTACTCTCACAAATAAAACCATTACTGTCGTAGTATTATCTTCATTTAACAACTCTAATAATATTTTAAATACCACAGATGTAGTTGTATTACAGAATAACTATAACTGGAATTCAGCAACATTATCAAACGAAGCCCAAACAGCCCTGAAAGAATTTGTAGCAAAAGGTGGTGGTTTACTGACCACAGAGTGGGTTATATATAATATGGCAAAAGGACTTCTTAAAATTTTAAGTGATGTAGTGCCGGTAATACCCACATCGGTCTACACAACCAAATCTCCCATAAGATATATTAAAAATATCAATGATTCAGTACTTAATGCTGGTGTTTCTGCTGACTTTACATTTTTGTCTGAGAATATCGCAGGGACAGAAACAGCAATTACTCAAGCTAAAAATGGAGCCGTTATTTTTTATCACAGCGAACAGTGCATAGATAACAGCGGAGAAAAAACTATTCCTATAGGAGATATGTTAACTTTAGTATATAAGCAGGATTTGTGGCTTAATAGTTCATACTATAATATTTATACCAAATGGAATAAATCAATAAAATATACTGGCAAAGTTAAAATTGGCGGTGCTCTTTATTGGATTTTAAAATCTCTAATAGAATACAAGAAAGACCCAAATAATCCAAAATACAAAGTATGGAAAAGTGGTCTTACAGGACCAAATACCGATGGATATGGATTAGTGATGAAGCCGTTTGGAATTACAAGACAAATGCTTACAGATGCAGTTAATGCTATCGACACATCATCACAGATAAATAATATTACTGAAGAAATAACAATTGGTGATAATTTCTGGAAAAATTTATCTAAATTATTAAGAGGATTACAACCAGACGATAAATACTATACTAAAAACGTTGTTTACTTTATTAAAAATCCAGGAAACAGATCAACTACCCCAGGAATATCAATATCGATGGATGCTCAAGCACTAAGCACGAATGGATCATCCCTAACCTATAAATGGCAAGTAAGTTCAAATGGTGGAGTCTCGTTTGGTGACTTATCAGACAATACATACTATTCGGGTACATCATCAGCAATACTTGTTTTCAAAAAACCCCTATTAAGCGATAATAATAAAGTCTATAGATTGAGCGCAAATTCTCCAGGAGCATCTACTAAATATAGTAATTCTTCTACTTTGTCTGTTGTCCCCAGCATATTAGTAAGCTCTTACCCGACAGAGCAGACATCAGTTGATGGATCCGCTACCTTCTCCGTAACTGCAACATCTACTGATGGAGCATTAAGATATCAGTGGCAAAAATCCAGCAAGAAAACCACAGGATACTCCAATATCCCCAATGCAACATCTTCTACATTTAAGGCTTTGGTTACAAACTATAATCAAAATAATACATATTATAGAGTGATCTTAAAAAATAATAACGAAACAATAACTACTAATGGAGTAAAGTTAACAGCTCTTCCTGTGATTACTATTATAGGACAGCCCACAAACCAAACAACAGATAATGGTACGGCAACATTCAGGGTATCGGCCATAACAACCAACCCCCTGTCTTCAAAATCAATATTGACTTATCAGTGGCAATATTCTACAAACAATAAATTATACAATAATTTACCAAATCAAACTAACACGGCTCTTTTGCTTACAAATTTGACTCGATCACAAAATAATTATTATTATAGAGTAATAATTAAAGTAGGAAATATACAATTAATCAGCAATTCAACCCAACTTAAAATTTTACCAACAATTTTATCATCAGATATTTTGAATAGGGTTTCATATACTAATACTAATAATATTGATTATGCAAATGTTGAGATGTCCGTAACTGTTGGATCAACAGCAGGAAATATAACATATCAATGGCAACAATCTAAAGATGCTGGATCTACTTATTCTAATTTGACCAACACCAATGTGTCTCAAATCACAGTTAAAAACATACCTAAAAACTATTATCAGTATTATAAATATCGTGTACTAATATCCAATCCTGTAGAAACAATTACGGTTTATTAATATGGACAATTTATATTTTAATAACAATATTAGTGTTACAATTACCAAATCTCCAGAAAGCCCAATAGAAGGAGATGATGTTGTTTTTACAGCTACGGCTGTTATAGATCAACCGACCTCTGCCTATAATAATGATAGTACTTATTTTTTTAGTTATCAGTGGATGGAATCTCAAGACGGAGGAGTTACATATTACCAAGTAGGTCAAGACTTAGAAACATTAACGATATCAAATATTTCTAAAACCTTTTTTAACAACTTATATAAAATTCAAGTATCTTTAATAGATTTAGAAAATATTATTCTAACTGAAGATGGAAACAATTTAACTACTCAATTTGGAGAAATTTTAATTGGAAATAACACAAGTACAAATATGTCTATTCAATCAACTAACAATACTAAATTATCAGATGCTCCTTTAATCGAAGCTAATCTAGATATTCAAGCCTTAGATATCATAAATTTAGATTCTATCATAGATGAAGCATTAGTATATGACACTACATTAAACGATACAAATAAAGCTATAGTCTATGGTGGCCAAATAACGATAAATAAAGATAATACTAGTCAAACAATAAGCGGAATAACAAAACAAGAAATATCCATCCCCCCACTCCCTAACCCAACTATAGAAATAGGAGCAAACCAATTATCAATATCTGCTGATGGATGTGACAGCGAAGTTTATACGCCAATAAGTTGTGCAACCATAACATGGTGTAAGAACATCCCGCCGTGTGATGTGGCTTGTGAATATCCAAAAAAAGAAGTGGTAGGAACAGTACAAAACTTTAAAAGAATAACTGAAGAGAGCATCTTTGGTAATACATACGAATACAGTTGTTGTGTAAATTCGTATTCTGAAGTTTCAAGAGCAGGACCAGCAGCGTGTAATACTGGTGGAGCCAAAGCAGTATACGAAGAGAGAAAGATTACTCTTCAAGATGGAACAATCTTGACTATGGATGGTATAGACGAAAATCTATGGAAATATGGAGGACAAGCAGGAGGAGGTTCTTCCGGCGCCATTTATCGCCTTCCTGTCATAGAGTATGGAACAGATGATGACCTTGATAAAATCTGCGGAACAGACAAGGGTCGCGAAACGACAACAGTAAGTGTTACAATGCTTGAAAAAGATAGAGACAATATATTGGTTTCAGCTAATGTTATTATTCTGGGCACCGTTGTGGGCACTGTTACTGGTTTATTGTTATTGACTGGTATTGGGAGTCCGGTTGTTGTGGGATCCTACTTTATATTAAATGTTGTAGCAACAGGATCATATGTTTGGTATGCTGGAACAAAAGACCACCCAGTTGCTGTTAGACATGCTCACAAGTATCAAAGATACTATAATTATGCATGGGAATGTTTTCTTCCTGTGTCAAAAAAATCTGTGGTTATTAGTCCTCCAGTTTTTCGTTCTTCAGAACAAAATGATCCCCCAACATTTAAAAATTGGAAACCTGAACCAGTCGTTGGAACTCCATCATATTCTTGTGATGATCCTAGATGCTCTGTTGATATAGCACCAGCGACAGATAGTGATAGCTGTGAATGGGTGGTAGTCAAAAAATGCGGACCACCAGACAATTCATGCAGCTGTCATCTAAATGATGGTGGTTTAGATAGCAAAGCGAACGGACTTAGTCCAACTTATAATTTTAAGATAAACAAACCAGACCCGAACCTACTATCTAAAGGAAGCGGACCATTAAAGGACTGTGTTGATGTATCATCAGACTGCGGTGCTACATGCAAAGGAATCAATTGTTGTGGACAAGCTATAACTATTTGGGATATTTCTAGTAGTGCCAGTAGTGTAGTTTGTAATGAATCTAAAAAATTATTCAGTGCGAATGCAGAAAATGGTATGCCCGATATTTATTGGGAGTCATGTCCAGACTCTATAGATAAAACATTAGATATTATCATAGTGACTATTACAGAAAGATTTGCAAATTGCGGAGAAAAAGCATCAGGATCTAGTTTTACAGATGCGGGACAAGCACAAGCATATATTCTATCATTAATTGGAGATAAAATTGGATTAGCAGTAGAATTTAGACTTAAATCAGAAACAGATATTAGTAAATGGAAAGAATATGCAACAATAAGAACTGCGGACCAGGGTGAGGAAAAACTATATCTAAAAAACAAGAGTTTTTATAATGGAAATAAATGGATAAATAAAAATTGTGATGAATGCAGCAAAGAGATATATCAATTAAGTCTGTCTGGTGCTTCTTATCCATGCTCTGATACTCTTTATTGTGGAATCAATCTAGGAAATTGCAATATACAATCTTTAGATAGTACAGAAATTATTTTAGCTACTATTAACCAAATAGAAAAACCAACCAAAGAACAAGCAGCTCAAGCGAGGAACAATACGGGAGGTTATTTCAAAACTCTGGGTGCTGCACAATCGTCGGCATCATTCAATATAGGAATATCTGGGAAACCCGGTATTGTTACTCCTAGTCGGTGTCCGGACTAATCGTAGTATGGTGTATAAACTTTCATCCTTAATTTAATATTCTAGCGGAAAAACATTATGGCCAATTTAAGAATTAGCGAACTAGATCAGGCTCCAATAGTTTCTGGAACCTATGTTTTTCCTGCTAGTAGCACTGATTCGACCTATAAGATTAGTTTTGATCAGTTATCTTCATGGATATCTAGTAAAGAAGTTAAGAATAGTATTGGAAATTATAATGTAAATTCTTTTGACACTAAAACTATTGTTACCTTTAATAATAGTCAACCTGTAATTTTTACGATTCCTAATGAAACTATTCAATATCTACCCATTGGGACAACTATAGAATTGATCAGATTAGGGGCGGGAATTGTTAATATTACGGGCGGCTCTAATATTACTGTCAACTCTAGTGTGGGATGGACACTAAGAGGAGTTTATAGTAAAGCTACTGTTAGTAAGATTAATAATAATACTTGGATTGTGAGTGGAGACTTGGCTTTGAGTCCGACACCTACACCAACTACAACGCCAACAAGAACTCCAACACCAACTACCACTCCCACAAGTAGTCCAACGCCAACCACAACCCCCACAAATACTCCAACAACAACAGCCACAGCCACTGTTACTCCAACAAAGTCCCCAACACCAACAGTAACTCCTACCGCCACAGTTACTCCGTCTCCATCTATGTTTGGAGCACCAAGCTCTCCACAAAATCTGTCTGCTTATGGAGGTAATCAAGAAATCGTCTTATCTTGGGATGCTCCAGCTAGTAATGGCCGTTTAGATATTAGTCAATATATTATCGAATATGAACCAGAACCCACCCCTTCGGTTACCTCCGGATTGAGCCCTACTCCTACGCCAACCACTAGTTCGTATTCTAGTCCAACACCCACAGCTACCACATCAACAACTCCGACACCAACCACTCCAGCAAATCAAAATCCCGCTTTTACCAACACAATATTGCATCCACAGGGCTCGTGGAGTGGTTCTGGAGAATCTAACGATCCACTTATTCCGAGCCATCGTTTTGGAAACAATACCGCTTCTAGGACTAGTCTAACCGTTGGAAGAAGTGGAATATTACGAATTACTGGAACCGTTTTGTATTCTGACTGGTTCTATATTTTTAAAGGTTCAACTGACATTATAATGGATTCTTCTCATAGTTCACTTAATATTTCTGTAAATGTTGTAGCTGGAGACATAATCGGTTTTGTAGCAGATAGTGTGTCTTACGATACTAATATTCGTGTTTGGATAGAATAATTATGAAATAAATTGAGGTGTATATAAAAATATATAGATCGGAATTAAAATGACAACAATTAATACTAATAGTCCTAACAGAAGTTATACAATAACTGGCCTAAATAACGACGTAACATACAAAGTTAGGGTTGCGGCAGTAAATTCTATCGGCACAGGCCCATTTACTGAATATGTATTTGCTACTCCATCCCTATTTGCTGTTGATAATGATTATTATAATGTTGAACTATTATTAAATATGGATCAGACAAGTAATAGTGATAACTATTTTGGAAACTCTTCATTAATTTTGGGTACTCCCGGACTAGACCAAAACGATGATCAGTATTCAGTACAAACTAAACTACTATTACATGGTGATGGAATAGCCATAGTAGATTCATCTCTTAATCCTAAATCTATAAGTAGAGTTAATAGCCCGTATACTGTATCAGATAGTCGATTTGGTACAGGATCCATAAGATTTACTGGAACTAATTATTTATCAATGGGGTCTTCTAACGACTTTAATGTCGGAACCGGTGACTTTACTGTTGAACTATTTATCAAATTTAAATCCTTCAACACCCATAATCCTATTTGTAATAGTACTAATGATGTAAATAGTGCAGATGGTGGGAAGTGGTATATTACCTATATGCCCAGTACTGGACTACTTTTAGGTAGACATTCAGTTGGAACCTCTGCTACAACATCATGGTCTGCTGCTATTGATACTTGGTATCATTTGGCGCTTGTTAGAGAGTCAGGAACTATCAAAATATTTATTGATGGCATTGAACAAAGCGTAACTGATGCCACAATCTTTAATAATGTTAGTTTCAATCAGAGTGGATTTTTGGTTGGTAGAATAACATCATGGAGTGGTCTTGATGCTCAAATAGATGAATTTAGATTTACCAAGGGGATTGCTCGAACCATAACTGTTCCAACGGTCGCTTATCCCAACCCAACTAGTCCATTCAAAGACTTATCTAGTAATAGTAAAAATGTTATTGTTATTGGACAACCTTTAGTATCATCATACGATGCTCCATCAGCAGCTCCCACAAATATTATTGCTTCTCAACAATCGGGTGGACCGCTCAGATTAGATTGGGATTTTGCTTTTCCATTACTTGTTGATTACGTAGTTCAATATAGCGATGATGGTGGAATAAATTGGACTACTGTTAATGATGGAGTGTCTACTAATAATAATGTTACTATTAATTTAGCTGATGGATTTTATATTTTTAGAATAGCAGCTACTAATAGTCTTGGACAAGGACCATGGTCTGAGAGCATAGACGTTACATTACCTATTCCAGCATCTGTTGAGTATTTAGTGGTGGCGGGTGGTGGCGGTGGAGGTAATGATATGGGCGGTGGTGGTGGTGCTGGTGGATTAATCACGAATGTTTCTGGAGCAACATCAGGAGGAGGCTCAACAGCAGAACCTATAATATATTTACAAAATACTAG
>Ga0164292_10003365_pt1 | contig 13080 bp, 8 predicted proteins | sample GEODES117metaG_FD_111486 | JGI IMG/M metagenome (GOLD analysis project Ga0164292, IMG submission 111486) | Eutrophic lake water microbial communities from Lake Mendota, Wisconsin, USA - GEODES117 metaG | ecosystem: Environmental > Aquatic > Freshwater > Lake | place: USA: Lake Mendota, Wisconsin... | reverse complement strand
CTCTTCCGCCCGGTAGGTAAACAATAGAGGCCGCGCGTTTGGCCACGAACCTACCCCAGCCATCGCCGCGAACGATAGTGTTCTTTGGCGGAGAAACGACCATGACCAACTGCGTTGGCACTGCGCGCACACCCGATGAGCAGCGACTCGTCGACGACGCATCGATCCTGGCTGCGGGAGTCTTGCGACTCAGGGATCGCCAATCGCTGCCTGTGGCGAAACAGGCGAGAGGTCCGCACTGTCCCGAACGCTTGATTTCTTGCTACCACTGCCACCGGAGAATCGTTACGGAGAGCTTTCGCCAGCCTAATCGTACCCCCCATCTACGACTGCTTTAGCCAAGAAAAAGCCAAAGTCTTTGCCTACACCCAAACGGGTGGATAAACTAAAGGAGCTTCAAAACTCCTTCACTTGGGTTCCGCCATGTCTCGAAACGGTACTCAGCCTGCCAACTGGCTTTTAGCCTTCGCACTGATTTTACTGTCGTCATTGCAAGCCACCTGTGTCTTTGGACAAGGCGGCGTCCTCGCAAATGCCGAGATTGACTACGCGCCGCTTGAAATCATCGATTTCGCCTACGACTCCAGCCGAGATGTGATTTACGCATCCATCAGCTGGCTGTCAGAGTCGCCGTATGCAAACCGTATCGTCACGATTGACCCGGACACCCTGCAGATTCTTGATTCAGTCTACTTTGGACCGAAGCCAACCAAGCTTGTTGTTGCGCCGAACGGACGCCGCCTTTTCTTCGCACTTAACCTGGGACAAGAGGTTCGGTGGCTCGATTTGGCTACCGGTGAACTCAGCCCGCCGGTTTATCCCAAAACAAATTTTGGCGGTGACGCAACGGCTAACGAGATTATCCTAACTCCAGACAGCTCTCGCAAAATGATCCTGGCCAAGGCGGATGCCAACCGTAGCTTCAGGGTTGAACTGGAAGTCAGAACAGTCGATGGACCGATTAGCAATCTACCCCAAAATGCAGGTCCCAGATGGTTAACCTGGCTTGATGACGGAACCTTGATTGGCTACCGCAGCGATCTTTCTCCCAACTTGCTGTTCAGATACCGCTACGATGGCTCGGCATTGGCACCTGAAGGTGGTACGGGGTTTGTGAATGCCCGTTTTTTCGGGCACTATAAAGCCTCAAACGGGAAGCTATACGACAGTGCCGGGCTGGTCCTGGACCCTGTAAGCTTTGCCAAGATTGGTCAATTGCCGGGCGACTTCCCATTTAAGGCAGCACAACTGCCTAATGACCTGGACGACACCTCTTATGTCTTTGACCAAGGAATGCTGTACCTGTTTGACAACACGACGCTTGAGGAGATCGATTCAATCGACCTTGAGCCGCAACTTGAAAACAGCAACACAGTTTATTTGCGACCGGCTGGACCTAACCGGCTGCTGTTCACTCTGGATGATGGCTCATTGGGAGTGATTCGAAATGTCCCCTTTTCCGTTTTGCCGCCCCCGGAGCTGGTCTTGGGGCCACGCTCGGAAAATGACACTATTGTGATCGACGCCAACGCGGAAACCGTGGTTTACAACGGCCAGCTTCTGGATGTCAGCAGGTACTCCAGAGTCACGATTTACGGCGGTACTGGAGCTGATTCGCTGCAATGCACCGGGTTGGCTGGAGCTGCTGAAACTGCGTTCATCAAGAACGGTACATTCCAGCTATTGGGTAGCCCGATTGAATTTCGGCTGAACGGCCTGGAGATCATCCAGTTCTCCGGCAAAGACCCGATTGACCAAGCGACTGTATTCGTCGAGACGGGTTTTAACCGACTGGACGGCATGCCGGGCGGGCTGATGTTCTTCTCCGCCGATTACTACCTGGAAATCAACCAGACAGGACAGATTCTGGTATTTGGAAACTCCGAGTCGCGAGCCAACCTGGCTGGCTCGTCACAGAGCGATCGCTTAAACGGTTCACTCAAAAACGGTTACTTACGATTGTCCGGTGAAAACTTTAGCTTCGCATTGTCAGGCGTCCCTTCTGTCGTAGTCAACGCGGCATCTGGCGATGACGACCGCTGCTCACTGATCGATTCTGACCAGCCCGATTTCTTCACGGCCCAAGGCAACTACTTTCGGTTTACTGGGAACGGCTATGACTTTCGCGGGAGGAATTTCGACCTGGTAACTGCCAATTCAGATAACGCTGGCCGCGACCGCGCGGCGCTTAAGCGCAATCCTGGCGACACACTTTTCCAGAACGGCGGCAACAACATGCTGATTGGTAACGGCTACAAGAACAACGCGCGTGGGTTTGAGGTTTTGCGGATCGAGTAGGTACAACTCCGTTCCATCAAAACGTGGACATCCCAAAACCGCCTACTCAGACTTGAGGCACGTTCTCCAAACTTCAGCCAGCCTGTAAGCAGCTTCGATTGACCTGCGCTGCGACACAGCACCCATGTTTCGCAAGTAATCAAGCGAAAGACTTAGAGGCTGCTGTTTCGCTGAATCCAGGTCTTTTTGTGATTTGACCCAGCGCTCCAGCGCTGCAAGACATTCTGGACAAATCTGTCCGAGAACTCGGCGCGAGTCCTCGGTTTGGTCTAGAGGCGTGAGTTTAGCAGCGGAGGGCAGGTGTACTCCAGAAAGAAACGGTTCACGTTGGGGGAAGAGACGTGCCAGATCTTGGACCGCGTTCCTTGAAATAGGCAGTTTTTCATCCAAATTCGTGAGACTTGACAGTCCATCAGGCAGCCATCGAGCTAGTCCGCCGTGTGGCTGTATTTCCTCTAGCGTTTGATTAGCGTGTGCGTCGTCAATCCTTTTTTTTATAGCAACCGCTGATTCGCTTTTCACAATCTTCACGTGCTTGTTTTGGGTAGGTTAACCAGCCAGTCACCAAAGGCGACATTTGGAAAGCCCCGGCTGCAGGTTAACGTCCTTGCGCGAAAAGCGGTCTTGACCGACGAGTGAGTGGTGGCCATAGTTTGATCGATGGATGATCAATACCTCTCTTTCCGAGGTTTTTCTGAGCCCCGAGGCGCGAGAGTCTCGGTTTGGTTCGAAGAGCGTTTCGGACAGGGAGCCTTTCAAATCCTCGGAATTTCCGAGCGTACGATTTAACAGAGAAGCCGAGAGCGTTTGCTCTCGGCTTTTTTCGTTGTTTTCCGAGGGTTTTCGCGATTCTCGCCCTGCCCGCTGGCAACCAGAGTGCGCTCTCGCTTCTCAAGGAAATCGCATTTCCCAGACCGGACCGCGCAAATTCGTCTGCAACTCTCAAATTCTCTGTTTGACAGAGAAGTCTTGTTTAACAACTGGGTTACGGCTTATCGTCCAGTACATGGCGCTAGAACACCCCGCCCTGTCTTTGGCCCACAATCTAAATGCGTTGCGATGACCAAGCGATGAACCCCAACCGCGAAGCTAGGTTGTCTGAGCCAGTGACATTTTCGTCGCGACGAAGTCATCGCGAACGTTCGCCTGACAGATTGACCCTCAAACGCACACAGTTTTATGCCTCTGCCCGATCTGGACGACGTTTATTCCTTACCTCCAAAACATGCGGCAGGAATTTGGCGCCCACCAATCAGCGTATTGAAATGCTCTCCCGAGATTGCGATTGCATGAACCCTGCCATTTGGGTCCAGCCAGACCTCACCCCATCGGACTTTTCCGTCCACGTAATTGCGAACCGCCCCCGAGCGATCAACGCCCAATGCCTGACATCGACCGTTTATGCGCACATGAACCGTCTCTGTCCCCCGCTCATTGTCGTCGTCTTCAAGAACGCAAATCTCGGCGGCTACAGAAGCATTTGTGCGAACCAGGTAACTGCGCTTCCAGACGAACCGCAGGGACGCAATCCCACCATATACGAGCCCAACGCCGGCCAAGAACATGATGACAAGAACGAAGAAGGGCGGAGTATCGTCGTTGAAATGCTGGGGGTTCAGTGCAAACCAGATGAACACCAGGCCAATGCCGAGTGCCCCGATGCCGCGATAGCTTACCTTGCCCAGGCCCTTGTTCTGTAGCACCGTTTAACCCCGTCCAATCGAAGAAAAAAAGATCAATTAATTCTAGGAGGCACATCGATGAGTTGAGACGGTACCTTCCGTAGTATCATTGTTAGCTTAGCTTGGGTTTGATGATATTGCAGCAAAAGAGAATTGCAAAATGAGCGAATTACCGACCAGTTAATGAGATTCAGTTATGTTGAAATCCGCTTCCATGCAATCCGCTGGTTATTCCAATTTAGATCGATGGCAATCCTGCGGACCTCTTTCTCTTGTGGACATTGGCGGTAACCGCGCGATGTCGGTAGCTCAAGAATCTCTTCCTGAATGTCTGGCGCGAGCATGGTCAAGTCCATGATTCGCGTGAGCCTCGCTCGTGAGACGTGACCAACGCGGGCAAGTTCGGCTTGATCGGTGACTTGGCCAGTCTTGATGAGGTGGTCCAGTCGGATGGCGAGTGCCATCATCTTTGTAATGCGGGGCAAGCGGCCGGGTGTGGACTGCTCGGGCTCCGTTCCGGCTTCGACGATTCTCTTGGCCGTTCGCTTGCCGGACTTGAAATCAAGCTTGTGGGTTGCCGTTAGCACGCTGCTGCTCCTTCTTTACTTTGTTGTTCTTGGTTGAAGGTTCTGATGCCGATCGGATGGTACGAGATAGACAGTTCCTTGCTGTGACCGTCGTAGCGAATCGACTCAACGATTTGTTGAATCGACTTGGCACGCTCTGGTGGTTCTAACGCTTTCCAGATCTCGTCGAATCGACCCAGTGCTTCGCGTACGTCGGATTCGTTGATCATTAAACTCGTGATCGACGACATCTCGTCAACGATCTCTGAGACCCGCTGTTCTTTGATGCGGATTTGATCTTGGATGTCGGCATACACCGATTCCGAGTTGCCCCCGGCAATCGCTTGGTTCAGGCGTTCGTAGTGTGCGAGTATCGCCCGCTCTAACGCGTTCTTTTCTTTCTTGAGACGTTCTACGCTTGTCTGCGTTTGGATACGACTCTGGACCAACGTGTCGCGGACGACGCCAGGGCGAGACTACAACAGCCTCGACTCTACAGATCCCCATCGGGCAGGTGCCGCTTGGTGCTCGCGTGCCCAAAAAACGTGAGGGACAGAGCACTTTGCTAGGTTACAGACGGATCGCCTTTTGGGCGTGGTACTCTGGATGATGCTACTCCCACCGGTATCGGCTGGCTTTAGACGGCAACTTTCGCTTGCCAATGCAACTTCTTGCTGCTCATTGCAGCAGCCTGCCGCGAGACCACCTTACGAAGTGATTGGTCTCACTTGCGAAAGTCGTTCGATTGCCATGAGAGACGACTGGGGATCGTGTCAGCTTGGCGCGAAGAGTTCGCGTGCCCGACGACGAAGATGGTACCGCCGGTGCGTGCGGAGGCTTCGCATCGCATCGACTTGTTCGGGCCGGCCTGCCACGGTGCAGAACAGCTTGCCAAAGTCACTGACCAGTTCACACCATGATCCGCTGTCGAGGCCCAGTCGACTCAGCACCGGTGCGATGCTGTCAGGCGTATTGCCTCGCTAGCCTGGTGCCAATTGCCTCGCGGACCAATCGAGCAGTTTCAAACGGGAAACTTGAGGGACAGAGCTTGTTTTGGAACCTCGGCGTCATTCGGGCGGCCCCGCTTGTGCAAAAAGTCCCGATCCCTGATGCACATGGCCTCTTCGCTGATGCTTTCGTCCACTTTCGGCGGGCCACGGCTTTCGAGTTGGCCGGATCCTCCAGGATCAGGAAGCCGATTGACTTGGCGTGAAATCGGTGTTGTAAACCCTGATGGCCGTCGTTAACATTTCGTGCCAGAGGTGGTGTTAACTCAATGTTCGAACCTCTTCGTAGACAAACAGACCGAACGGGTCTCGCACTTCGTAAGTCCTTACCATGAAAGGCTTTACGAATTTCGAGCGCAGAGAGTATTGTTACGAAGAGGGTTGCGCTCGGGGAGCTGAGATATTTTGGCTCGGAAAGAGCCTGTTAACCAGTTAACACAGAAAGCCGAGAGTGAATGCTCTCGGCTTTTTGCATTTCTAGACCCGTTTTCGCGGGTTTGCGACGATTCGGGTCACGAAACCGAAATTCTAGTTCCGCAACGGTTGCTCTCGGACCCAGAGAGAGAGTTGCGGAAGGATCGGCGGTCGATTAACCGGCTAAGGCGGCAACCGATTCAGTGACTCAGCGACCGATGCGATCGTAACACGGTACTTCTGGATCATGATGGATTCACGAGTTACTTTCCAGAAGTACTCGCTGATTCTTCTGTTGCTGATGCAGCGTTGTGTTCGTCCAGTTTTTGTTGCCACTCGGCAGCCTTGGCGTCGTAGCCTTTGTCCGGTTCCGCGGTGTGCCAGTCGGTGTAGAGCAGGACGAGCCGCGCGATCGCTTCGGGAACACGGATCTTGCCCTCCAGCGGGATGGTGTTCTCGCGAGCCTTCATTCCCTCGTAGCCCTTGAGCAGCAGCGGCTCGGCGTCGGCATATTTTTTCTGGCCCAGCAGTGCCCTGCCGAGCATCGACTGCGTGTTGAACGTGGTCCAGGCGTCGGGCTGGGTCTTCTCGCGGATGGCCAGGCACTCGCGGAGCAGCGGCTCGGCCTCGGTGTAAGCCTTGATCTCCAGCAAGCTCATTCCTAAGTGGGCCAACTTTCCCGCCAGTTGTGGGCTAGCTTTCGGCAGCAACTTGCGGAGGTCCGCGACCACCTCGTCGAGCAGTTTCATCGCCTCGGCGGGCTTGCCAACCTTGGCATAGGCGTCGAGCAGTTCCGGGCCAACCCAGCGGCGGAGGGCGGGGAACTCCTTCGACGCTTGGTACGCCTCTTCCAGCAGCGGGATGGCTTCGGCCACCCGCCCAGCGTCTCTGTAGTTCACCCCCAGGTTGGCCACGTTCATTTGCATTTCCGGGTGCGTGCGGCCGAGCTTCTTCTCAAGCTGCGGCAGCAGCTCCTCGAACAGGGGCACCGACTTGTCCAGTTGCTTCAGGCTCCAGTAACTGGTTGCCAGGTTGATCATGCTGGTGAGGGTGTTGAGGTGGTCGGGGCCGAGCTTGGTCTTCTGGAGCCTGATTGTCTCCTCGAGGAGCGGCAGGGCCTTTTCCGGCTGGCCGGCGTTAATGTAACCCACCGCCAGGCTGTTCATGGTGTCGAGGGTGTCGGGGTGTTCGGGGGGGAGCTTGGCCTTCCTGAGCCTGAGCGTCTCCTCGAACAGCGGCAGGGCCATGTCCAGCATCCTGGCAGTTCGGTAGCCCACTGCCAGGTTGTGCATGCTGGTGAGGGTGTCGGGGTGGTCGGGGCCGTGCTCGGCCTTAGTCAGCGTGAGCATCTCCTCGAGGAGCGGCACGGCCTTGTCGTACTGGCCGGCCTTGGCGTATGCGTCGCTGAGTGAATTTCCGACCCAACGGAGGTCGGGGAACTTCTTCGACGCTTGATACGCCTGCTCCAGCAGCGGGATGGCTTCCTTCAGCCGCCCGGCGTCCTTGTAGTTCACCCCCAGGTTGGCCACCACCTGTTGCGTGTCCTTGTGGTCCCGACCGAGCTTCTTCTCGCAGAGCGGCAGCAGTTCCTCGAACAGTGGCACGGACTTGTCCAGTTGTTTCAGGCTCCAGTAACTTTCTGCCAGGTTGCTCATGCAGGCAATGGTCCCGGGGTGGTCGGGGCCGAGCTTGGCCTTCGTCAGTTTGAGCGTCTCCTCGAATAGCGGCACGGCCTTGTCGTGCTGGCCGGCGTCCCTGTAGCACGCCGCCAAGGTTTGCATGGTGTTGAGGGTGCCGGGGTCATTGGGGCCGAGCTTGGCCTTCATCAGCTTGAGCGTCTCCTCGCCAAGCGGCACGGCCTTGCCGAGTTGGCCGGCGGCCCGGTAGCTCTCCGTCAGGTTGCTCATGGTGGTGAGGATGTTGCGTTGCTCAGTGTCGGGCTCGGCCTTCATCAGCTTGAGCGTCTCCTCGTACAGCGACACGGCCTTGTCGAACTGGCCGGCGGCAACGTAGCACCCCGCCAGTCCGTTCATGCTGACGAGGGTGTCGGGGTGGTTGGGTCCGAGGTTGGCCTTCATCCGCTTGAGCGTCTCCTCCATCAGCGGCAGGGCCTTGTTCAGCTGGCCGTCTCCCCGGTAGCCCGACGCCAGACCTCTCATGCTGTTGAGGGTGGCGGGGTGGTCGGGGCCGAGCTTGGCCTTCCGCGTGTTCCGCGCCTTCTCGAACACCTCGACGGCCAGTTTCCATTCCCCCAACCCAATCAGCGACTGACCGAGGGTGTTCTGCATGGCGGCCACCTCCAGCGGGTCGCCGATCGCCGACCCGTCCAGTTCCGCCACCGCCTTTTTCAGGTTCTTCAGCAAGGCCTCGCGGAGCTCGCCGACGGTGTCGTACTTGGCGTTCGGGTCCAGCCCGGTGAACACCGAGCCGAGCAGTTCGTTCCCCTTCTTGGCAAACCTCAGGTTGCGGACGGCGTCTTCCTTCGCCCGCTTCTCCTGCTCGGCCGCTCCCTCCGCCTTGGCCCGCTGCTCGTTCGCCTCCCGCTCGTTTGCCTCAGCTAACTTTCGCTGTCGGTTTTCGGCTTCTCTGGCATGGTTGGCCTGGTAAAGTCCAACGCTCGTACCAACGATTCCCGCCACCAGTGCCAGCAGCACCAGGCTCGCGGCAATCACCTGAAGACGGTTCCGGTGAATGAATTTCTTGAGACGATACGCCGTGGTCGGAGGGCAAGCCTCCACCGCTTCGTCGTTCAGATAACGATCGATGTCGCGGGCCAGGCCGTTGGCCGTCTCGTAGCGACGGCTCCGTTCCTTGTCGAGCGCCTTCATCACGATCCAGTCCAGATCGCCGGCTAACATCTTGCTGAGTTGCTTTGGGTCGATGCTCCGCTGGGCCGCCACACTGGGGAGACTGGCGCTGCCACTCAATCGCGTGCTCGGTTTGGGGGGTTCGACCTCCTTGATCAACCGCAGAATCTCGTTGAAGGCGGCCTGCTTCAGCTGATGCCGTTCCAGCGGAGTCGAACCGGTGAGCAGTTCGTACAGGATTACGCCCAAGGAGTAGATATCGGTCCGCGTATCGACGTCCAGGTTGTTGTGCTCCGCCTGTTCCGGACTCATATACAACGGCGTGCCAACCATCATGCCAAAGGCCGTATGCAAGGACTGTTCGGTCAGCGACTGATGCATCGCCTTGGCCAGACCGAAGTCGATGACTTTGGGCACCGGCTTGCCGTCGTAGAGACAGATCAGAATGTTCGAGGGCTTCAAATCGCGATGGATGATCCCTTTCTGGTGCGCATGCTGCACCGCCTGGCAGACTGGTGTGAACAGATTGAGTCGTTCCTTCAGCGAGAGCCGGGCCTGATCGCAGTATTCGGTCAAAGGAATCCCTTTGACAAACTCCATCACGAAGAACGGCCGGCCCTCGGCGGTCATCCCGCCGTCAAAGACCTTGGCAATGTTCGGATGATCCATCAGCGCCAGTGCTTGGCGTTCGGCTTCGAACCGGGCCAGCACCGACCTCGAATCCATCCCCGGCTTGATCAGCTTGACGGCGACCTTGCGTTTGACTGGCTCTTTTTGCTCCGCCAGCCAGACTGAACCCATCCCGCCTTCGCCGATCGCTTCCAGCAGTTTGTAACGCCCCGCAATCAAAGTACCGGGCTGAATAACTGCCGGTGCGTCGATAGTGGCTTCGAAGGCGAGGCCTGACGAATCGTCACCAAGGTCCGCCGCAGCGTCGTGGGCGCGCAACAAGGCGTCGACCCGGGCTCGGAGCGGGCCGTCACTGCCGCATTGCTGGACCAGGTAATCCGCCCGCTCGGCCAGATTGGGCAACTCGGAAGCCGCCAGAAAAATGGATTTTGCACGTGCCGCATCGACTGCCATGGTTCACCTCCGGGTTGGAATCTACATTCAATGCCCCGTCCAGCGAGCGAGTGTCTCACGAATTCCAAACTATTTTTCCAATGCGGCCCGCAGCCAGGCACGGGCATATTTCCAGTTCCGGTACGCCGCAGCGCGGGATTGCCCCAGTGCTTCGCCCGCCTGCCCGACGGAAAGTCCGGCAAAAAGATGGAATTGGGCGATTCGAGCCGCATCCGCGTCTTCTGCCGCCAGCCCGTCAAGCAGCTGGTCTAATGACATGACCAGGTCGGGGTCATCGCTCAGTGAGTCGGCTTGATCGAGCAGTTCCAGCCGAACCCGCCCGCCAGACCGCTTTTGGCGATTTCGATCCCGGGCGTGATTGACCAGTATCCGCCGCATCGCTTCGGCAGCGGCCGCAAAGAAATGCCCTCGACTGTCGAACTGCTGATCGCCCAGCAGCCGCAAGTACGCTTCATGGACCAGCCCTGTGGCGTCCAGCGAATGGTCCGGACGCTCTTGCGCCATTCTCGCCGCTGCCAGCTTTCGCAGCTCGTCATACACCAACGGCAGCAACTGATCCGCGGCGATTGGATCGCCGGATTCGATTCGCGCCAGGATGTGGGTAACGTCGGACATGAGAGACGAGTTCGCTTAATCAACAAGAACTTTCGTCATACGTTACGAATTTTAGCCGAAGGTTCGTCAACGCGAACCTCCGCCTGCCGGTTTGGGATTATCCCGCCGTCCGGACACATCGATGACACCGGTTTCCGCATTGCCCTTAGTCCATCTGAAATCCCCAAGTAGTTGTCGCCGGAAAATCAAGCAGAGCATGGCGGCAAGTCGTCCCCGCGTAGAACATACAAAGTGAGGCATTTGTTTTCACGGGCGTGGCTTGTACTTCGGAGGCTAACGATGAAGACTAACCACAGGGACGCGGAGTATGGGAGAAGAATTCAGTAATAACTCAGTATGAATTGATGACGTGCCTGATTTTTGGACTCAAGGCTCAGGACTTTGGTTTTGGCGTGAACGAGCCATCGCCAGCTACAAACAGCCGTATCAGTCACTGTGGCTCAACATCCCGTGTTGACTCTCTTCGTGCAAACTTTGGTTGGCTGCCCAGTGTCAAGACGGAGTCTTGAGCCACAGTGCCTGGAACGTGGGATCGTTGTTTGCGCAAGGCTTTACAGCGTTAGTTCGATGTTGTTCTCGATTCGAGTTCTTCCCAGCGCTCGTACAAGCCTGTGAGCTGTTGTTCAAGCTCGGTCAGCTGTTGAGTTACTTGCTTGATCGAGTCGGGAGATTGATTAAAGAAATCTGGCGAGGACATTTGAGCATGCAGGTCGGCTTGAGTCGCTTCGTTCTGCGCGATGCGATCGGGAAGTTGTTCGAGCTCGCGCTGTTCCTTGAAGCTTAATTTTTGCGTGCTCGTCTTAGGCTTGGCTTCACCAACGGCATTGGCCTTAGCAGAGTTGGCCTTGGCAGCATTGGCTGTGGTGGCGGAGCGAGCGGCTTCGGCCTGCTCTTGTTGTCTGAGCCGATAGCGATGATAGTCGTCGTAGCCACCGCCCAGTTCGATCACGTTGCCTTGACCGTCGAGCGCCAGAATGCTGGTAACCACGTTATTCAAAAACGCGCGATCGTGGCTGACTAACAGCAAGGTGCCTGCATAACTGCTCACGAGTTCTTCGAGCAACTCAAGAGTCTCGGTGTCCAGGTCGTTTGTCGGTTCATCCAGCACGAGAACGTTCGAAGGTTGCCGGAACAATCTTGCTAACAACAAACGATTGCGTTCGCCGCCCGAGAGAAACTTGGCCGGCTGTCGAGCGCGATCGGGCGTGAAAAGAAAGTCCTGCATGTAGCCGTAAATGTGACGCTCTTGGCCGCCAATCAGCAATCGTTCGTTGCCATCCGCAACATTCTCAGCGATCGTCTTTTCGCCATCGATCTGTTCGCGCAATTGATCAAAGTACAACACCTCCAGTTTGGTGCCAGTGCGCACGGTACCACTGGTAGGTGGGAGTTGGCCGAGGATGACTTTGAGCAGCGTACTCTTGCCAGCCCCGTTCGGACCGACGATACCGATCTTGTCTCCTCGCATAATCTTGGTGGAGAACGGTTTTAAGATAACTCGCTCGCCGTAAGCAAAAGAGACTTGCTGGACATCGGTGACCAGTTGTCCTGACTTCTCTTGCACGGTCGCATGCATCTTGACGTTGCCAACCTTTTCGCGGCGTTCAGAGCGCTGGCGCCGCATGGCTTCGAGCGCGCGCACTCGCCCCTCGTTGCGAGTGCGACGAGCTTCGATGCCTTTGCGTATCCACACTTCTTCCTCGGCCAGACGCTTATCAAACAACTCATTCTGTTTTTCTTCAGCGGCCAACGCCGCCGCCTTGCGTTCGAGAAAATTGGAGTAACCGCACTCCCAGTCAAACAGGCGACCGCGATCGATCTCGAGGATGCGCGTGGCCAAGGCTTGCAGGAAAACACGATCGTGCGTGACGAACAGCAGCGCGCCGGTAAAGCCCTTCAAAAAGTTTTCGAGCCAGAGGATGGAATCGATGTCCAAGTGGTTCGTTGGTTCATCCAGTAGAAGCAGATCTGGGTTGCTGATGATGGCTTGAGCCAGTAAGGCCCTGCGCTTCATGCCGGCTGAAAGCGAATTGAAGTCGAGATCACCATCGAGCTGCATGCGCGACAGTACGTGATCCAGCGCAGCCGTGCTCTGCCAATCTTCATCATGCGAAGCTGTGTCGTGCGACTGCTGGTCATCGATAGATGCTTGCCAGCCGCGCAGAGCAATATCGCGAATCGTGACGGGCTGGCCCTTGTCGTTCAGCAACCGGTCGGTGTGAACTTCTTGAATCAACCGCGCTATGCGCGTCTTGGGCTCGCGTCGTATCTGACCGTGATCAGGCTGTATTTCGCCGGCCAGGATCTTCATCAACGTAGATTTGCCAGTACCATTGCGGCCCAGTAAACCGATGCGCTCACCTTTATCGATGGCCAGGTTGATGTTATCCAGCAAGGCAGGCTTGCGCCAGGTGAAGCCAACTTCGCTGAGAGTCAAAATCCGCACTGAGATATCCTTGGCTTTGACAAGAAACGGGAAGACAAATATTTAGATCTTTTCGGCGATGACCAGGCCGATACCGTGATGGCCTCCATCGAGCCAAACCCAACGTCCATCACCAAAACTGGCACCGATCAGCAAGCGTTTTGGTTCAGCGGCCGAACGTTG
>Ga0164292_10003363_pt1 | contig 13093 bp, 13 predicted proteins | sample GEODES117metaG_FD_111486 | JGI IMG/M metagenome (GOLD analysis project Ga0164292, IMG submission 111486) | Eutrophic lake water microbial communities from Lake Mendota, Wisconsin, USA - GEODES117 metaG | ecosystem: Environmental > Aquatic > Freshwater > Lake | place: USA: Lake Mendota... | reverse complement strand
CTCTTGCCGATCGCCTGGGCCGTCTCCTGGGCCGACAGCCCCAGTTCCTCCCCAGCGCGCTGCAGCGCCTTGCGCAGCACCAGGTTTCCGTTGACCCCGCTGGGCGCCGCACTCGTGAGCTCCTGAACCTCCACGACCCTCGCACCAGCTCTGGATATCATGCCTCAAAAGCGGCAGCAAAGGCAGTGCCGCCTCGATTGAGGCATGGCTTGCGCGGGCGCCGCCGAGGCGGCCGTTGGTCGCACCGGGGAACGGCTGGATCTGGCGGCCACACGATGAACAGCGCTTATTACATCGCAACGCGAGCCTTGACCCGTTTCGCTCGAGTCACGACAAAGGATCGCCCCCTTGCCTGCACACGGGATGTGCTGCGGATCAGCACATCAGCGGACAGGTCAAATTTCTCCATCGGCTTGCGGATCATGGCCAACCACAGCGGGCGTTGTTTGTTCATCACCTCTGAAATGCGTCAGCTACTGCCGATCACGTCCTCTAGATCTTTGCGCGAGAGTCCCTATTGCTCCAGAACAAACTCAATCGCCGCAATCGGATCAGGTGGGCTGATGGGGTAATGCTTGGCCTCATATGTGCTGCGCTATCTGGCGGTCGACGAGTTCCATACCTTTGATGGTGCCCAGGGCACGGATCTGGCCTGCCTGATCCGCCTCCTGCGCGATCGCCTCCAGTGCCCCGGCGATGAGCTGATCTGCGCCGCCCAGGCCGCGCTCTGGCTCAGCGACACCCTGCCGCTTCCTCCTCAAGGAGCTGGCCAAGGAGTTGTTTGAGCAGCAGGAGCGCTCTCTCCTTCAAGTGGCGGCCACCCGGGCGAAGAAGCGCGTGGTGGTGAGCTTCAGCGGCAAGCCATCCCCTTTTCTGGGCACCACCTGAAGGCTGGATCAAGCTGTTGGCTTCAGTTCAGGCCGCCCGCCCCGTCGCCCCGCCCCATGCTCACCCTCGTCTATGACGGCGGCTGCCCCTTCTGCCGCCACTTCGCCCTCGTGAGTGAGCTGCGGGGCGGACTGCCCGGGCTGCGGATCGTGGATGGCCGCTCCGACGCCGCCCTGCGCGCAGAGCTGCGGCACCGCGGCCTCGAGCTCGCCTCCGGTGCCGTGCTGCTGGAAGACCAGCAGGCTTGGCATGGCGCCGCCGCCATCAGCGAGCTCTGCCGGCGCCTGCACCCCAGCGACCCCCTGCTGGCGCTGCTGTGTCCCCTGTTCTCGCCGCCCCTCCGCAGCCGCCGCCTCTATCCGCTGCTGCTACTCGCCCGCCGCCTCGCCCTCGGCCTGCGCGGCCTGCCGGTGGATCCCGACCGCCCCTGAATCACCCCCCTCAGCGCCGGACTGCAAGGCTGGGGGAAGCGTGCTCCCCGCCCCATGCCCCTGCTCCAGCTCCGCACGTCCGCTCCCCTGCCGCCGCAGCCGGAGGCGCTTCTTCAGGAGCTCTCCAGCCTGGTGGCACCCCTGCTCGGCAAGCCGGAGCGCTACGTGATGACCCTGCTGGCTTCCCCGGGGCCCATCTGTTTCGGCGGTGATGTCTCCACCCCGGCCTGTTACCTGGAACTCAAGAGCGTGGGCACCCTCACCCCCCAGCAGACCGCCGGCCTCAGCAGCGCCCTCTGTTCCCTGCTCAGCGAGCGCCTCGGCGTGCCCGCCGATCGCATCTACCTCGAATTCAGCGGCGTCAGCGGCCACCTCTGGGGCTGGAACGGCGGCACCTTCGGCTGACCATGCCCGTTCCTGCCGCCGTTCCCGCCGTCGTTTCAGCCGCCGTGGCCTCCGCTCCTTTTCTCTGCCTCGGCAGCAGCGGCGCTGAAGTGGAGCAGCTCCAGGACGATCTGGCGGTGCTCGCCCCGCCTTCCTCTGCCCCGCCTTCCTCCGCTCCTGACGCCGGCGCACCCTCCGCCGGCCTTGCCCCTGATCCGGCCGGCCTGTTCGGGCCTGCCACCCAGGCGGCCGTGCGCCGTTTCCAGCGGCAGCGGCCCTGGCTGGCGGTGGATGGTGTGGTGGGCCCCGCCACCCGCACCGCCCTGGCCCAGGCTCGCCGCCGCCACGACGGCCTCCAGGCCCTGTGGCAGCTCGCCGCCGGCGGTGAAACCCTCTCCCCTGGCGATCTGCAGGACCGGCCCGCCCTGGTGGCGGCCGTGCAGATCCGCCTGCGGGGCCTGGGGCTGCACGATGGCGGCACCGCCATCGACGGCGTCTACGGCCGCCATACCCGCAAGGCCCTGGGCCGCTTCTGCCGCCGCCTGGCCCTGGAGAGCTCCACGCCGCCGGGCCTCGACCGGACGATCGCCGCTGCCCTGCTGGAGCTGCGGCGCCTGCCGGGGCGCCCCGACCGCTGGCGGCCCGGGCGCTGGCGCCGTCGCTATCGGCGCTACGAGCGGAAGGTGGGGGCCGGCGATGCCCGCCTCGGCTTCCTGGATATGGGCGTGGCCCTCTCGCCGTTCGCCGATGCCCTGCCGGCGATGGTCGAGCGGCCGCCGCTGGCGGCCGCCTGGGCGTCCTATCCGGTCCTCGGCCAGCTGCCTGCCTTTTCCCCGCCTGATTCCCAGCCCGGTACCCAGCCCGGTACTCAGCCCGAAGACCCCCTGGCCTGGCTCGATCCCGATGTGGCCCAGGCCTGTCTCTGCCTGGCGCGGCCGGGGCAGCCCGTGCAGTGGCTGGGCCGCCAGCCGCTCGAACCCCTGGAGTGCCTCAGCGCCACCAAGATCATCCCGCTGCTCAACGTGCTCAGCCGCCTCGGGGACGCGCTCGGGGATGCGCTCGGGGATGAACCCGGCAATCAGCTCGGGGATCAGCTCGAGGAGCTGGTGCTGGCCAACCTCGGCGATCCCACGATCGAACTGCAGCTGGAGCGCGCCCTGGTGGATGTGGTGAGCTATGGCCAGACCGTGGGCAGCTCCAATGCCCTCGCCGCCCTGCTCAATGGCTTCGAGGCCGATCGGGTCGGCTGGATCCGCCGCATCACCGGTCATGGCGGCGCGCTCCGCTTCGGGGGGCGCTACGGCGAGGCCCCCACGATTGCGCTGGCCGAATTGCGCCCCCGCCAGTCACCTTCACTGCCACAGCCACAGCCACAGCCACAGCCGCTGCTGCGGTTGCGCCAGCCGGTGGAGGCGGGCAATGCCGTTTCCGTCTACGACCTGACCCGGTTGATCTCCCTGGTGGGCTGGCAGCCCTGCCTGGGCCCCCAGCAGCGCCTGCCGGGGCTCGGCAGCGTCGGTCTGCGCCTCGCCCGCCGCGCCCTCAGCACCGACACCGCCCGCTACGTCGACGCTGCCATCGCCAGCCTCGGGCTCGAACCCCGGCTTGCCGAACCGGTGATCCTCTCCAAGCTGGGCTACGGCGAATCGGCGCTTGTCTACACCGCATTTCTGCAGTGCCGGCTCGAGGGCATCGCTGCGGAGGCGCCGCCGCAGGTCACCAGCCTGGCGTTCACGCTGCGGGTTCCGCGGCGCGAGGTGAGCGATGCCGATGCCGTGCGCGTCGATACCTCCATGGCCGTGGCTGTGACCCAGCTGCTGCACCGTCTGCTGCTGGAGCCGCTGCCCCATCTCCCTGCGCCTCATCTCCCTGATCCCCGCCTCCAGCGGCTGCGGGCCCGTCTGCTGGAGTTTCTCAAGTTTCGCGTGCTCGCGGCCCAGGCCACCTTCTTCGACGACCTTGCCCTCGATCCGGCCGCGGCGGCCAGCGCTCCCGCCAGCTGGGAGGGCCTGCAGCTGGATCGCTTCCGCGCCTGGCTGGCCGGGGCGTGGCCCGAGGCCCTTGCCCTTTCCGACTCCGACCTGCGCCGCACCCTCGAGCAGGCCCGCAGCCTCTATCTCGACGACGCTTCCCCCACCACCACCACCAGGGCGGAATGGTCGGAATGACCGGCCAGGCGGACGTCGTGGTCGTAGATCACCCGGCGCAGCCGGCGGTCCAGCGGCGGTGAGGCCAGGGCGTGGTCGTAGCGGAAGCCATGGCCGCCGCCGCTGCCCGCCCCCCCCATCCGGCTGAACCAGGTGAACTCGCGCTCCTGTCGATGGCGGCAGCGCCAGGCATCGATCCAGCCCTGGGCCAGCAGTTGCTGAAACAGCGGCGAGGCGTAGAAGGTGCGGGTTTCGGAATCCTCGAACGGGATGCCGCAGTTGAAATCGCCGATCAGCAGCGCCGGTTGCTCCAGCCATGCCGGCGGCAGGCTGAGCAGGCTTTGGAACAGCGGGATCTGGGCCTCCTTCTGCGGGAATCGCACCCCCACCAGCTGCAGTTCCTCCAGGGGCAGATCCGGCTCGGGCCCCTGCGGCCCGGTGAACCGCAGCCGGGTGGCGAGCATGTGCACCGTGGCGCCGGGATCGGGTGTCAACGGTTCGGCCTCGAACGGCCAACGGCTGGCGATCATCAGGCCGTTGTCGCGCGGGCCGGGGGTGGGGGCCACCTGGTGATGGCCCAGTCCGAGGCGCGACAGCCCGGCCCGCAGCCGCTCGCCGGCATCCCCGCCGCGGAATTCCTGCAGGCAGACCACGTCCGGTGCATGGTCGGCGATCGCTTCCAGGATCGCGGTGCAGCGGCTGCCGCCCCCCTGCAGGATGTTCCAGCTCAGGAGGCGCAGTTCTCCTGTGCTCATGGCGTTGCCGCGCCCTCTTCGCTCCAGCCCCCCACGAAGTATTTGGTGCGCCATTCCTGGTAAAACACCCGGATCTGCTCCTCCGAGTCGCTGACCCGGATTTCATGCACCAGCGGCTCCTCGCGGTTGGGGCTGTAATCGGTGAGGTGCAGCACGAAGGCGGAGTGATCGCGGCTCACCTCTTTCTTGTTGGTCTTCCAGAGCAGCAGCTTGCGCACCATCGTGGCCCCCTTCAGCCGCTTGGTGGCCACCGCCCGCTCGAGCACGGTGCTCAGCGGCAGCCGGATCTCGCTGGCTTCCCGTTCGATCTCCGGGATCTCCACCACATCCGCGAGCTGGGTCAGCCGCACATCCTCGGGGGTGGCGCGCTTGTCGTCCCGCAGGCGCACGAACTGCGGCGACAGCAGGCTGCACAGCGGTAGCCGCCGCACCCCTTCCCAGCGCCGCTGGCGGCTGTTCCAGTCCAGCACCATGCGATCGATCGTGCTCCCCTGAGACGTGCGCGAGATGATGTCGAGACAGGTGAGTTCCACCACCGGTCCCGGCGCGATCATCCGATAGCCCACCTGGTCGGAGTTCACCTCCACCACATCGCTCTCCACCACCTGCTCCTGCAGCTGCCGCAGCAGCTCGCCCCTCGCCTCATCGCTGAAGCCGCCTCCCACCCGGCCCACCACCTGGAAGCTGTCGCCATCCCGCGGCACCCCCACCAGCAGGCTGTGGAGCATTCCGGCCCGATCGTCGATCCCTTCGGAAAAACCCAGCACCACCAGATCGAGGCTGTGGCGGGGCTTGATCTTGAACAGGCCGGTGGCATCGCTGCGCAGCACCACGCCTTCCGCTCCGTCCTGTTCGACCCAGCGCCGGTACTGGCTGAACACCTGCTTGCGATCGCCGTTCACCGTCTCCACCACATGCACCCGGTCGCCCCCCTTGCAGAGGCGCCGGGCCTCGGCGAGGGCGTCGCCATAGCGGCTGGAGGGATCGGCTCCCTCCAGTTCATAGACGTCGAACACGGCGAAGCAGAGACTGGCCACTTCGTCGGCATCGGCGGGCTTGCGCGCCACCCGGCAGACGTCGTGCACCCTCGGCCGCTGGCCATCGGGGCGCCGCACGTACAGCTCACCCCCCAGCACCGCCGAGCGCACCCCGGCGGCGGCCAGCAGCCGGGCGGCCTCCGCGTGGAACGGCGCTCCGACGCGCACGGTGCCACCGGGGTTGAGGGTGAGGCAGGCGCCGTCGCGGTACACCAGGCAGGTGAACTCGCCGTCGATCTTGCGGCTGATGAAGTAGTCGTCGGCGGCCGGCAGCCGTTGTTTGGCCGTCTCCAGATCGAAGGCCCGCATCAGTTCCCCCAGCTGCCGACGCTTCAGGCGGGCCAGCCGCAGCCAACCCGCATCCGCCAGACCCTCCGGCCCGCCGCTGCGATAGCCGGCGCAATGGCTCCGAAGCGTCGATAGATCCACCAGGGCCGCTGGATCGGCAGCAGCTTCAGCGACGCTCTCGCTGCTGGCGGCCTTGGCGGCCTTGGCGGCGGCGGTGCGACGGGCGGGGGTCATGGCTGTTCCTCCTGGCTCAGGGGGGCGGGCGTCGGCGCCTTGAGCTCCGAATTGGAGAGATGCAGCAGCAGCAGGTAGCGATCCCCATCCACCCTCCCCTCCAGGAAGCCTCGATAGGGCACGCTGCCGCGGCGGAACACCAGGGGATCCTTGCCGCCGCTGCCGCCGCCGATCAGCATCAGGCTGCTGGTGCTGGCCAGCTCCGTGGCCATGCCGTGCAGGAAGTCGTAGGTGAGTCCGTTGATGTGCACGATCTGGAGCAGATCACTGAACACGTAGCGCCGTGCCGCTTCAGCCTTGTCGATGCGGCGGCCGGTCCAGCTGAGCGGAATCGCGGCGTTGGTGTTGGCTTCGGCCCGCTGCCGCGGCCTGCGCTCGATCACCCGACCCTGGGGATCGCGCACGATCTCGTTCTGTTGCACCTGGAACACCGGCTTCTCGTTGCGGTCGATGAACAGTCGGGAGAGAAACCACAGACTCTGGCCGAAGCGTTCGAGATCCACCTCGGGATCGCCTTCCACCAGGCCTCGGGCGATCGTCTCCGGATCCCCGAAGCGCTCCTGCAGGGCATCGAGGTCGTGGTCCACGGTGGATTTGAGGATCCGCCGCGGACTCGGATAGCGCTGGTCCGGTCCGACCCAGCGCACCCGCTCCTGCAGCCGCAGCCCCATCGCTTTGACCACCGCATCGCGTTTGCGACTGTCGGAGAGGTTGACCTCGGGCATCGGTTCAGAGCATGTGGAAGTCGAGTTCGGCAGGAGCCGCTTCGCCGTCATCGGCTTCCAGGTCGGCTCCGCAGGCCGCCGCCTGCTCGAGGGTCACGTACTGGATCGCGTTCGGCACACCGATCAGCAACCAGCTCGTGCCGTCCTCTCCGCGCAGCAGGAAGGCGGGGTCGGTGTCGAAACCGCCGCGATAGCTGAACGGGAACCGGAAGATGCTGCCGGCCTCGAGCGCCTTCAGAAACCCTGGAGCGAGGGCTTCCCCTTCCGGTGGTTCCAGCGCATAGGTGAGCCGGATGCTGTGCTCCAGGAAGGTCTCCACCTCCACGGTCTCGGCGAGGACCACCGGCTGATCGAAGCTGGAGGGCACGCGCTGCAGGGGCTGACCCTCGCCATCCACCGCCGTTAGCTGGTCGCTGCCGAGCCACAGCCCGTCGGCATCGAGGTAGCCGATCGCCGTTCCTCCCGGAGGGATCAGGGTCTGGCCATCGGCCGCCAGGGTCGCCAGCTCGCAACGGCCCCCTTCGGCATCGAGGCTCTCCACGTCGCGGGTGCCGTAGAGCCGGGAGCGATCCACCTTGCGGAGGGCGCAGCGGAAGGGCTCACCCTGGTAGTCGAAGCTGAGCAGACGGGGCATCGCCGGACGTCAGGAGGGATCGCACAGGCGCCGGACATCGTCCAGGGCCCGTTCAAAGGCCTTGAGTCCGTCGTCAAGGGGACGACAACCCACGGCCCGATCGTCAACGTAGGCAGAGGCGAGCGGTTTGCCTACACCTGTGGCGATCTCGCGGTAGGCGAAGCCGTGCTGATCGAGCCAGTCGCGGATGCGCGCCTCCGCCTTGCGCACCGCCGCTTCCGGTCGGTCGGCGCGCAGCGTCAGCCGGGCGGTGAAGATCACGATGTCCGCCTGTTCGGCCAGGGCGCGGGTGAACTCCACGGCTCCGTCCACCGGATCGCCCAGATCATCGGCACCACGGCCGTAGGTGCGGTCGGCCAGCACGCCGTCGAGATCCACGCACACCCGAGGTCGGCCCTGGCGCTCGAATCGCCGCTTGCGGGCGGCCGCCGAGCGGACCGGCCCCTGGGCTACCGCTGTGGCGTCGCTCGGGTCGGGAGACAGCCGGGAGCCTCCGGCCTCGGGAAGCGCTTCGCCAGCGGGTGGTGGCGGTCCCGGCAGGTTCTGCAGCATCGCATCGATGGCGGCATGACCATCGAGCCAGGGATCGCTCAACCACTCATCACCACTCCACAGCCTCGAGTAATGGGGCCGGGTGTGGTGCATGCCCGGCAGGCGGAACCACGAGCCGAGCGAGCCCGGCTTCGGTTTTTTCGGGAAGATCTCCGGTTCCTCCTCCAGGTGGTTGGGCTCCCAGGTCTCGGCGATCCGCTTCACCAGTCCGTAGACATCCGCCGTGGGGGCCGGCTCGGCGAACAGCACCCAGAGGTGGTAACCGCCGGCGCCGCTCGAATCGAACAGCATCGGTTCGTAGCCGAGCTGCTGGAACTGACGCCACCACTGCAGGGCCCCCACCAGATTGCGACGCGCCCGCTCCTCCGCCCCCACCGCCTCCAGGTCGTGGTTGTCGATGTCGATGGCGAGCCAGCGGCTGGTGCCCTCCGCACTGCTGGCATGCAGGCCGATCAGCTGGGGCCGGTGGTGACGCCGGCTGGCGAAATGGCGGGTCAGCTTGTCGAGGGTGACCATGTCCTCGCCCTCGCGCATCGAGGGCACCGGCAGGGTCATCGCCTTGTAGCTGCGTCCCGCCTCCCGGGCTTCATGGGGGGCCAGCAGGGCGTATTGCCCCCACACATCCCGACGATTCACCAGGCGTTGCATCGCCCACTCGCCCAGTTCCCGCGAACGGGCCTGCCACTCCTCCCCGAGGATCTCTTCACCGGCGGTCATCGGGGGGCGCAGGCCTCACGCCTCTCCGTGTTAGCCGTTCCGTTCGCTGATGCCTACGGCGGTCCCTGCTGGAACCGGCGTTTCAGCATCTCCAGGTCTTCGCAATAGGGCAGCCGGCCCATCTCGGCGGCGCTCTCCACCGGCCGGCGGTAATGGCGCTGGAGGGCCTGGATCTGCAGGGTGATGCCGCACTGGGCCGCCATCCAGCGCAGCAGCGGCTGGCGTTGCTCAGGCATCGCTCCGAGAGCTTGCGAGCGTCTCAGCAGCACCCCCAGCTCATTGGCCCACAGCGAGAGCGTCACCGGATCGTCCTGAACCCTGCCGCGGCTGAGGGCCGCCTGATCCCAGGCCGTGCGTCGATCGGGGCGGAACAGCACCACCGGAGCGATCACCAGGGCCAGCAGCGCCGCCAGGGCGAGCCAGAGCTTTCGTCGGCGCCGGACGGGGGCCGGGGTGCGTGCCGGTGTGCCCGCCGGGGACCGCGATCGGGGCCTTTCCGGTGGGGCGACGGGGCCAGGCGTCTGGCCGCTCGGGCGGAGCGGATCCGGCACGGGACAGTGCGGCTAACGATTCACCCGTCAGGCTGGCATTGATCCCGCCTCCCCCCTGTGCTGCGCTTCGCCACCGAACTGCTGCCCGCGCTGCTGGTGGGTCTGCTGCTGGGGCACCGGTTTCCTGGGCTGCCCGCCCACCTGGCGCCGCCGCTGATCCGCTGGGGGGTGCCGATCAGCCTCGTAGGGCTGCTGTTGCGCTCCGGCCTGCACCGGGAGCTGCTGGTGGCAGGGGCGATGCCGCTGCTGGCCACGGGGTTGGGGCTGGCCTTGCTGCGCCTCTGGCCTGCCCTGCGGCGACGGATTCCTTCCGGCACCCTCCAGCTCGGTTGCCTCACCGGCAACACCGCCTACTGGGGCCTGCCCGTGGCGATCGCCCTGCTGCCTGCCTCGGCCCTCTCCCAGGTGATCGCCTACGACCTGGTGGCCACCCTGATCACCTGGACCCTCGGGCCCCTGCTGGTGCAGGGGATCCCGGCCCGGCCGGGATCGATCCTGGCGGGCCTGCGCAGCAGTCCCGCCAGCCGGGGCCTGGTGATCGCGCTGCTGCTGCAGCTCACCCCCTGGAGCGGCGCGATCGCCGGCTGGTTGTGGTGGCCATCGCGGCTGGTGATCCTGCTGGCCCTGTCGGTGGTGGGCATGCGGTTGGGGGCGATGCTGCAGGCAAGGCAGTCGGTGCTGCCCGCCGGCACCGGGGTGGGGGCCGCCCTCTGGGGCAAGTTGCTGGTGCTGCCGGCCGGGATGCTGCTGCTGGCCCTCACCCTCCAGCTGCCGATACTGGTGCGGGATGCCGTCGTGCTCCAGGCTGCCGCCCCCACGGCGATCTCGGTGCTGCTGCTGGCGGAGGCCAGCGACCGCGATGGCGAGCAGGCGGCGGGCCTGGTGCTGTGGAGCACATTGTTGGGCCTGGGGAGCGTGCCGCTGTGGTGGATGCTGCTGGCCAGGCTCGGGCCTGCCTGAACCCCAACCCCCTGCGGCTGCGCCAGGCTGGGGAGCCGATCCCATCCGTTCGCGCGTGACCCAGGTCCCAGGAAGCCTCAGCCAACGGCTGCGCAGCAGCTTCTGGCTGCCCCTGCTGATCATCGCCATCCCCTGGGCCCAGGAGCTGATCGACCAGCTGGTCTTCGGCGGCCAATGGAACCTGCCGATGGTGCCGGGGGGCTCTTTCGTGGGCGTGCTCACCGCCCCCTTCAGCCACAGCGGCTTCGGGCACCTGATCAGCAACACCGTCTGGTTTCTGCCGCTTTCCTGGCTGGTGCTCACCAAGAGCCACCGCGACTATCTCGCCGTCTGGGTTGGGGTGCTGCTGGCCTCCGTGCCCGTGTGGCTGTTCTGGCACACCGCCAGCCATGGCCTCTCTGGGGTGGTCTATGGCCTGCTGGGCTACCTGCTGCTGATCGGTTGGCTGGAGCGGCGTCCGCTTTCGATCCTGCTTTCGGTGGTGGCGCTGGTGAGCTACGGCGGCCTGCTGCCCAGCCTGCTGCCGCTGCTCAGCCCCCCGGGGGTGAGCTGGATCGGCCACATTTCCGGTTTTCTGGGGGGACTGCTGGCTGCCCTGGCGATCCACAGGGAATAGTTCGATGGCCCCGCTGCCTGCTCCACTGCAGCCCCCGCCCGTAGCGGCCATGGTCCAGCTGCGGGGCACTCCCCTCTCCGGAGGTCGTTTCGAGGGCGGCACCATCCAGCCGCTGGAGCGGGCCAGCGGCGGCGACACGCCGGTGCTGAGCTTCCGCACGGCCCGGGGACCGGCGCGGCTGCTGCTCGATACCGGAGCCTCCTCCTCCCTGATCACCCCGGCCCTGGCCGACCGGCTGCGGCTGCCGGCCACCGCCCTGGATCCCAACCGTTTCGAACTGGCCGGCGGCGGGGAAGGCTGCTCCGCCCTGCGGCCACGGCGCACGCAGCTGCCCGTTCTGGACATGGGCGATGCCGCCAGCGGCCGGCTACGGCTGGTGGGCCTGGAGGCCCTGGTGCTGCCGGTGGCCGCCCTGCCGCCGGGGGTGGAGGGGGTGCTGGGGGCCCCCAGCCTCCGGCAGCTGCCGATCCGGATTGAACCGGCCGCCAACCGGCTGGCCCTCGGACCCCCCGCCCTGTTCCCCCCCTTGCCCGCCGGCCCCACCCTCCAGCGGCTGCCGTTGCGCTGGCAGCGCGGGGTGCCCCTGCTGCGGCTCCAGCCCCGGGATGGTGGAGCCGCCGTTGAGGCTCTCGCCGACACCGGGGCGGAGGGGCTGTTTCTCTCCCCCGGCCTCGCCGCCCGCCTGGAGCCCCGCGGGCCGGCCGAGGTCCTGCGGCTGGTGGGGTTCTGCGGCGAACAGCGGGTGGTGCGTCAGCCGTTCAGCGGCCTGGCGCCGGTGGGGGCGGGGCCAGGTCGCGGGCCGATCGAGGGCATCCTCACCGTGAATCCGATCTTCCGGCAGCTGGGGGTGGAGGCGATCGTGGGGCAGGAGCTGCTGCGGGATTCCACCCAGCTGTGGCGGCTCGATCTCACCCCTCCCCGGCTCGAGCTCATGGATAGGCATTCGGCACGAAGAAGCGCTCGCTGAGCGGCGGCCGCTGGTAATCGCCGCTCTCCTTGCGGGGCGGCAGCTTGATCGGCTTCGGGGTCATGTCTTCGTACGGCACCTTGCCCAGCAGGTGGCGGATGCAGTTCAGCCGGGCCCGGCGCTTGTCGTCGGCCTCCACCGTGAACCAGGGCGCCTCGGGGATGTTGGTATGGGAGAACATCTCATCTTTGGCCCGGGAAAACTCCACCCAGCGGTCGCGGGCCTCCAGATCCATCGGGCTGAGCTTCCAGCGCCTGGCCGGATCGTCAATCCGCGAGCGGATGCGGGCCTCCTGCTCCTCATCACTCACGGAGAACCAGTACTTGATCAGGCTGATGCCGCTGCGCACCAGCATCCGCTCGAATTCCGGGGTGGAAACCATGAAATCCTCCACCTCCGCAGAGGTGCAGAAACCCATCACCTTTTCCACGCCGGCCCGGTTGTACCAGCTGCGGTCAAACAGCACGATCTCGCCGGCGGCCGGGAAATGCTCCACATAGCGCTGGAAGTACCACTGGCTTTTCTCCCGTTCGGAGGGGGTGCCGAGGGCGACCACCTGGCAGCCCCGGGGGTTGAGGGGTTCGGTGATCCGTTTGATCGTGCCGCCCTTGCCGGCCGCATCCCTGCCCTCGAAGACGACGATCAGCCGGTACCCCACATGCTTGATCCAGTACTGCATCTTCACCAGTTCCACCTGCAGCCTGCCCAGCTCCTGTTCGTAGAACTTGCGGTCGAGCTTGGGTGGTTGCCCCTCCGGTTGGGCGGCGAAGTCATCGAGGATGGGGGAAGGGTGATACGCGTCGTTCTGGCTGTTTTTCTTGCCCATGCCTGCGGCCGTGTTCAGGGTTCCACTAACGCTCACTCAAAAGCTGCTTGAGCCAGGCGGGCCAAAGGCGAGGAATGATTTAACCCCGTCAGGGCACAGCCCTGAAGCGTCAGTGTTCTGGCTGAATACAGAAAAGCCCCCCGGCGTTCAAGCCAGGGGGCTTTTCCGGAGCAGCCGGGCAAGGGATTGGCGCTCTGGTTCCGACGCGAGGGAATCAGCCGCCGGTGCTTCCTTTGTAGGTGGGTGCAGGCGGGAATGGACTGCCACTCCCCCGACCGTCAACCAAACGAAACAGGGGTTCGTCGAGATACACCCGGAGCCCATTGGTCGATCAGCCGCTCCAGGCGCACCACGCGGTAGCGGCTCTGCTCGTCCGGCTGG
>Ga0164292_10003362_pt1 | contig 13096 bp, 26 predicted proteins | sample GEODES117metaG_FD_111486 | JGI IMG/M metagenome (GOLD analysis project Ga0164292, IMG submission 111486) | Eutrophic lake water microbial communities from Lake Mendota, Wisconsin, USA - GEODES117 metaG | ecosystem: Environmental > Aquatic > Freshwater > Lake | place: USA: Lake Mendota... | reverse complement strand
TCGTTGTTAGCTATTCTTTTAAGATTCTTAACTAAATTTCTTCTGTTTCTTTTTGGTTTACCTTCTTTTCTTGCCTTTGCCATAGTGATTAACATTATTTTAGAATATATATTAAAATAATTTATAAAATGCTTGTCATTTATAAAAACTTCCGTATATTTGTATAGTTAATAAATAAACAAATAATCACTACAGACATGAAAACAGTAATCTTAAAAGGTCAAGAAATCAAAATCGGTTCACAAGTACGTTTTGTTAACGATAGAGATCTTTATGTTGATGTTAAAGACATCGTTAAACCAGTTGTTGGTCAAGTATACACAGTTCGTGGTTTTACTGACTTAAATGGTTTTCTTCTTGAAGAAGTTAAGAATATCAACTTCGAGTGGACTGACGATAATGGTGACGTTGAGTCTGTTTCTGAGCCAGGATTTGCAATTTGGAGATTTGAGCCAGCTACACCACTTGGACAAATGTCAATTGATGAAAAAGCATTGGCTGATGAGTTCTCAAAAATCCTTGAGCAAGTATCAAAGACTATCAAAGTAACTCAATAATACATTTATGAAAAATATTTTATTATTACTTTTCTTAAGTATCACTCTTTTTAGTTGTAAAGTCTACAAAGAAACATATGTGTTGGAAAAATATCCAATAGAGTGGTATGATGAAATTGTAATTCCAAGTGAGCATTTCCACTACAAAGATGATTCTAGTAGTTGGAAATGCTTTTACTATGAATCAGATACTGTTTGTTGGCATTATGTGGACACTATACAAGTATGTACTCTGATAAAAGTAGAAAAAGTTAAAAGGTATACAATAAGATGAAAATGTATGAACTAGTAGGAAAAGATTTTAGAAAGACTGATGATATCGAAAAATCAAAGTCCATTAGTTTATTTCTTACATCATATGGTGACGTTTCAGTATCAACAGTCTTTCTGGGTTGGGACCATTCTTTTGGTTCTAACTCAGAACCTATACTTTTTGAGACTATGGTATTTGAGGGTGTTTATAATGAATATCAAATAAGATATCACACTTATGACGATGCTGAATTAGGACATGAAGATGTCTGTAAAATGATTTCTGATGATCCTATAGTAATGGAATTCACGAGAAATCAAAAACTTGGAAATTTACTCAAATGATTCTTTAGTGAACTGCTTGTCAATATCAGGCAATCCTTCCTTAAATTCTTTAGCCCATTTAGATTGACCTAATAAATATTTAATGAATTTTTCTTGGTGTTCTTCATCAACATAACCATAAATAACTTTATCACTACTAGCCGATCCAACTCTCACAAATTTATCTTTCTTTAGTTTGAATGACATTTCAATAGGTTGTTTCAATAATTCACTTTCTAACTTAAAAACCATTGATGTGCTATCAGCAAATAATTTACTGAAGAATCCCTTTTTCTCTTCAGCAAGAAATACTTCACAATCGATTAATTTACAGTTATAACTACCCCATTTTTTCATAATAGGATTAACGAGACCATTACAAAGGAATTCATCTGGTTTATCTGAAGCCTTTTCTTCTGTAGGTTTTTTTGACTTATACTGACCACCAGCTATAGCACCCATTGATCCTGGTACCATTTCATTGACCTTATATGATTCGAATGTTTTGATATATCTCACCTTTAATTTCAATTTTTTTTATATATTAAAAAAAATTAAAAATTTTCCCACCAAACTAAATATTTAATTGAATCATTGTTTGGATTGTCTACTATTAAAAGATGTTCTGCATCACTTGGTGGAGTTTTACCGATTAAAAATTTGTAAAGATTTGAAGACTCGATATATTCAACTTTTCTTACTATTCGATTATTATCTATTTTATCACCTACTTTTGGATAGTTAGTGTCTTCTAAATGATTATACTTACTCATTTTACTATCTGTTTTATTTTTTTATTTCTAATTATTATTTTCCAGTCTTCTTCTGATATAACTTCTCTACTTATTGATGAGTAGAATCGATTTTTACAACATTCACAATAAAATTGATTGTTAACGAATCTATCTGGTCTGAAATCTGAGATGTACTTACCATAATTGCACTTTCTACAAACACCATTATTCCACAAAATTGTGTTTATATAGTTTATTGGTTTTAGAAGTAAAGTGATTAAAAAATGTATTACAATTATAAAAAATAGTCTTATATAATTAGTAATATTTTTTAGATTTATTTCCAGAGAACTTGAACGAGTAGAATTCCTGCGGCTAAGCATAAACTTACAATAGTTTTTGTCGTGAGAGTTTCACTCATGATGAAATGTGAGAGAACTGCAAAAACAATTGCACCAACCGCGAATCCAATTAGTCTACCAGGCCAAACTTGACCATCGAACGCCATAGAACAATACTTTGTAAAATAAATTAAAAGTATAGAAATAGGAATGCCCGTTAGTGACATCAATAGAGGATGTTCTTTTGCCCAACTCCAAAAGAATTGACCTTGTGTTTGTAGATATGCTAGTATCTGAGCAAACACAATTGTAACTAATGATATTATGAAATTTCTCATCTTTTATAAATCAGTTAAAACCTGCTCCCATTCTTTATATTGATCAGGACTCGGAAGATATGTGTATTTATTTGTAATTTCTCTAACCACTATAATATCTCCATTCTCATCTTTTGTTAACACCTTATAAGGTGCTGGATATCTTATCCCAATCCTAGTTGGATTATCCATAAGACCTATCGAAATAGTATTGTCTTCTTTCTTATAACTTCTAGCAACAGTATCATAACTGCTAAACTCTTTGTATGGTGTTATAGATATAAATCCATTTTCTAACAAATATTTTTCAAATCCGGTCATTATCTCTTATTTTTTTCTTTATTATCTTCAAATTTAAGGTAAAAGTAAGTCATAAATACACCTAATACTATTGAAACTGGTAAAATGATATACCAATAATTCAATAACAAAAAGTTAGATATATCAATCATTTCATAAATAAATTCCATCATATTCCTAAATTTTTAATTTTTTTATTTCTATTAAACTCTATAATCTCAGACTTAAAGTTTCCATCGTATCCAGTCATGATATGAGACAAATCAGACTTGGTTATAATTCCTTTACTGTTTACTTCAATCCAATCACAGGTCCAGGTAGTTTTATTTATTCTACTTCTCACCTTAACAAATACTTTATAACAATCTTTAGAAACTTTAGATGTTGTGAAAAATCCAATCAGTGTTATTCGCCAATGTGAAGGAACTAATTTTTTTAATGACCTATAAGTTCTTAAAAATAATATAATTCTATGGATTGGAAAAACTTTAGTTTGTGAATAAAGAACACCAGACACGATTAAAAACATAAGTATAAACAAAGGAACGTATCCAGTGAGTACAAAACCTACATTACTACCTTGTGAATAAAAATCTATCATGTCTTATAGGTTTATTAATTAATTAACAAATAGTTTATTTTTATTTTGATTAAAATAAATTATAGATTTTGCAAAGTCTATTTAATATATAAGTTATGAAATATCTTAAGTACTTTGAGAATCACAACAAAGTTGATGTAAATAAAATTGTTGATATAATCAAATCAGATTGTAAGCCTTTTATAGAAGAACTAAAAGTGTGTGGATTGGGAGTAAAAACAATAAATAATCACCTTCTTTATAGAGGATTTAAACAAGCTGAAAGATATGAAGTTTCACCAGGTATCTATCAAGTAGAAAATTTTGGACAAAGATCACCACTACACACATCAGTTGAAGTATCTGATTTATTTGATGATACTTTTGAAAAAGTATTCGGAGTGAGACCAAGAAAAGATGGATTTTACGCTAGTAAAAGTAAATCAGTTTCTCAAGATTACGGTGAGTCTTATCTTTTATTTCCAATCGGTGAATATAGATACTTTTGGAATACTGAGGTTGATGACTTCTACACACACATAAGAGATTTAGATTGGTACATGGATCTTTTTGAGTATCCTGATGGATCACTTATTGAAATAAACTATGATAGAATATATGGTCCTGGAGGTGCCGGTTTCTGGATGTTTGATAGCATTGAATTATCTGATGGATTATCTCACTCAGTTAAAATGGCTAAATTAGAATTTCCACAATTATCAAAAAAATCAGATGAGGTAGTAAAAAATCTTTTATACTGGAAACCAGAACTATCTGAAGATGAGTATCGTAAATACACGGAAGAACAAATGAAAATTGATATAGAATCAATAGTTAGTGGATACACTGATAGTGGATATCAAAAAGTTTTTCATCAAGAAATAATGTTCTTGGGTAATAGTTACTATCTAGTTGATGCTAACTTGATAGATGATATTTTATCAATTCTATAAATGACACAACCAAGCTTGTAAATTAAATCTTCTATTTATCCACTCAGTATTTTCATCCATAGTAATTTCAGTAACAGAATGATAAACATCTGATGGGAAAATAACTAATCTGTTGTTTTTAGATTCTATACTAACAATCTTTCCATCCTTCATAAAAAGTTGTTCACCTCCTGATATTAAACTTTCATCTTTTAGTAGAGTGAGTGCAAATGTAAAGGTAGTTTGTTTATCAACTGGAAAACCAGCCCAACTCATACCAGAAACATTGCTGTCTTGGTGCCAGTTATAATATCCACCGTTTTTATAATTAATTAGATGATAAAGGCAATTATAATTATATTTTGAGTAACAATTTAATTCAGGACTTTTACAATGTCTGAGAAATTCTCTAATACCGGTGTGATAAAAATATTGATATAAATTTATAATAGAATCTCCGATATGTTCGTTTTTATCATCTTCTTCTAACTCAAATGGTAACCATAAATCCTCTCCGGTACAATTATGACTTATCTTTTCTTGAACCTCATCTGGAGTACCAACTCCTGTTGTCCATTTAGACTTTCCGAAAAATGGTTTTAGATTTTCAATATCTGAAAAAAGACTTTCAATATAGTCTTTTGGAAGAAAGTTATCTATGACAACAACTGGTACTTCTTCTAATTCTACTGGTATATACATACTACTTATATACAATATGAATTATAATGTTTACAAAACAATTTTTTTAGAGTTATCAACATTCGTTGGTAGTTATTAACATGTAGACAACCTTTCGATTACAAAACCGTATCTTTGTTAAATAAAATCTCAATATTATGGTAAATCAAGTTTTTTTCTGGCTAATGTTTTATTTAGTCTACTCGTTCAATCTTCAAGTTTTAACCGCTATGATTAAAGACGGTTATTTTAATCATCGATTCTGGACACGGTCAATGCGTTCAGTTTTTATGGTTCCACCATTTGCTTTAGTTGTAGCTGGTCTAATCTTTTTAGTCTATAGCTTAAAGGAAAATTTTAAGAATTTTCTTTTTGTTATGGAGAAAAGATCCGAAGATTAATTAAACTTTAAGTGGGGTAAAACCCACTTAATTTTTTATTTTAGAGAATAATTGTTATATTTGTATAAATTCTAACTAATGGGTATATTAATTCTTCTTCTTTTATTTTTCGGTTTTATTGTAAGTCTTTATATAGCCATACTTGAAGAAAAACATAGAAGACGTGAATAATAAAATTTTACATTATATTCAAGGTAATGTCAGATACTTAACTGACCAGTATAATCTATTACCTAATCACTTAAAAGAACAAGTTAGATATAGAGCATCAATCTGCAAAGAAAGTTGTTTACAATATGGTAAATGTCAAAGATGTGGATGTGATTTACCAGGTAAACTATATGTTACTGAATCGTGTAATCGAGGAGAAAAATTTCCTAACTTAATGAGTTTAGATGAATGGGAAGTTTATAAAAGAGATAATGATATTAGTCTGTAATTCTATCTTCAGCTAATTGACAGTAATTATCAGTTATATCATAACCAATAAATCTTCTACCTAATTTATTTGCGACTGAAGTTGTTGTACCGCTACCATTAAACGGATCTAAAACAACAGCACCAATATATGAGTGCATCTTAATACATCTTTTTACTAACTCCTCTGGGAATGGAGCTGGATGATTTCTTTTTTTAGCACTCTCAGGTGCCATAACCCAAAGACCATTTGTCCACTGAACAAACTCTTCTTTAGTTAAATCAGTTTCACCTTTTTCTACTATCTTAGGACTACCTTTGTGGAAGTTGATAATCATCTCAAATGGTGGTGATATTCTTGGATTTGATGGGCTTTTCCAACTACCCCAAGCGGTTCTTTTAGGAATTGTATTTTTATTCCATATAATAAATTCTCTGAAGGTAAAACCGGACTTCTTAAATAACTCCGTAAATGTAGAATAAGTAGGTTCATTTAAGTTAGATTGAAAGCAACCAATTTGTAAACAAAATCTACCTCCATTTTTTAACACTCTAAAACTCTCATCAATCCATTCTTTACACCAATCATAGTAATTTGATAAATCCATTGAGTCATTGTGTTCAGCGTATTGAATACTTAGATTATATGGTGGTGATGTGACAATTAGATCAACGGAATTAGAGGGTAATTTTTTCATACCCTCTATACAATCCTCGTTATAAATTTTATTTACCTCCATTAGAAAGGATAACAATTTTCAATCATAGTGAATTTCTTATTTGCAATTCTTTTAACTTTAGATATTGGAAACTCAAAGTCTTCTGTATCAATTGCTTCTTCACAAGAGTAGTACATTGACTCCTGACGTTCTGAGATATAATCCCATTTACCTTGTCTTTTCCAATCCTCAAATAACTCTCTTAACTCTTCTTCATCCATTTCCTCAACTTCTTCCGACTTCGTATAGGAATCCTCAGTGATTTGATCTAAAATCCATACTTTTACCTCATCAATATCTTCTTCTCCGGTGATTTCGTATGCTGGGTCAGAAATGTCTTCATCATCTAAATTCTCTTCGTCTTCAGTATAAACACCATTCCAGATAACCGCTGTTCCACATTGAGTTTCTGTTTCATCATACCACTTACAAGTCAATCTAACATCATCAAACTCATCAACACAAAGTGAATAAAGTTTAATTAAAAATCCATCAGAGATATAAGAAGGTGATTCAATTCTAATAGTATCATCTATACCAACAGTAATCCATTTAGTACCAACATTATCATAAAGCCATCCGTGCATCACACCACTATCAGTGATTGGATATTGAGTTTCACCACCGTTGTAAGGTCTGTTAAGTTCTTCTTCAGTGTAAAATGTTTTAACAACTTGTGTTGTTTCTTTACCATATTCTGCGCGAGGCATGGATTCAATCATATCACAGATTTTGTCCATAGCTTCTTCGGGTTCAATAGTAACTTGAGAGTAAATAAAATTTGCCATAATTATAATTTTTTTTAAGATATAAATATCATATCACTGATTGGGTAAAAGTTTAATTATAGATTAATTAAACTATCTAAATTTTTACCAATTACTTTATAGATAGGTTTGTTACCGTGTGGTTCAATATTACCAATTGGTGGTTCGACAATTATTACACCTAAATCTTTGTATTTTTGATAATAAGTTCTAACCTCAGATTCTTTTATGTTTTTTAATCCACCCCATCCCCAAGACCCTTGAACAGCATAAACTGTAGCATTTGGAAACTTTTCTTTTACTAATGAAATAAGAGTTGAGACATCATCATTAATAAATTTACCAAATCCACCGTTTGTTCCAATAGAAAGAATAATACTACTAACTTCATTGTTTACTTTATACTTCTTAAGTGCTCCAATTAACCAAGAAACAGTTCTACCACCAAGCCATAAAGAAGATTCACTACCAGTAGTTGATAATAACTTTGCTTTTTCAGAAGCATTTGCTATATAAGGAGATTGTGAGTCACCTATTACGATATGAAGTGAATCTATTTCTGGAACTTGTACTTTTGGTTCTTCTTTTTTATTTAATACCACATTAAAATCATTATAATCACTAGTATTTTTGTTACTTATACTAGTTGATAAAAAAAGAACTGAAACAAATAAAACGAAATTTTTCATTATAACACAGGTATTACCAGTTTATCAATTGCTGATTTGATTGAAATTAAAATCGAATAGATATCTTCTTCTTTTAATGTACCAACTGATACTCTAAACCAATTAGAATCCTCAGATGCTCCAAAAGCATAAAAAGGAACTATTGCGATTGATGCCTCATCAAGAAGATACTTTGTAATGTCTCTAACAGATTTTATTTCTTCTCCTGATTTAGTTTTATAACCCATCAAATCAAATTGAACTGTTAAATAAATTGCCGCTTCGGGTTTAATAACATCAATGGGATATCCATCCGACTTTAAGTCATTAATACCAGAATATAAAGTAAATAGTCTGTGGCTGATTTTATCTCTTTGTTTAATAAGAAAATTAGAATATGATTTTGAGTTATTCAGAAAGTTAGCTGTTGCTATTTGTTCAGCCTTTGGTGCCCATGCCCCAACGTGAGTTAAAATAGATTTCATTTTATTAATAACTACTTTAGGACCAAAAGACCAACCAACTCTCACACCAGTAGCTGAAAGAGATTTAGAAATTCCATCGACAAAAATAGTCCATTGTTTCATTTCGGGTCTTAAAGTAACTGGATTGTAGTGAACTGTTTTACCTAATGTAAGTTCCCAATAAATCTGGTCATACATTAAATAAACCGGTTTGGAATCACCTCTTCTTTTATTTTCTTCAATTATTAAATCACAAATTTCTAAAAGAGACTCTTTTGTAAAAGTTGTACCAGTTGGATTTTGTGGAGAACAAAGTGCTATCAGAGACAATTCTGAGATATGTGGCTTAATATCATCCGCTGTTGGTAAAAAATTATTTTCCGGTGTTGTCTCAACAATAACTTGTTGAGCTTGATTAAGATAAGTATAGTGATTATTGTTCCAAGATGGTGTCGCGAAAAATACTTTATCACCAGCATCTACAATAGCTCTAAATATAGAATAGATGATAGGACGAGCTCCACCCGCAATTAAAACTTCATCAGTTGAATAATCTAATTCACCTCTTTCTTTAAGTAGACTACAAACTGATTCTCTTAGCTCAAGTACACCTTCAGATGGTGGGTAGTTAGTTTGGTCATTTAAAATCTGATTAACAATTTCAGACTTTAAGTCATCAGGAATCGGAAAGATTTTTGGATCAAAATCACCAACTGTTAGGTTGTAAACTTTTTCACCACGTTTAATCTTTTGATTGACTTCGGCCGCAATCTTCAGGATCTCTGAGCCGATAATATTTTCTGCTAATTTAGATACATTTCTCATCAGATATTATACTCATTTTTTTGTTGAGGTTGACATTTAATATATAACTTATGAAATATTTACAAACATATAAGCTATTTGAGGACTTAGATAATTCTACACAAGTATCTATTGATCAATTCTTAGAAAAAATAAGAATTCCTGAATTTAAGAGACCTGAAATTATTAGTTGGTGGAATCAAAATAGAACTGATTTTGTTATTCATTATTTTGACTTTTCTTCTCCCCAACCAATTGCTGGTGTGTTTTTAGGTGAGAATATTATCGCTATCAATTCAAGACTACCAATGCCACCACACATTAAATTATTTTTAGCTTTACATGAGTCTAGACACTGTGATCAACACAGAGAAGGTCGTTTTATGGAAGGTTATTATAATACTGTTGTAAATGGTGATAAAGAATCATTTTTACAAACATATATGGACTCAGAAAGAGATGCCAATGACTTCGCCATTCAATCAATGAGAGAGTGTGGATTTGATTCAGAAATGAATTTTGAAGAGATGAGACTTAGAGGAAATGAAAGAGCTGGTGATATGGTTTATAGAATGATGTCTAATGATATTCAGAGATTGAATCCAGTTGACTTCTTTGATTTACTTAAAAAACAAATTGGTGTGTGAGATATTTACAAACATATAAATTATTTGAGAATAGTGGTAATACATCATTTGATTGGTTAGTAAGACAGAATAATGAAAACTATCTACAACTACTTGACTTAGTTCAATCAGAAATACTTGATGATCTTAATATAATACCTAAAACAGATGAAACATTCTCAATGGGTTACGACTCAGAAGGCTACCCAGAACACAAATTCTGGACATTTAGATTTAAAAATCAACCCAATTCAGATGATGATACATCTGAATTTATACCAGATAAAGAAATTGATTGTATTATAATATTTAATATAACACCAGATGAGACAGGTGATGTTCTTTCTAAATTAGAAGATTGTAAGAAAAGAATAGAGACACATACTGGTAAAAAATTGTCTATTGAAGAGGAACCAAGTGGACCAACAGAGTCTCCAGAATTCTACGACTATGTACTTAAATTGAAATAATGAGAATTAAAAGATATAAAATATTTGAGTCTACGAATACAAACTGGAACGAAGTAGATGGAAAACTAGAAAGAAATTTTGAGTTTGAGGACTTTTTACATGCACTTGATTTCATAAATAATATATCTACTATTTGTGAAAGTGAAAATCATCATCCAGAAATTAATTGGATATATAATAAAATCACGATAAAACTTTCAACTCACGATGCTGGTGATATTATTACTGAAAAAGACATAAAATTAGCCAATTTAATTGATGAAATATATTAAATCATATAAAATATTTGAGTCTAATATAGATGATATAGAAGACATTATCAAAGACTTATTAGTTGAATTAGAAGATGATGGTTTGATGATTTCGATAGATAGAACTCTCAAAGATGTTGAAGATGGTACATTACAGAGAAAAATTAAAAGAAGTGATATCTATCTAGAAGTTTATATTAACAGACCTTGGGGTTCTTTAGATAGAGAAATGCCTAACTTACCCATACCACCAAGTGGTAAGTATCCGGGAAATCTTTTCTTTTGGTTTGAGATTAAAGATGCTATCACTAGACTCACTGAGTGGTATTATTCACAATCAATTTATGACCCAATTGCTAAAAATCCAAACTTATACAGATGGGAGAAAGATGAATCACCTTTAAGATTTTTTGGATCTGGTATTGAAATGTGTTTTGGCTTTACCAATACAAAAGACTTTGAGAATGTTGGTGACTTAATATCTTTTAGTAATTTTAGAATATTAATCAAATTATAACCAAAACTTAATCTATTTTTATATTAAAACTAATATATGTTAGATTTTAATTTAGATAACAAAACTTTAATGTTATTAAACTCGAAGAAAGCCTTCGAGAGTTTAGACGCTGATGATTTTATTTCAGAAGATAACTTTATTGTAGAAGATTTAGATGGTGTTTTAATTTATAAACATATAGACACTATTGGTGAAAATACTTGGTCACCAAATTATCGTAATTTTTTTGATGAAATTAAAAGCGATAAGTATGATTTAATGATAGAGTGTACTTATGAAAAATACGACTCACTCGAAAAATTTAAAATAAATCCACGTAAGATTATCTCTCTAAAATTTATGACTTATGAAATTTTAGATGTTTCTATTAAGAATGAATTTGATAATAATAGTTTGATAAAAAAAGTAACAAAAACCTCTACAATAAAAGTTAAATCAAAGTATGTCATGGAAAAAGATATCGAAGATAGTGTCAATGGATTAGAAATGTTCATTAAGGAGTTTCAGAGAGACAATAAACTAAATAATTTAGGAATTTAATTATGTTTTTCCTATATTTGCTAAATTATGATACCAACTGCATCAGATATAATACTTCATTCAGGACTTCATCCAAAACGGGTGCATAACATCTATGTCTTTGGAAGTCGTGTTTATAAAACCAACTCAGATAATTCTGATTGGGACATCATAATGGTTGCAAACAACTCAGTAGAAGCAATTGAGTTAAAATTAGAAAAATATAACATTCATATTTATACACCAGATAAGTTTAAGGAAGATTTAGAGTGGCATAGAATAAACAACTTAGAATGTATTTATGCTCCAACTTGGTCTAAAATTCAAGAGAATATAAAATACGATTTAGATATCGAATTTCCTAAACTAAGACATGCAACTTCACATATAAGTTCCAATAGCTGGGTCAAGTGCAAAAAGAAATTAGAAATTGGAGACTATTACACTGGAATAAAATCTCTTTTTCATTCACTTAGAATACCGATGTTTGCAACTCAAGTTGCAACTAAAGGAACTATTTATGACTTCAGGGTGGCTAATCCGATTTGGAAAGAGTTAATGAGTAAAGAATGGACTTGGGAAGAATTGGATAATGAGTTTAGAGAAATGAGAAATGGTGTCTTAACTGAATTTAGAAAAGTGTGTGAGAAATGAATGAACGAGAAATAGAAAAGGCTGTTGAGAAGATGTATGAAGCTTTCAATCCAAAGAATGGAATCACTGCTAGATACTTTAGAAATTATATAAGAAAAAGAAAGATTAAAAGTATTTTCAATGAAAAATAAGATTAAATCCGAGATTTCTCTCGGATTTTTTCGTTTTAACAAGTTAAAAAAGTATATAAAAAAATTAATATATACAAAAAAGTAATAAATAAAAATGAGATATCTAAAAACATTTGAAAACTTTGGTGAAGGTGTAGGATCCACTAACGCGGAAGAAGTAGTTAACTCTCCTGAAATGCAAGCAGCTTTGGATAAAATTGCTAAAGAAGAAGGAATTGATCCAGAACAAGTAAAAGTAGAAGCAGAAGAAATTGCTGCTGAAGAAGCACCTAATGGAGTTTTTGATTTAGATATGGAAAATGCTTACAATGAAGAAGAAGAGCCTATCACACTTGGTTTAATCTTAGGAGTTGCTGCTGGTTTAGTGGCACTTTGGGGTGGATCTATGGGTATTGTTAAATTAGGCCAAAACAGAGAAGTTAAATATCTTATTCATAAAAAAGCTGTACAAAAAGTTCAAGATTTAATTAAAAAAGATCCTTCTATTATCACTAAAGGATATGAGAACTTAGTTAAGACAGCATTTACTGAAATGATGGCTGATAAAGAACTTGTAGAAAAAACTCACAAAATAGTTAATCCACAAGGTAACTTCAGAGTTGGTGGTGGGGCTCCACTATAATAAAAAATAATAAAGTAAAATGAGATATATTAAAACTTACGAATCATT
>Ga0164292_10003360_pt1 | contig 13099 bp, 9 predicted proteins | sample GEODES117metaG_FD_111486 | JGI IMG/M metagenome (GOLD analysis project Ga0164292, IMG submission 111486) | Eutrophic lake water microbial communities from Lake Mendota, Wisconsin, USA - GEODES117 metaG | ecosystem: Environmental > Aquatic > Freshwater > Lake | place: USA: Lake Mendota, Wisconsin... | reverse complement strand
TTTCTGTAATTTTGCCATTCTACTCTAAAGGACGTGTCTAAGATTCCCTCATTTAGGGATTTAATTAGAAGGTTTAAACTGTTAATCGTGTATAACGTATTAGTTTCCTTCTTTCTATGTAAAAGTATCGTATTTGGAAGCACTCTTGTATTAGTACTTTGAACCTCAATATTATAGGTGCATAAAAACTCGTCAGAATCTTCAGATTCCAATACAAATATCTTATCGTACATGATAACATATTCGGATTTAATCGTATCTAAAACCTCTTCCAACTTACTTTTAGGAGAGAATGTGCAAAATAACTTATTCTTCAATTGATCTTGTGTTAACTGTATAAATTCCATAATAAATAGTTGGTTCTTAGTGTTAAAAGTTATAGTTATCGCCTTTTTTAGCTTTAACCTTATATCCGCCCTCTTCCAATATATCTTTAATGTGAGATAATGTACCTTTTCCGTCTGATACTGCATAGTCAATTAGTATTGAATCATATACAACTAAGAGGACTTTACTTTGCTTGTCTTTTAGGTAATCTTTTAGCTTATCTAGCTTTTTTACGTTATTTACCGTTTCTAGGCACTGAATATAGTAGTTAAATAGCTTTTGAGGATTAGCATTTTCTTGGATAAGTTTTCTACCGTTTGGTAACTCTAAAAAACCGTTACTTGTATAGGTAGTCCACATAGCTCTTACTGTATGATATACGTCTTCGAAGAATTCAATATACAAATACTCTTCTTCTACCCCGTTATACATCTGTCTAAAAGTAATTTTCTTAGCTTCTTGGTATTCTTCAGGTGTCAATTCCTCTTTATTAAAATACTGCTTACCTAAATACTCGTGAATTGATTGATTCTGTGGAATATCAGTATGCATTGCATCAGCAATTAATCTTATATGATATCCATCGAAGTCAAACTCTACAAAAGCGTCGTTTTGCGGTATAAAAGCCGTTCTAGAACCGTTTTCTTTATTAAAAGCAAGAAAATTTATACTATTAAATGCATTAGTCGGACGTGAAGTAATGTTATATAGGTTATAACTTGAATAAACCCTATTATCCTGTAGAGATCTCCCTTTCCAAGGAGTTTCAAAGTACTTATCAAAGAGCTTTTCATCTACTAAGATTCCCTGCTCTTCTACCCATTTATATACCTCCGTGTATTTGTCTTGCCATTCAGTATTTGACTCCTTTCCTACATAGTCTTTAACCATTTCAAACATACATTCACATCTTTCGTAGTGTTTTGAAATTGGAATGAGGGTATTTACTTGTGGAGAGTATTTAAGCTTTTCGTAAAAGTCTAAATGTACTGGTGTATAGCATTGAAAATCCTGTATCTTACCCTCTACGTCTAGAACAGTAAAGTATAGGTCGATTGAATTAGGTAAATCTAAGTAATAGGAATGCCACTTTTTATCTAAAATATAAACTTTAGGAATTTCCTTTAAAAAGTCCTCTATTTGAATGGTAGTAAGAGAGAAAGCTTCTGAATGATTGATTGGAATAATGTATCCTTTCTCAAAGTCATTATAGTATAAGACGCATGGTGTAGTTAAAGTTGGATGAGTATGTTCAGACATTGACATTAACTCAATAAAGCACTTTTCTGGTCTAGGCAACTGGGAAAGCTGCTCTACTGTCTCAATAATGAAATACATAACTTTTATTTACAGTAAATATACTATATACTACCCGAAGTAGCAACTGATGTGCTTGTTATTTTTGCAAATTTAGTATAATCTCCTCCAATATACTCTATAATACCTCTAAAACTTTTCTGCTTAGCTTCTGTTACACGTTTATTAGTGGTAAAGACTCCTCCTTGAATTTGGTATTGGGAAATTCTTGTATCATTCAATGGTCCAGTCAATTGCCATAGCATGCTAGTAGTTTCATACCCTAGTACGGTATCACTTACATTACCGTCTTGAATTTTAGTCCAATCAAGTTGTGATATTTCAATAATAAAACCAGGGCCGCTTACGTTCTTAGCGAAGTACCTTGTAAAGTATCCTCGTGTATAGTCTGAATCTAAGGGTATAGGGTAGTAAGGACTTAATGAAGTCAATTCAGCATTAGTATTAACTGTCTCTAAAGCCGATCTTTGAGTTTCAGTATAAGCAAAAATGCTCGTAGCATTAGCTCCTACTCCTCTACTTGCGTTAGACAACTGTGCTACTGGAGTTAATCTTAGATTCTGTCCGAGTACGGGATTAATACCGGTAAAACTAGTATCATTATAAGTAGTATAGTATCTTCCAGTATAAGGTTTTCCATCGGGAGTTACATATTCTCCTCCTCTTGTATACTTATTTGAAATTATTCTAGTTAATGGGAAATATTTTAATGGCATACTTTATAGATTTAACCCTACCGTTTTATAATATTCTCTCAAAGCAGGTAGAGCTGCAGGTGTTAACTCTGTCCACTGATTTGTTCTCCATAACTTATATTGTGTTACTGCGACACTTACTATGTTACTTACGTCATTTTGAGGCGGCCTGAGAACTACAAAGTAATCAGACTTACCTAACTTACCGCCAGTAAGTCCGATGCTCTTTATAGATACAGATTGGCTAACATTGCCTCCAATTCCTACAGCTACATTACCGCTTATACTACTTATAATATCTCCATGACTGTCTCCAGACCAAGTCTTAGTTCTAAAAGTGAGATTATTTGATGCTCTATTTGCTACTACTAAATCTCCTACCTGTAAAATAGTGTTAGCAGGATCTAAGACTTGGAATCCGTTATTGTTTAGTCTTAAAGCTTGAGCATAAAGAGCATGACTGGCATTGAAAGGGAAATTACTTACTCCTGCTGCTTTCATTACGTAGCTTATAAAGGCAGCGCTCCAAGGTTTGTTTATTATAAAGCTATTTACATTTCCAGTTGAGTTCCCACTAGTTGATGCCTGTATTACTTGCTTTTGTATATCTCCTACAAGAGCAGCGGCGGTTACTTGTTTAGTACTTTCTCTTAGCTTAATCATTTGACCTTTAATCTTAGTTAACCATTCATTACTTTGAATTGTATGCGTTAAACCGGTTACAATAAAGGCTATTTTCGCAAGACCGTCTTTTCCTCTTAGAGAAAGAGGTAACCTATCCTGTGGAATAGTAAAGGCATTACCCATTATAATACCGCTAATACCGTCTAAGGTCATTTCTAATTCAGCAGGAATAAAAGGTGCTGCTGATACAATCGGATCGCCAGATTTAACTTTAGACATTCTCTCGATATAGTAGTTCTTAGCAAGGCTAATTCTATCTGTATTTAACTTAAAGTTAGAATATATGTTTATAATGTGGTCATTAAACAATTCAGCTGCTTTTTGGTCATTCGACTCTGCATTACCTGATGAGTTTTTAGAATTAGTATTGTTACCAGACTCTCCGTTAGAAGCATCTTGTATATAGGGTTTATATCTATCTTGAAAGTTTTCATTTAAGTAGCTTAAGGAAGAATGATCAGTTGCATTTACAGATCCTGTATTTGCTTGTGCTGATATTGCTATCATACTTGCAAGCTTGGTAGTCATTACAGACCTTAACTGGAATTGTCTTGCTAAGCCTAAGTTACCTGCTACAGGTAGTTCCTGTGGATCTTTAGATATAGGTAGTAGACCTGCAATTTTTCTATCTTTACCTTCTCCTAACTTAGATTTATACTCCTGTGCATTTAACATAGAAGCTTCAGTTCCATTTAGACTAGGTACCCACTGATCATCTTGAATTTGAACTGTATTTGAATCGTCCCTATAAGCTGCTCTAAAAGCATTTGTATTACCTAAAGCTTTATTAATATCTGTTAGAATTTGCTGTAAAAAAGGTTCTAGCTTAACAGCATGTTCTGCATCTGATCCTGCAGAATTCTTTACAAGATTTAATAAGTAGTCTATGTTTAGTAAGATATCCATTACTCTACCCTGATATGCGTTTGTTTGTGTTTTATAAGGAAATCCTGCTTTATTTATTACTGTTGATACTCCGTTAAACTTGCCTGCTGGATCAAAAATAGGAGTTGCTTTATTAGTTCCTTGCCAGTTTTTAACTATGTTTTGAGGAAAAATACTTTCGTATTGAGCTTTTGTAGCTTGTAATGGTATTAAGCAGGTCAAAGGATCAACAGAAAGTTGTTGAGGGGAAGTTAAGCAAAAATTCGTCTCTGGATTAAAATCAATATAAACGTAAGGTCGTTTTGGAGTACCTGTTGTTACGTTATTATTTGTAGGTAATGCTTTATCGGGTGAATCGTAAATTAAGCACATGTTGTTTAAAAAAGCAAGCAAGTATCCAAATGAAATATACGTAGGAGAATATAATTGACTAGTAGTTCCGTCTTCTCCTCCCTGTCCATATGCAAATGCAAATGCATTACACAATTTAGTAAAGTCTACTTTAGGAATAGTGTCATACAAAGACGGATCAATCATTAAACTACTATTAAACCCTCTTGATGCATATGCAACTAAAAAATCTTTTTCTTGGAGATTTAAAATTGATGCAGGTATATTATTATTGTCTAAAACCCCGTTCATTATCCCGTCTTGAAAAAACTTTTTAGTTAACTCTAAAATAGAGACTGTAATTCCTTGATTAGTTGATTTAGCTATTTTAAGCTGTGCTTCTGCCTGTACGACAGTTAGCATCGCCTGTAATGCTGATGCAAATCCTTCAGCAGCTTCATCTTGTGGTGCAGTAGCTTGATTAATAGCTCCGTTAGTATCTCCTGCATTAGCAGTCTGAGCTACTGCCGCTGTAACATTACCTATTTGAGTAGCAGCTTCGCCATTTAACAGTAATCCAGTATCGTTGGTTTCAAAAGTAAACCTAATAACAACATCTTGATTTGATTGTACGGTAGCATTTGTTTTTATAGCCACGTCTTTTAATACTACATCGCTCGTACCTTTAATAATAAGTTCTCTACTAGTACCGCTTCCTTTAGGGTTAAAAGTTACATTATTAATTGTTCTAGAATTATTTGCTACATACGTACTAGTATTAAGTCCGTCAAACCAAGTACCTAAAGCATCTACAATTTGACCTTGTGTAGGATAGAATTGCTGTGAATTAGGAGAGATTAAGGAATATCCTATTTTAAAGTAGAATGTTTTATCACCAACACTAGTAGGAAGAGATCGAGTACCGTTTTGTAGTATAAGGTTAAATTGAGCTTCTGTATTATTTGTTAAACGACTAAATTGATTTACTCCGTTAACTGAACTAGCTGTTTGACTGTCAAATATAAACTGTACCGGATATCGGTAGTTTGTATTAGTAGGTTTTTGATAAGGGCTAGTAAGTGCAGCTAAGTAAGCTTTTGCCCAATCATCTAAAGCAGCGGTATTAATAGTAACATTTTTAGAATTATCTGGAATAAAACTAAAAAACTTAAAATTACCGGGGGAGCTTCCTGCGGTCAGGGTTTTGTATAAACCTCCGTACTTAGCTTTTAAGTCACCTATAAAAGTCGGAGTATCTTCTCCTGATTTTCCTACGGGGATATAGTAGAAGTCTGGAGTTAAGGTAGCAGTATCGTTTATAGTCTGTCCGGGCTCAGAAGCTTTATAGTAAGCATTATTAGAAGTAAAGAAAGTATTGTAATTACTATCATAAGTAGAGGATACGGTAGATAACTCCGATAAAGTACTTGGTACAGGGAGAAGTATTTTAGGCTGTCCTTCTGTAGGATTCTTCGCGTTGTTAACTATTTCATTTAGTGCATCTATCTGAGCTTGATAAAACGCGTTTAGAGCGTCTTTATTTTTTTTATACTGCTTTAATAAGCCGTCTGGTAGCTTGTAAGCTTGATTAATCCTCATAGAATCCATTACCGAGCCTAGTCCTACCAACTTAACAGTACAGTCAAAACCTCCATCTTGGTTCATAGACCAGTTAAAGTTAGAAACTATACCTAACATCCCGTCGTAATTACCGAAAGTATTTCTTGATCTTTTTGCAATATCTTGCTGTATCTGTTCTTTTCTTTTTCCCTCTATGAACGGATCGTCAATTCCAAATGCATTACGTTGAAAATTTCCATCGTTCTCAAAATACTGTGTATGCCCCCATTCAAGTAGCATAGAATAACCTAGTCTAAAGTACAAAGCTTCTATTACGTTAAGTTGGTTCATATTCCAAACTTTAAACTGAATATTTGCTTGTCTTAGAGAACCTAAACGTCCTGTAGTTTCTATTGTTACTCCTGTTAATCCTGGTAACGGTCTATACCCTAATTCTTGTGTACCTCCTAGTCCGTATGCACCATCAGGTCCGATACCGGCTCTTAAATTAATCCCGTTTCCATTCTGTATAGAAGTACCTGCTTCGAGGATCCAGTTCTTTGCTAAGGAATCTGGAGCATTATAAGGTAATGTAGAATTTAAATTGAAGCGTCCGTAGTAAGTTTGATAATCTTTATCTGATAATTTAAGTATATTAGAGGTTGGCTGTAATTGAATATTTACAGAAGATACAAGACGTGCCCATCCTGCTTTATTAGCTAAAAATAAAACATCTTCGTTTGATCTATTAACTGTACTATTTTGTGCAGCTCTTTGATAGAGCTGTAATAGTACATAACTGCTAAACGGAGAACCTATAACATTAGATAACTTTACGTTACTATTAATATCCATTATTTACTAAATTATAATTACTTAGAATTGACTGTATATTGGTTGGAATTCTTAGTTGAATACCGATAGGAGGGTATATAGAATCGCCCGGTAATGCGTTTGCTGAGGCAATAACCCACCATAGACTTGAGTCTTGGTAGAAATCAAGAGCTATTAAATCTAATCTATCCTCTACAGTTGTAATAACGTAATAGTCGTTATTGGTTGGCTGTATTTCAGGGTATGTATTAGTTTCATAATAGGTACTTCCTGTTACGTTTAACTTAGTAGTCGGTATATTTTGATATCTTGATTGCATAGGGTACTATAATTAAGCGTAAAACTGATCTGTTGAGGTTGTACTAGGATTACTTATAAGAGTTTCTTGCTCTGCTGTAAGTAGAGCGTCTGGTATAAGTGGATCTATTAAAGTCGGATCTAGGTAACGATCTTTATTTGCTATTAATGGTACAAATGGATTAGTATAATCTTGCTTTCTTGGTAGTATGTCCATAATAGGTTTAAAGCTACACTGCACTGTAACCATATGCGGCAATTGTCTTACGTCTCTTTCGTCGAATTCTTGTAATGCAATCTCCCAAGGTGTATTACTGTTATCAATAGTTACATTTACATTATCTAAAAATCCCGGCATTCTATAAATATAATCTCCTATTGTCAATTTAACAACATTTCCACGCATTAAGTTATATTCGGGAGAGTAATCTGGATATACTTGAGAGATAAGTTGATTTAGTCTTTGGTACATCGGTTGCATTTCTTGTCTACTCTGTGCGTACATTTTAAAACTGAAGCTAATACTTCTCTCAAATCCTTGATAAGTTCTAAAGGTTTCGCCTCTACCTAAATACTTAAAGGTATTATACTCTGCAGTATTCGAATCGCTGATTTGTCCTTCTAAGAAAGCTCTAAAAATTAAAGCTACAGAAAAAGCAGGGTTATTGTTATCAATACACTCAAAAGCAAACTTAATAATATCTTTACTCTCTTTTTGATCTACAGCCCAAGGATCTGTTTGAGTTGGATCAAAATAAAAAGGGTTTAGTAGGTTTAAAGTATCTTCGCCTACTCTAGTACCATAGTCAGTATAATTTATTCTAGAATTAGGCGCTCCTGGACTACCGACTTTTAATCTATTAACCAAACTATTTAAGTTATAATCTGATCTAGGGGACCCTAACGGAAGACTATCTCTAAAATCTCTAATTTTAGCTTGAACAGGAGAGTTTCCTGCTTCCCTAGTGTTCTGTTCGGCAATTTGTTGGTATGTAAATGCTATAGTAGAGTAAGGTTGCCCTATCTTTCCATTAGACATGAATAGAGGATCAGGATTGACTTGGCTTAACCTAGTAATATCTGTGTTTGTTGCTCTAAAAATTCTCGTAAAGCCGATTCCGTAATTTGAGCCAGGACCTCCTGGGTAATTAAATAACTGATTCTGTATTGTGGAGATACCTAGTCTATCTACTAACGTAGGATCGATTCCGATACCGTTTACTGTATCTGAATTTATAAGAAAATTTGTATTTCCAATTAATTTTAAAGCTCGTAAGATAGCTAGTCTGTTAGTAACTTCTGTATTATTTTCAGGATTACCTGCAACGTACTGGTAGGTCTGTCTAACTGATTCGTACAGATTAGGATTTACTCCGTGTCTATTAAAATGCGCGCCTGTTCCTTGAACCCCTACTTGTGCAAGAGTATTATTAGGATTATAAACCTGCGTTACAGGTATTACGGCATTTCTCAAAGAAAAGCCTGTAAATTGTAAAGAGTTAGGTACTTGAGTTCTAGGATTACTTAACTGTAATCCTCTTTGTTTTTCAATAAAAGCAGTACCGCGTGGTGAAGAGTTAAAAAACTTCTTAATACGGTCAGCATCAATAATAGCAGCTTGTGTTGTATAGCTTCCATTTACTAGAGAGCTTATCGCTCCCCCTCTTATTGGAAAATCTAAACTAGTTCTATTAAGCTCATAAAAGTTCTTAATATCCGTAGGGGTATTAGCATCTTCAATAGGATTCTGAATGAATGGCTGACCGCTATCACCGCCTCCTGGTTGATCTAGTCCAAATCTCAGGTTAGTAAAGTTTGTCTTAAAGTTAATTAATGGCATCTTAAGATTTATTAGAAGCTTTTAAATAATCTAAGTAGGTAGGTTGCGGTTTTGCGCCGTAAGTAACATCTATTGGATTTTGACTTACAGGAATTACAGAAGAAGCTAATGGAACAGAAGAGCCTCTTACAACAGTTGTTACATTTTGAGGAGTTCCTTCAAACTGCCCTGTAGTGTTAGTTCTACCTTGCTTACTTAGCTGTGAGTTTTTTATTTGATTTAATACTGACATGTTTTATCTTGTATTTTGACCGTAAACGTTTGGATTATACTTCGAAGCAGATTTAGCTATAACTTCTCCGTCTACTGTAGTGTATACAACGAGTTCTATAGGTTGATTACTGCTTTGGTTACTGTTATATGTACCGGCAACATTACTACCTTGCTGCTTCGATCCTTTTTCAACATTACCGCTAATAGAACCAGCAGGAGTACCGCCTAGAGAATCTGTAGAAGATCTAATACTTCCTGCTAATCCGCCAGCACCAGATCTAACTTGAGCGGCCATTCCTGACCACTTTTCTTTATCAGTAAAAGGTAAACTCCCTACTCCGTCAAGCATCATAGCTATGATTTCACCAATCATATTAATTGTACTTGCAAGCTTATCAGCCATTCCTTTAATAAAGTTATTAATTTTTACTGGATCAGTAATAAATTCAAATAGACCTGAATTTCTTAGGAAATCTACAAAGGTCTTTTTAATTCTTTCCATTACTTCAGATAACTTCTCTGCTGTACTTACTTGTGTGTAGGTATTATAGGCATCTTTACCTATCATAGCACTAATTTGCTCTTGTGTCTTACCTTGCTTTTCTAATAACTCTATTTTTTTATTAAAAGTAGTTACGTCTGTAGCACCTAGCTTAGAGTATAATGTCTGTTTCTTTAGAATATCTGCAAGACTATCTCTTGATAAACCAACAGACTGTGCAATTGCCTCTTGTTGAATCCTATTCATCTTCAAGTAGGTATTTGCATCACCTATATTCTTAGTTATCTCCGATGCAAGCTTTGCATTATCGTTATTTAGAGCAGCCTCTCTTGCAGCTGTAAGGTTCATATCTTTACCTGTCAAGACTTGTGCTTCCATCTCTTTAGAAATACTTCCTTCAAAGTCTAAAAAACTTTCTGCTGTACTGTCTAGCTGCTTTAATTCAAATCCAAGTGTTTTTACTGATAGTAGAGCTTTAGTAAGCTTTTCTGGATACTTAGCAAATGTTAGTCCCATTACGCCACTCATCTTTGAAGCCTCTCCTATAATATCATTGAACTTAAAACTAGTTCCTACTAATTTATTAAATGCACCTACTGTGCCTATTACGCTCTGTGTTAGCTTAGTTGCATTTCTACCCGTTACAATAGATGATTCAGCAATCTGCTGTCTTGATTCTGCTTCTAACCCTAGAATATCTCTTAACTTAACGTCGTTTACTAGTATATCAGCACTTAACTGTTTATTTGTACCTAATTGCTTACTAATCTCGACTTGAGACTGTAACATTCTTGTAGAGTTAACTACTATGTTATCACTAGCTGCTGCAATACCGTCGAATTGCTTTCTCATATCATCAGCTGCTTCAGCTGAGATATTTAAAGCTCTACCTACTCTAAAATTTGCTTGTTCTATACCTAAAACGGCATCAAGCATTGCTTTAAAACCATCTACTAATCCTCCTAGAATACCTCCTACAAGCGGAATTGTCTTTAACATGCTACTTAAACCGCCTAAAATACTAGTTGCACCGGATGCGCTAGCTTTACCGCCGCCCATTCCGTAATCTTGACCAGTAAGTAGGTTAGCTGCTCCTGCTAAAGAAGCTGTTAATCCCGCTTTCATTTGATTACCTAATTCTTTTATCGGGCCCATAGCTGCTTTAGCGCCTGCAACTAGGCCGCCCAATGCTCCTGATAAACCTTGTCCTAGTTTACTTTCTTTAAAAGAGTCTATTAAGCCTTTATTCGAAGCAGTTCCTGGTCCTGTATTTGTACCGCCGCCTACTTTCGCACGTGCTACATCTATTGATCTTTGCTTTGCTTCTTTTGTTCTAAATAGGTCAGTTATCTTTGCTCCAATACCCCTTTCTTTATTAATATCTTTAATCAACTGCTTTTCAGCCTGTAATGCGATTTTCTTGTTTCTAGCTTCTAAAGACAAAGCCATTAGAGCACCACCGGCGGTCTTTTTTAGCGATTCTTGCTTAGCTTTTTCTGCTGCTAAGTCTCTCATAGCCATAGCTATACCTCGTCTATTACCCCTTTCCTTAGCATCTTGTAAGTCTATCTCGATCTGCTTAATAGCGGTGGTGGTATCTTTAAACTCAACAGCTTTTCTTAATTCTTCTCGACTTAGCTTATTTATTTGCTCTTTAATATCAAGCTCTTCTTTTGCAGCTTTATTAGCCTGCATTTTTAAGCTCAAGATATTACTCAAACTAGTAGCTTGCTCATCAATAGCGCCGGTCTGCTGCCTTGCATTTTCTAAATCTTGAGTATCTTGTGGATTATTACGTGTAGCCATACTAAATCAACTATTATACAAATAAATAGCTATTTACTTCCTTTTTACCTTAGATGTATAGGTGGGAGTATCGTTTGGAGCTTTAATACCAGGCTTAGTGACTAAGGGCTTATTAGCGGTTACCATTTGTTGGTCGCTTCGGATTTCTTGAAGCTTTTCTAGGTGCTCATTAATGAACTGTATATTAAGTCTTCTTTCGCGAATAGGCATTTGCATGACTTCAGACCATGAAAAACCGCCGCCGCCATGGTAAGTAAGTTCAAAAACCTCTTTTTTATAGATTTGTCTGTACTCAGGTCCCGGGAAAAAAAAATTCCGCCGTTAACGGCAAACTTTGTGTGATTTCTTTACCGTTTGATAAGGTAAAATTGATTGTAAGATCGATATCTGGTGATATACTTGTAATATAGGATCGTAATGGATTAGAATCTTTAGCGATTAAGAAGTTGTCTACAAAATCTCGAACGTCTTTGGGTTCGTAGTTACCATTAACTGATAGGATTTGATGCTTTAGACGAGAAGTAATTTCACCTACTGCAATATTAGCTTTCTTTAAGCCTTTTGCTTCAGCTTCAATTGCTTTCTCATCACCTACAGTTAGTAATTTAAACGTTATAGTGTTTTTAGAATGCGGTAAAACAAAAGTAAACTCGTTTTTATTGTTATATAGAGAATAGTCTACTTCCTTATTCTTTAAATTGTTTAAATCAATGCTAACGGTTTCTTTAGTTTCTGACTCTGAATCATAATACTCAAAGCTATAAGCAGAACCGTAAGCTAAGATACGTGATGCAATTAATAGAGAGTTTCTATCTCCTAATGATAAATCTTCGTACTTAATAGGGGATTTAATAATAGACTGTAGCATTTTTTCAATTGCTATACCCTGTCTTAGTAAGTTAATGTTTGTAAGGATATCTTCCTCTCTCGCTGTCATGTACTTCATTTCGATAGTACCAGACGATAAAGGATTAGTAATGTCGTAGATTTTACCTTGAGAAGGTAATTCAATTATCTCTGTAGGAAGCGTAAACTTTTCTGCCATAATCTTAATTTGTTATATATTGATAAATATATAGAGTTTAAATTTTTCTTATAAATTTTCTTAATAAATCTAAGCCAATTCCTACCGTATCACTTATAATAGACACATAAACAAGCATCATAACTGTATAAAATACAGCGGAATATGTAAAATACGTAGAAAATCCTGTCCAAGTGCCGTCTGTAAGGATTGCATGTATTAGCTCAAAAGTAAATGCAGTTACTCCTGCACATACTATTATACCTAATATAATGAATAGTATTCCTCCTATGAATACTAACGGTATCCAGAAGATTCTTACGAGAATCCCTAAGCAAACTAAGAGGAAAGTATATAATAAGAACGTTGTCATAACTTTTATTTTTATATCTAAATATACGTACATTCTCTCAATCTACCAACTTTTTTACATAAAAAAACCGCCAAAAGGCGGCTTTCTTAATATTCTTAATCGATTAGTAGTTAAGGATACAATAATCCATTCCTATACCTAATTCAATTGTGATAGCATCTTGGTTAGACCAATCGTAAGAACCGAAGTTTGATGTCTTAACGAAAGCTCCTTTGATAATCCACTCTGATACTACATCACCTACTGGGCCTAAAATTGATAAGTTTAAATCTTTCTTGTAGAAGTCAGAATAACCATCACGGCCAGTTACTGATTCATGTGATAAACGAATCCACTCCATTACGGCTTGTTGACCAGAAGGAGAGATTGGGTTATATAAGTTCAAAGTCATATCTTGCCACTCAGCCTTACC
>Ga0164292_10003359_pt1 | contig 13100 bp, 10 predicted proteins | sample GEODES117metaG_FD_111486 | JGI IMG/M metagenome (GOLD analysis project Ga0164292, IMG submission 111486) | Eutrophic lake water microbial communities from Lake Mendota, Wisconsin, USA - GEODES117 metaG | ecosystem: Environmental > Aquatic > Freshwater > Lake | place: USA: Lake Mendota... | reverse complement strand
GAAAAGGGCAAGACAAGCGACGGATCAAGACACGAAAGCACCGGAAAACCCGTGGTACTGTCCGAGCTTCAACAGCTCGATTGTCTGATTGGGACCGGCTAGCGATCACCATCGGGGCCAGCGCTCATCAAACCGCGTCAACAGGCCGGACACATGACCGATCCCCGTCTCGAACCAAAGCTGAACTTACACCCTTGACCCAAACAAGCCGTCCATACATGACTGGATCGGGGCACATTGCCGCGCCTTCGCCTTCTTCGGCGGCGTTCCGGCGCAGGTGGTCTGCGACAATATGAAGTCCGGCGTGACCAAGGCTTGCTTCCATGAACCGCTGATCGACCGGACCTATGCGGACATGGCTGAACACTACGGCACGGCGGGGTGCCCGCCCGGCCATGGAAGCCCTGCAACAAGGCGACGGTCGAGGTTCCCGTCCAGATTGCGGAACGCTGGATTGCAGCACGTCTGCGCAATCAGCAGTTCTTCTCCTTGTCCTAACTGAACGCGGCGATTCGCGTCCTCCTCGATCGCCTGAATGATCGCGTAACCCGACCCCTTTGCTCCGGCCGCATTACCGGCCTTCATCGCTCTTACGGGTCAGTCCGTCCCAGCGTTCCGCATCGGTACGCTCGCCTCGCGGTGAATACCGCTTGTGCTTCTCCCTTGGCATCGGAACGACTGGTTCCTGCAGTTCCACACGAAAGCCCGGATCAGATTCACGCCCCCTATACGTCGGTCGCCGCCCGCCCAGTAGCCAAGTATCCGGTGGACTGATCCCAGAAGATAGAAACGCCCCTAGTTTCGACGACAAGTCTCTGGATTACAATGCGTCAACGGAGGTTCACTTTCGTTCGTCTCTCCGATCCTCACCTGCATGAGGTACCCATCACTCAACAACGATGAAGTTCAAGCGATTGCCCTGCGATGGCACACGCCACTTGCAAGGCCAAAGTCTTTGCAATAACTAATGAGCTAATAGCACGTGTGGAGTTCACATGGTCGGCAATGGACGCTCTTCGATGACGCTGGCGTCGGCGTTTTTCCCCTTTTCCGTGCCCCATACGGTGGTTGCTGTCGCCGTTGCGGCCAGTCTCGCAGCCTGTGGCAGCCTTGACCTGCCTTTAGCAACCAGCGCGCCGGCAACGTCTGCGGCGACACCCGGTTCGCTTTCGGAACGCCCGACCACTGTTCGCCGCGAGCAATTGGTCGGCCGTTGGGGCGTCGCCTCGTTCCGGGACGAAAAGGACCGGAACCGGACGGAAGCCATGGCGCGGACGCAATGCCGCCTGCCCTACAATATCACGCTTGGGCCAACGGACGGCGTAATGATGCACGTGGCAGACGACCCGAAACTCTACGAACTTCGGCTCAAGGGCGCTTCGAACGGCAAGACCTATCTTGGCCCTGAAGCGCCGCCCGGCGATCCGCTGGACCGTGAGCTTGTGTCGATCGCCGAAAAGGAAATCGTCATGCGCTTTGTGGATCCGGATGCCCACACTCGGTACGGCACCTTCATCTATGTGAGATGCGCATGAGCGAGCGGCGCGCTGATCGATCTGCGTGGCTGCGCCCCGCTTTGGCGGGCATTGCCATGCTGATGTCCTGCTTCTCGGCAGCTTCCCAGATGCGTCGGGAGACGCTGGACATCGGAGATGAACCTGGGAGAGTTTCCACCGAAGAGGTCGTGATCGAGGACGGGCCGTATGCGAGGCAAGTCGTTTTCTTTCGCTCTCAGGAAGCCCCGGGTACGGTGGTTGTGCACACATCCGAACGGTTCTTGTACCTTGTCATGCCAGGAAACCGCGCCCTGCGCTATGGCATCGGCGTCGGTCGCGAAGGGTTCACTTGGTCAGGTCTGGTAAAGGTCAGCCGCAAGGCCGAGTGGCCTGACTGGACACCTCCGCCTGAAATGATCCAGCGGCAGCCCTATCTGCCGCGCTTCATGGCGGGTGGCCCGGGCAATCCCATGGGCTCGCGCGCGCTGTACCTCGGCTCGACCGTCTACCGGATTCACGGAACAAACCAGCCCGAAACCATCGGTCATGCGATCTCTTCGGGGTGCTTTCGCCTTGCCAATGGCGATGTGATCGATCTTTTCACCCGCGTACCAGTGGGCACGAAAGTCGTCATCAGGCACGGTCCATCGATTTGAGGGGACTCACATGATCGACATCATCCGCACGGTTTCGGGCGCGATTATCGCACTCGCACTGGGCTCAGGACTGGCGGCAGCCGATACGCTGGCGACTGTCAAGCAACGCGGCAGCCTGATCTGCGGGGTCAGCACTGGACTGTTCGGATTCTCCGAGCGAGCAGCGGACGGCAAATGGAGCGGATTTGACGTCGATTTCTGCCGCGCACTGGCGGCTGCAACGCTTGGGTCGCCCGACAAGGTGGCGTTCGTGCCGGTTTCCGCCAGCGAGCGCTTCGAAGCGCTCAGCCAGCGCCGGATTGATGTCCTTTCACGGAACACGACCTGGACACTGCAACGCGAAGCCGAGTTTGGCTTCCTGTTTGCCGGGATCAATTTTCATGATGGCCAGGGCTTCATGGTCCACCGCGACAGCAACATCACCTCCGCGCTCGAAATCGGTGACAGGACAACCTGCGCGCAGGCTGGCACCAGCGGCGAAGCGCTCGCGTCCGACTTTTTCCGCGAGAACAATGTACCGGCAAAACTCAGGGTCCTTCCGGACGCGGCATCAACGCTGGCCGCCTTCGCGCGCAAGGACTGCGAGGTAATGACGACGGATCAATCCGGACTTTACGCAGAACGGCTGAAGCTGGAGCGCCCAGCCAGCGCGATCATCCTGCCTGACGTCATCTCGAAGGAGCCTTTGGGGCCTGTAACCCGTGCCGACGACGTGCGCTGGCACATGGTCGTGAAATGGATCAATTTCGCCCTGATCGGCGCCGAGGAACTGGGCATCACGTCGCAGAATGTCCGTGAAGCGCGCACTTCCACAAAGCCTGATGTGCGCCGATTTGTGGGTGCAGAGGGAGGCCTCGGCCCCAAGCTCGGCTTGGCGGATGACTGGGCGGCCCAGGCCGTGCTCGCTGTCGGCAACTATTCTGAAATCTACGAGCGGAATGTCGGCACTCGCTCACGCCTCGGGATTCCGCGCGGCCTCAACCAGCTCTGGAGCCAGGGCGGCATCCTCTACGCGCCGCCGGTGCGGTAAGCACGCGTCCGATCGTCAAGCAGACTGCGGCGGGGGCTGTAGGCCTCACCGCCGCAGCCTTATCCGAATCATGTTGTGTTTCGCAGGCCGTGTCGTCAACCGGGCCACCGGCCTGACGTGATCGGGTGCGATCGCCTCGAAGTCGTAGCGGCTGACCAATCCGGCCAGAATCAGGCCGCTCTCGATGGTGGCAAAGGCGGCACCGACGCAGATCCGGGGGCTGATGCCAAATCGCATGTAGCTACCGCTATGATCAGGTCGCGTGTTGTTGAAGGCGGTAACAAAACCGGCGGGTGGAGCGGCGCCAATGTGGTGCTGTAGGGCGGTGTAAAAACCGTCCACTGGCGGGATTGTTCTTTTCGTGTGTTCGAGAAGGACGGTCCGGGGATTGTCCTGTCATGTTGACGAAATGTCGACGAACACCGGCTCTTCGAGCGCGATGATGACGAGTGCGGAATCCATTGATCGCGGCGACCGGTTCCCGTGGGCCTTCATTGGCGGAAATCATTGGCGGACGTCATCGAGCAGGCTGCCTGGCTCTATTTCCGTTTTCCGTTCAGCCTGCGGATGGTCGAGGACCTGCTGGCGGCGCGCGGGATCGTCGTCAGCCATGAATCAGGCACGAAACCGTACGGTGCCGTGCGGAGACATTCGGCCGGACCTGCGCCAGCAAGATCCGTCGGCGTGCGCCTCAGTTCGGCGACAAGTGGCATCTCGACGAGGTCGTGATCTCGATCAACGGCAAGAAGCATTGGTTGTGGCGCGCCGTCGATGCGGACGGTTTGTGGCGGCCTGGTTCTCGACGCCCTGGTTCAGGGCCGCGAGGGTCGGCGCGCAGCGCAGAAGCTCGCGGCAGAGAAGCTCTTGCGCAAGCTCATCCGCACGCAATCCCGCACGCCGCGCGTGATGGTCACCGACAGTCCCGGCAAAGAACGCGCACCTGCCGACGCGGTGCCGCAAGAGGATCAAGAAGCATCGGTTCAAATTCGCCCGATACCTGAAGCGCCGCGTCTTTATCCACGATCACGTCGTAAGACCGCACCCGGAAACGAAAGCGTGACAGCCCGGGGGCTGTCACGCTTCACCACCCACTCAGCACAAGTGGCAGACTTTTACTCCACCGTGGCCGGAAATTGCGCCGCCATTGACATGGCTCGCCCATGATTAACTCAAGGCGTCGAAATCGCCCTGATGCCGTCGGTCGATCCCCATGCTCACTGTGCTGATGATCATCATCAGCACCATCATAATGTCCGCTCGCACTGTGTTGATCATGGTCCCCCGACATAACGATCTCCTCGTCTGGAGGCAAAATCAGCGCGGAAAACGGTCAGACCGAAAAGGTGGCGTACTCGCACCAGTTACACTGAGAGCGCTTCCGCTGCCGAAGATCCGTTTGCACCGATGCGTCCTGAAGATCGGGCGGGGACGGCTGAGAACCTGGAGTAGAGTGTGTACCAAGGTAAATACAGCGATGCCATGAGCGGGATGCTGCGGAGAAGTGGTACTTGCTCCTTCGCTCAGTACTCGTTCGAGATCACCCGTCTCTCGACATTGACACCCTCTTGTGCTGTTCGTAAGTGAGGTCGCTAGCTTGGTTGTTTGTGGGGTTATTCATGAAGGCTCATCGGGTTCGCGCTCTTGCGGCAACGGCTGCACTTTGCCTGCTTGCGGGCGGTTGCGCCGGCAGACCGGAAGGTGTCCTGTTGCCTATGGGCGTGCAGGCTGAGGGCACTGCCCGCGTTGATCTGCTTGTGGCCACTACCCGCTCGGATGTGGGGACCGAGCCCGGGGTTGTCTTTGGCGGCGAACGGTCCGCCAAGATGAACTTCGCCGATATCGCCGTTTCGATCCCCATAGCGGGCGGGCGGGTACCAGGCGAGGTGCAATGGCCCGCCAAAATGCCGCCCGATCCCACGCGCGAATTCGCCACCATAAGCGTCAAGCGGATTCAGCAAGCTGAGGCCATGTCGCATTTTCACGGGCGTCTCGCCAAGACACGGCATCGCAACGTGCTTCTGTTCGTGCATGGCTACAATACGCGCTTTGAGGAAGCCGTCTATCGCCTCGCGCAGATCGCGCATGATACCAAAGCGCCTGCGCTGCCTATACTTTTCACATGGCCTTCGCGCGGTAGCCTTATGGGGTACACCTACGATCGCGAAAGCTCGAATTATTCGCGCGATGCGCTTGAAAGCGTCCTTCAGACATTGGCGAAAGACCCGCACGTCGGCGAAGTCACCGTGCTCGCCCATTCCATGGGAAATTGGGTGACCCTTGAAGCGCTGAGGCAAATGGCAATTCGCAATGGCCGCATTTCGACTAAGATTAGAAGCGTCATGCTGGCGGCCCCTGATGTTGACATCGACGTTTTCCGTCGGCAAATCGAAATGATTGGCGACAAGCGTCCTCCCTTCACGCTTCTCGTTTCCCAGGACGACAAGGCCCTAGCCGTATCGAGGCGCGTCTGGGGCGGCGCGGTGCGGCTTGGGGCCATCGATCCTAAGCAGGAGCCGTTGCGCTCTCATCTTGAGCGCTCCAACATCCGCGTTGTTGATCTCAGCGATCAGACTGGGGCCGACAGCATGAACCATGGCAAGTTCGCAAGCAGCCCGCTCGTCGCGAGGATGATCGGCGGACAATTGGCTGCCGGACAAACGCTTTCCGATTCTCAATCGGGGTTTGGCGAAAAGCTCGGCATGGTGGCGACTGGTGCCGCAGCAGCGGTCGGTCGCGCGGCAAGCATCGCTATTTCGGCGCCTGTCTCTATTGTAGACGGCCGCACGCGGGAGACGCTTCGCGATCAGATGTACGATCTTGGCGAACAGATCAACAATACAGTTTCCAGCGCCTCCGCCGTGCCCGCTTCGCGCTAAAGCGCACTCGGTCGTTGCGCGCCACTGCGCCAGTCGATCCACGCTCATGATGAGGCTGCGCGCGCCTAGCGACCAGTCCAAACGGCATGTGGCATAAAGCGCAATCTCAACGATCTTGGCCGCCGGCTGCGCGTCAGTCGTCGCCAGCATCGCCCATGCAACTGAAATTCCTGTTTATGGCGGTGGCAAACTAGGCCATTGGAGCGGTGCCACCGTGGCGCTGTATGGCGGCGTAAAAACCTTCCACTTGCAGGATTGTTCTTTTCGTATTGGGGGAAGGACGGTCCGGGGATGTATGGCGTGGAGATATACAAGACCGTTCGGTAGCTTGTGCTGCTGCAAGGCAAGCGTCGGCGCGAGGTAGCGCGGAAACTGGGGATCAGCCGGGATTGCGTTTCGAAGATGTGCCGGTATTCGGCGTCTCCCGGCTATGTTCGGACCAAACCGGTCGATCGTCCGAAGATCGGAGCGCTTCTTGGCGTGATGGACGCCATTCTGGATGGCGATGACACAGCGCCGGCGAAGCAGCTGTCAATCGGCGCCCAAAACTGACCCAGATTGGGTCAACTTTGCATGCCGATTCACAAGCAGCGGCACACGGCAAAGCGTGTCTGGCAGCGCCTGCGTGACGAGCACGGCTTCACGGGCGGCTATTCGACGGTGCGCGACGATGTCCGCCGGACGAAGACGCGGCGGCGCGAAGTGTTCGTTCCGCTGGCCCATCCGCCGGGACATGCGCAGATAGACTTCGGGGAGGCGGTAGAGATCATCGGCGGCCAGCGGCTGAAGCTTGCCAAGTGTTCTGCTGCCACCTGGACACCCGCATTAACCTCGCGCGTCTTTGGATTTCGTGATTCACTGATCCCGTCACTGATTTGGAGGCGGGACGATGGAGCAACGGTCGCTGTTCGGTTTGTCGGAACATTTGGAGCGGAAGCGGCTGCAAAAGGCAAGAATGCCCAATTTCGGACAGTTCACCACGCTCAATCCTGTTAAATAGATTGTCTACGAGCGAAGGAAATTCTATTTGCATTCGAAAACTTACTTCATCGCGCACCATGCGCTATTCGATTGTGATTGCCTCTGCTGTATTGTGCCTGACGCAGGCTCAAACCACGGTACCGGCAGCAAAATAGAAGCCTGAAGTAGATTTATCACGCCGGAATATGGAGAATCACGTGAGTATCAATATCGTTTCTTTGGCAACACAGTTCTTGACGCCTGACATGATCGCAAGGATCGCGTCCGCACTCGGGGTCGACAAGTCGCTCGCCGGCAAGGCAATCAGCGCCGCTGTGCCGAGCCTTCTGGGAGGCCTCGCGGGTGTGGCTGGCACGCAGGATGGCGCGCAGAAGCTCTTCCAGGCGGTTACACAGCAGCCTCCGAGCGTACTCGACAGCCTCGCTGGCATGATCGGCGGTTCGGGGCAGGCCTCGCTGGTCGAGAGCGGCACCAAAGCCCTCGGCTCGCTTCTCGGACCTGCGGTGGTGTCGGGGCTGGGCGGTGCTCTGACCAAGTATACGGGCCTGGGGGGCACGGCCAGTTCGTCCCTGTTGGGCCTCCTCGCTCCCGTGGTCATGGGAACGCTCGGTAAGCAGGCCAGTGCAGGATCGCTGAATGCGGGCGGCCTGGCGAGCCTTCTGGCTTCTCAGACGACAAACATCAGTGCCGCTCTCCCGTCCGGCTTTGCTGACACGCTGCGCGGCACCGGATTGCTCAACAACCTCGGTGCAGGCGTGGCGGGGGCAAACCAGGCTGCGCGGACGGCTGCACAGCCGGTGTACTCGAGCGCGGACCGCGCGGTTAAGCAGCCCTCCGGCTTTCCGGGCTGGGCGCAATGGGCCTTGCCTGTCGCGGCAATTGCGGCCCTGGCCTGGTGGTTCCTTGGCAACAACGCCTCAAACGTAGCGCAGCAAGCCAAGACCGTTACGACCCAGGCCTCGCAGTCGGCCCAGACTGCGGCCGATGCCGCCAGGTCTGCCGCGACCCAGACTGCCCAATCGCTGCAAAATCTGGTCGTGGGCGGGGTCGACATCGGCTCGTCGCTCCAGAGGACGGTTGACGGGCTGAGGAACACCCTTCAGGGCGTCAAGGACGTCGATACAGCCAGGGCAGCTTTGCCGACCCTCCAGGAAGCCACTGCCCAGTTCGACAAGCTCGGCGGCTTGGTGAACCAGCTTCCCGCGGGAGGCAAGACGGCTATTGCGGCCTTCCTGACCTCCATTCGGCCGGCGATTGACGAGGCGTTCAATAAGGTCCTGGCAATTCCTGGCGTGTCGGCGGTGGTCAAGCCCACGATTGACACGATCAAGGTCAATCTGGACGCTATTGCCAAGTCATAACTCCTGTGACCGTCCCGGCAGGCCTGCTTGGGACGGTCAAACCTGTTATGATCGAGATTGTAGGAGGATGAGATGGCGACGAAGGCCGATTTCACAGTGGATGAATGGAAGCTGATCCTAGGCAGCCCCATGCTGACCGGTATGGCGGTGACCCTGGCGGAGCCTAGCGGCCTGTGGGGCATGATGCAGGAGGGCATGGCAAGCGGCCAGGCGCTCCTCGCGGCAAGAAAAGACCCGGGGGCACTGTCACTCGTCAAGGACATCGTCGCGGACATGGAAACGGGAGACGGGCGCACAGCGGCCCGTGAGGGCGTCAAGGCCCAGCTCACCGGTAAAACGCCGGCCGAGCTCAAGGCGCAGGTGCTGACCACGTTGACGCGCGTCAGCGGTATCCTGGACGCCAAGGCGGGGGCCGATTCCGGGCCATTCAAGGCTTGGCTGAAACACGTCTCGGAGCGCGTTGCCGAGGCCTCGACCGAAGGCGGGTTCCTCGGCTTTGGGGGCGTCAAGGTGACCGAGGCCGAAAAGGCATCCATCGAAGATGTCGCGCGAGCGCTCAACATTCCCGTGATGTGAGCGTTGAACAGGTTGTTCATGAGGGGCGGCTCAGGGAGACCGGAGCGACAACACGTCAAGCTTCAGCAGCGCCCCGAATGAGCATCCATAAGACTGCCCCTTGACGCCCGTTCGTCGAGAGAAGTTGGTGCGGTCGGTCATCATCAGCCGTCTTTCCAAAGTCTGGACGGCGCGGGATCACGGGGTTCGGCCAAAGCTTGGTCCGAAAGACCAAACGCTACAGGACCGCTTGTCGCGTCCAAGTGTGATCCGGACCCCGGTCGGAGAGGCGCTGGCAGAGCTCATCATCACGCTCCGCCGCCATCGCGTCTGCGGGCAGCATGCTGAGCAACAAACCGGGGCATCACCTTCCACGGGCAGCCGGGAGTTGCATCGCCCCAGGCTGACGCAGCTGCGCGCATGACCGCTATCGTGCCAAGCCCCTCGTGCGTCAGCACAATAATTCGGCAGCACCAGACGTGCCTTTGCGGGGAATTGCGATTGCCGGCGATCGCCTCAGTGCGAAGGAGGTCAGAGGGCGAAACTGTCATGGATACGCCAGTGCGCAGGGTTCAGCCCCGCATGCGCAGACGAAGAGGGGAATCCCAATCCGGAAACTTTGGTGATGATTGAACCGCGCGCAACACGAATGGCTGCGATGGCAGCCCACTATGTTTCAGGGACAATAAACTGTAGCGCGGACTCAACGCGTTGTCAGAGAAATAATGGCTTGCTGATAGAAACGACTGACCTTCAGGTGACGTTCGATACCGACCCGCAGAGGCTCGTCATGTCATTCACCCGCTGCGTGTTCCATCACGCCGTCGCCAAAAGATCATCGCGATGTTGAAATAACAGCAATTCAGTCGTTTCGAGCCAGAAAATCTAAAGTCATCTGGGAAATCTGGGTTAAGTTGATCGGCATGCGCTTGTCAAAATCCCCAAATCACGACAGGCTATAAAAGTCGGCGGCGTACATTTTGGGAATGTCGGTAACAGTATCAAAGCTCGTTTTGGACGTTGAGCACGGCGGAAGCAGCAGTGGAAACTGTATCGGCCGCCATCACTTGCCGAGAACGTGGCGGGAGCCATTTGTTCTCTCTATTCTTCGGGTTAACCCGGTAAATTGAGGGTTGGAATGAGCGGCGGGGGAGTGTCATGGTGAGACGGAAGACAGCAGACTGGTGGAGGGATACATGAAATCGCAGCGCATGTTCTTGCTTTCGCGAGCAAGTCATTGGGCACTTGGCCTCGCCATTGCAATGATGTTTACGGGCCCGGCGGCGTTTGCGCAAACGCCGCAAGGCGAGCCCGTCGCCGATCAGTCGTACGCGCAGCCTGACGACAGCATCTTCAGCGCCACGGAGCTCGACAATCTCGTGGCGCCCATCGCGCTATATCCGGACGCGCTGCTTGCACAGGTCTTGCCTGCGTCGGCCTATCCCGTCGATATCGTTCAGGCGCAACGCTGGATCGACAAGAACAAGGCGTCCGTCGCCAAACAGGATTTCTCCGGCATCGATGGGCAGTCGTGGGATCCGGCGGTCAAGGCGCTCGTGCGCTTTCCGGACGTCGTGAAGAAGTTGAACGATGATCTCGACTGGACGACAGATCTCGGCGACGCCTTCATCAACCAGCCGAAAGACGTTGCAGACGCGATCCAGCGCATGCGCGCCAGGGCTGACGCGACTGGAGCGCTGAAGCCGAGCCAGCAGCAGAAAGTAGTCAAGCGCCAAGAGAGCAATCGCGAGGTGATTGTCATCGAAAGTGCGAGCCCGGAGGTGATCTACGTGCCGGTATACGATCCGGTGCAGGTCTACGATCCAGCCGCGAGCGCGGTCGCCGCGGGTCTTGTGACATTCGGCACCGCGGTGGCCATCGGTGCCGTCTGGAACAACAACAACTACTGGAACTGGGGCTCGGGCATCGTCTATCCGCCCGTGTGGCCGGGCTATCCGGCATGGCGCCCGCCATATTCCGGGTGGCGTCCGGGAATGCCGGCCTATCCGCCAGGCGTCCGTCCGCCCGGCAACATCAATATTGGCAACGATGTGAATATCGGCAATGTCAACATCGGGAACAGCGCCAACATCGGGAACAATGTCAGGCCATGGCGTCCTGATAACGACCGCTATCGCCCGGGGCAGGGCAGCAAGCCTGGCCTGCGTCTGGAGAACAGCCCCGGGGCGCGCTCCGCGCAGCAGTCCGCTTCTCGACTAGAGGTGCCAGCAGGGCTCCGTCCAGAGCAGCGGCCCGAGACGGGGCCCGCTTCCCGTCCGGAGCTGCCAGCTGGGCTCCGCCCCGAGCAGCGGCCCGAGACGCGGCCTGCTTCTCGACCGGAGGCACCAGCAGGGCTCCGTCCCGAGCAGCGGCCCGAGACGCGGCCCGCTTCCCGTCCGGAGGTGCCAGCAGGGCTCCGTCCCGAGCAGCGGCCCGAGACGCGGCCCGCTTCCCGTCCGGAGGCACCAGCAGGGCTCCGCCACGAGCAGCGCCCCGAGACGCTGCCTGCTTCTCGACCGGAGGCACCAGCAGGGCTCCGTCCCGAGCAGCGGCCCGAGACGCGGCCCGCTTCCCGTCCGGAGGCACCAGCAGGGCTCCGCCCCGAGCAGCGGCCCGAGACGCGGCCCGCTTCCCGTCCGGAGGCACGACCAGGGCCCCGCCCGTCGCAGGCCAAACCTGGCGGTGCCTTCGGAGGCATTGACGCGGGACGCGGCGCCGCGGAGACGTTCAGCAACCGCGGCGGACAGAGTTTCAACGGTGGCCCGGCCATGGGTGCCCGGCCAGCCGCAGCCGCGCGGCCCGTGGGTGGCGGCGGTGGCAGGGGTGGCGGATTAGGTGGCGGCGACGGTGGCCGTGGCCGCAGGCTTTGAGAGGGCGAACATGTCAATGACCCATCATCTGCACAGGTCTATTCTCGGATTTGCCGCTCTCCTCGGCACTGCGATCGCATTTGCCAGTCCGGCGTTCGCCCAGAAAGTCTATTCGAGCGCACAAGCGGCGGCGGACGATCTCGTCGCTGCGGCAAAATCAGGCCGCGCAGGCTTTGTGACCGAAATCTTTGGTCCTCGCGGACGTCAGCTTGTGAGCACTGGCGACGCCGAAGAAGATAAGGAGCGACTTGCCAAGTTCATCGAGGCAGCCTCTGAGAAGGTCGCTCTGGAAGACCGCGGCGATACGACGAAGATCCTGATCGTTGGCAGTCGCGAATTCCCTTTTCCTATTCCGATCATCAGGAAAAGCGACGGCTGGTCGTTCGATCCGGTGGCAGGGCAGCGCGAGATTCGCGCAAGGGTCATCGGTCACAATGAGCTCGCTGCGTTAGGGGCCTGCTCCGGGTACATGGCGGCGCAGAAAGACTACATCAAGGCCGACCGCAACGGCGACCGCGTGCTCGCATATGCGCAGCGCATCATCAGCAGGCCGGGTCAGCGTGACGGACTTTATTGGGAGCCGCGCTGGCAGGCTGACGTCTCGCCACTGGAAGGCGCGGTTTCGGACGCCGTCCGCGCCGTTCGCGGGGATGTGCCGTCCTATGAAGGTTATGTCTTCCGCATCCTGCGCGCGCAGGGGCCAGCGGCGCCGGGCGGAGCGCATGGCTATGTAATCAACGGCAACATGATCGCCGGCCATGCATTGATCGCTTATCCGGTGAAGTGGGGCGAGACGGGTGTGATGACCTTCATGTGCAGCCATCACGGTGATCTTTACCAGAAGAACTTCGGGCCGAACGCGACGCGTGCAGCATCGCAGATCAAAAGCTTCAATCCGGATGCGACCTGGAAACTTGTCGAGTGATACCGCACAAGAGACAGCGCGGCGCGTTGATGCGCCGCGTCTTTCGGGACAATTGTCGTGAAACTTCTCCGGATCCCTGAGGTCTTTATCCGTGCGGCCGCAGCTATCCCGCTCGGGTATGCAGTCCTCCGCGATTAGATGTTTAGTCCCGGCATGGCGCCCCGCCGTTGCTCCACGGAAGCCTGTCGGTCAGTGGATGCTGCTCACTGCCACAAGTGACCGCAAGCATCTAATGTGGATTGTCCGCGCTTCGGGTGACTGCCTCCAGTTACAGGAAACCTCCCGCAGGAAGGCTATGCTTCAAAGGAGCGTGAGGCAGACGCCGATCAGTGTGCCGAGGTGGACGATAG
>Ga0164292_10003356_pt1 | contig 13103 bp, 11 predicted proteins | sample GEODES117metaG_FD_111486 | JGI IMG/M metagenome (GOLD analysis project Ga0164292, IMG submission 111486) | Eutrophic lake water microbial communities from Lake Mendota, Wisconsin, USA - GEODES117 metaG | ecosystem: Environmental > Aquatic > Freshwater > Lake | place: USA: Lake Mendota... | reverse complement strand
CTGGTTGTATACCGACACAGCAGTACAGGGGTTAACGGGACTTACAACGGCATACAGCGCCGCGGCCATTCTCTTGCCACTTAGGCTAATTGACCTTCGATCAGAGAATACAGGTGGCGGGATTAAGATTATCTGGAAGGCAGATCAGGATAATCATCCTGCCATATACCGGATCGAGCGAAGCAGGGATGGCAGGACCTTCTCGCCACTGGGCGAGGTCAGAGCGGGTAGTTCAGGACTTTCACAGCACAGCTGGCAGGATGATCACCCACTCGAGCCTTATAACTACTACCGGTTGTTCATGGAGGGCCAGGGTGCAGGAAAATTCAGTAATATCATACGCCAATCCTATAGCCGGCCAAGAGCGCTGTTCTACCCAAATCCGGTAATTGATCAAATTCATATTTTTTTCCCGGATCGAAGCAGCAGATCCTATATAGAAATTGTCAATAGTACCGGTGTTGTTTTAAGAACTCATCTTGTTAAAGCCACTAACTGCGTCATAGGGGTCGGTGATTTGCCAACCGGAGCTTATATATTGAGATTCCGGGGAACAAAAAATCCAATCAATCTGCAGTTCACCAAATACTAACAGGTTTCAACCAAAACCAACTGCTGGGTCCCGCTACATGCGGGACTTTTTTTTGGCCAATGAGCCAATGAGCCAATTCTAAACGGAGAAACTTTCCCCGCAGGCGCAGGTACGATTGGCGTTCGGGTTGGAAAAATGAAAACCTTTTCCTTCAAGCCCATCTGTGAATTCGAGGGTGGTATTGAACAGGTAGAGAATGCTCTTCATATCTGCAACGATCTTCATACCCTTATCTTCAAAAACCTGGTCCGTGGGTTTGATCGAATTGTCGAAGTCCATTTTATAGCTAAGCCCGGAACATCCGCCACTAACCACACTGACCCGGAGGAAATGCTCATCTTTCCCCTGCTCCTGCATGAGGGAGATCACCCGATCCTTTGCTTTATCGCTGATGAATATGCCCGATTCCAATTTCATACTATCCTATAACCATCCCTTTACCGGATAGGTTCACTGGCAAAATTACGATTTGTACGCTAACCGGCGGATAGTGGAGAAGCTTTTAGCCTAACTTTAAGTTATGTTACGTGTAGAACATATCGGCATTGCTGTAAAAAACCTGTCAGAATCCCTGCCCATTTACGAAAGCCTCCTCGGAGCACCCAGTTATAAGCAGGAAAAAGTACTATCAGAGCATGTGACCACGGCGTTTTTCCAAAAAGGCGAAACCAAGATCGAATTATTGGAGAGCACGGACCCAGAAGGGGTGATCGCCAGGTTCATAGAAAAAAAAGGCGAAGGGCTTCATCATATTGCCTTTGAAGTGGAAGACATCAAATTAGAAATGGAGCGGTTAAAGAGAGAAGGATTCAGGCTGCTTATGGAGGAACCGAAGGTGGGTGCCGACAACAAGCTCATTTGTTTCATCCATCCAAAGTCTGCCAGCGGGGTGTTGGTTGAACTTTGCCAGTCAATGAAGTGATGCCCGGATACTCCCGTGGATCTGCTACTATCCGGTCAGGCCTGTTGATGCCCTGGCGCCTACCCATCTTCCGCCACATTCCAACCCTGGGGCAGGGCTATCAAATGCCCAGTTTCTCCACTGCGGACTGCGCTGCGATCTGGGATGCGTCTTTTTTATTGTAGGCCTTTCCTTCTGAAATCACTTCCCCGTCAACCACTGCCCCGATCCTGAACAGGCGCCGGCCATTCTCCATTCTCTCGTCAAGGGTTTCGAATTCGAGTACTTTCCCATTCTTATTTGCCCAGCCATACAGACGATTCTTGTGATTGATCTCGAGGATCTCCAGATCATCCACGAACATGTGGGGTGTGACGATTCGCTTATACACCCAATGCTTTGTTTTTTCGTACCCTTTGTCGAGGTAGATGGCGCCCACCAGGGCCTCCAGCGTGTTTCCGAAGATTTGGCTGATCTTCAGCGAGTTATCGTTCCTATTGTAGAGGGTGATCTTCTTCAGACCCATTTTGATAGCGATCTCGTTCAGGGTCTGGCGGTTGACCATCTTACTTCTCATCTCGGTAAGAAATCCCTCTCCCTTATATGGATAGCGCTTAAAAAGATAGTCTGCCACTATACCGCTGAGCACTGCATCACCCAGGTACTCCAGCCGTTCATTATTCTCGTCTGCGTGCTCCCGGATTGAACGATGGCTTAATGCGGTGGTGTACAAATTCAACCTTCCCGGAGCAAAGCCAAGAACATTGCATAGCTGCCTGTAATAGGCCCTGTTGGATTTATCGATCCTGTGATAATGTATCCAGAACAGCACAAAATGGTTTTGAATGAAATAACCTGAAGCAGTAAGGTAAAGTTATGGATAAACCGCGCGCCGCGATCAAACATATTTCTTAACGATCACAGATGCATTGTGACCACCAAAACCAAAAGTATTGCTTAACGCAGCTCTTACAGGACGAACCTGGGGTTTATGGAATGTGAAGTTCAATCCGGGATCGAGTTCAGGATCGTCTGTGAAGTGGTTGATGGTGGGTGGTACGATATCGTGAACCACCGCGAATACACAGGCAAGCGCTTCAATAGCACCGGCTGCACCCAGCAAATGGCCGGTCATGGATTTGGTAGAGCTGATATTCAGTTTATACGCGTGATCACCGAAAACATTGAGAATGGCTTTGGTTTCCGCGATATCACCAAGTGGTGTTGAGGTCCCGTGAACATTGATGTAATCGATGTCTTCGGGTTTCATGTTTGCGTCTGCCAGTGTCTGCCGCATCACATTCAATGCCCCAAGCCCTTCAGGATGAGGCGCCGTGATATGATGGGCATCTGCCGTAGCACCGCCACCGGCCACTTCGCAATAGATCTTTGCACCGCGGGCGAGGGCATGTTCCAGTTCCTCGAGTACAAGCATCCCGGCACCTTCGCCCATGACAAAACCATCCCGGTCTTTATCAAAAGGCCTGGATGCAGTAGCAGGGTCATCGTTACGCTCGCTTAATGCTTTCATCGCATTGAAACCCGCAACACCTGAATGGGAGATCACCGCTTCGCTACCGCCCGCAAGAATAGCATCAGCTTTACCCAGGCGAATCCAGTTAAAGGCTTCAATAACAGCGTGAGTAGACGAAGCACATGCACTTACAACGGCAAAGTTCGGTCCACGGTAACCATGGCGCATGGAGATCTGACCCGCTGCTATATCAAGGATCATTTTAGGAATGAAGAAAGGGTTGAATCGTGGAGTTCCGTCTCCCTTGGCAAAATTGATCACTTCTTCCTGAAAGGTGATCAGTCCGCCGATGCCGCTTGAGAAAATAACACCAATTCGATCAGGGTCCACATTCTCTTTTGTAAAGCCCGCATCTTTGACAGCTTCATCACTCACTACCAGCCCAAACTGGGTGAAACGATCGATCTTGCGCGCTTCCTTTCTGTCCAGATGAGCAACAGGGTCGAAACCCTTCACTTCACAGGCAAAACGCGTTCTGAACTTTTCAGCGTCGAACTGGGAAATGAAATCAGCGCCTGATTTTCCTTCGAGTAACCCATTCCAGTAATCTGGAGCAGTGTTACCTAAAGGCGTCAAGGCGCCGATCCCTGTGACTACAACTCGTTTTAGATTCATATATACACCTCACCTATAGGCGTGGGAGTTATTTAGCGTGCTCCTCAAGGTAAGCAACCGCCTGTCCTACAGTAGTAATGGTTTCTGCCTGCTCGTCAGGTATAGAGATGTTGAACTCCTTTTCGAACTCCATAATCAATTCCACAGTGTCAAGTGAATCGGCACCGAGATCATTAGTGAAAGAAGCTTCAGGAGTTACTTCAGCTTCATCAACACCTAATTTGTCAACAATGATCTTCTTAACTCTTGTTGCAATGTCAGACATGGTTTGTAATATTTGGTTAATACTTGGGTGCAAAAATAGAGTTTTTGGTATAAAAACAACGCTTTAGAGGATTATTGATGTTTTGAGCCTTTTTTTCGTATTTTTAAAATCATCGTAGCATTTGTTGATATGGCTTTAAAAATCATTGAACATAACAGCCCGGAGTATGATAAAATGGTTTCCCTGAGGTTTGACATTCTCAGGAAACCTTTGGGTTTGGAGTTCAATAAAGACGAACTCGACCGGGAAGCGGAGGATATCCTGATAGGGGCTTTTGACGATGACCGGATCCTGGCCTGTTGTATGCTAACCTCAGTGGCCACGGATAGGTGCAGGCTTCGCCAGATGGCGGTACATAACAGCCTGCAAGGCAAGGGAATAGGTGCTGCCATGATGAATTTCGCCGAAAACATAGCCCGCGACAGGGGATACAAAACGCTCACCATGCATGCCCGTAAATCGGCAGTCGGGTTTTATGAGAAACTCGGTTATAAGATCTGTGGAGAAGAATTCCAGGAGGTCACGATTCCACATTTCGAGATGCAGAAAAGGCTGGCCCACTAATCCATACTACTATTTACTGATCTTGTTCCTCATCATCTGCCGGGCTTGGTGGATATCGTCAGAGCTTGCAAATGCATCCTTGGGGATCAGAAAAAATGATCTGCTGTCGAAGTACAGGTGAAAAAAACCGGGGGTTTCTATCAGACTGCTGAATTCCCTCCAGGCCCAGACCTTATTTGTGTTCTCCGTTTCGATGGTCAGGTGATTTTCGTCAATGTTTATAAAAAACGAATCCTTAAAGGTTCTTGATCGCCTGTAAACCAACATCGGAAGCCATATCCAGAAGGCGGCCATCATAGATAGCCAAAGCACTGAACTCATCAGGAAGGGCAATGGCGTGATGAGCTTGAAAAAAAACAACCCTGCTGCCAGTAAGGCAAATACATTCACCAGAATCATCATCAGTTTGATCTCCCGCCTGCTGATAAAATGATATCGCAATGCCTGTAATACCTGCGGTTTTTTATATGTAATCTGTAGTCTCATATATTGCTCCTAACGGAGTTCTTTTTCATTTACTTTCCATTCACCAATTTGTTTCCCTTGAAGGTCAAGGAAACTCACTTTGAGTTCCCTGTCTTTTGCAGGTCCGCTGATACTGATGCGTGCATAATTCTGTACCTGATCGATCCCTATAACCCGATATGGATTTATTTTTTCAGCGGGTCCGAATACATGGGTACCTGACGTGAGCGGGGACACCGTAACATCATACAGGGGATAGGGAGTCAGCCCCTCTAGCCTGATTATTTCGGAATGATGCCTGTCGCCTGTCAAAAATACCACCCCGTTGATCTTTTGATCAGCAAGGAATTGCATAAAAGGATGATATTCAACCGGAAACCTTCTGAAACAATCAAAAGGGGATTGTGGGTTCAGCACCTGGCTACCGGTCACAATTACCTTAAAGGTCGCCATGCTGCCCGCCAGGGCGTTCTTCAGCCACCCCATCTGTTGATCACCAAACATTTTCTTGAGGGGATTGGGCTGCCCTCCGATGGAATCCAGTAACCTGTCAGAGCTACGCCAGGTCCTGTCGTACCCTGGTTCGTTCATGTAGGAACAGCTCCCGGCGATAAAACTAAAATCCGGTGGAGGTTTTCGCCATTGCCAGAGTTCCTTGGTGGTAAATGATCCATCAGCTTTTACATCAGAGCTCCCTTTATCCAGCTGGTATTCATAGACCGTATTAACATCAAGTCCACTGATGTGATAGATCATCACATTGAAGCCTTGCCTTTGAGCCTCTGGCTGGGAACTGCCCTTTACCAGCCAGGATTCCTTCTTGTTGCTTTGCTTCCAAAACCGCAGGAGAGGTTGTTTTCCTGACTTCGCTTCCACCCAAACCGCCGCTGTGCGGTAATCAACCTGACCAAGCATTGGCCCGGAAACAAGGTCAGGATGGTCCTGTGCCTGTACCCATTGGGTAAGGATGACGAACGTGAGGTATAAACAAAGCGAAGCCTTCTTCATATGACGAGTATGTAGAAGGCAAAGTAAAGAAATAAATAAAGCCGGATGCTATTTTACAGCGTGGCATCGTTTATACCCCTTTGATGCGGCCTCAGAAGGGGAAACAGAGCGACTGCAGGACGTGGCCAACAGGGTAACCAACAACAACGCAAGGATTGTTTTTTTCATGATCTGTGTTTAGGGTAGAATTCAGCTGATTTTGATGATTTGGTCTTGTTAACGCATTTATTGTGCCTTTATTTCAACTGGCGGATTGGCGGATTGGCGGATTGGCGAATTGATGGAACTACCCTTTTGAATAACAAGATTTTATAAAGAAGTTAAAGATTCAACAAAAACAATGGGACTTCTTAATAAAGAATGATGCAATGAGGCAATTAAAAAAGTCCTTCATTTCTGAAGGACTTTACATGTATCAATCCGCTAATTCGTCAATCTAATTTTCGCCAATCTAATTCCCGGCGGGACCGAAAATTAGCTGCAACCCATACTGTTACCGCAGTTCAGGCATTTGTAGCAAGTACCACTGCGGACAGTGATATGGCCACAAGTGTTACAGGCAGGAGCATCGCTTTGCATGCTCTTCATGAACTCCTGGGTACTGTTATCTGCTTTTACTACGGTGGTAGACTTCTGAACTTTCATGGAACTGGTGGCGGTGATGGCACTATTTCCAGTTGCCGGCGCAATGACCCGCACATCAGACAATTCGGGTTTGGCTGGATCAGCCTGCTCATCCCAGCTATCCGTGCCTGTATTTCCAATTTCGGGTTTGTCAAGTACATGAACCAGATCGGTCCTGTTCAGGTACTCATAAGCCAGACACCTGAATACGAAATCTACAATAGACGTGGTTGATTTGATGTTTGGATGATCTACCATTCCGGCAGGTTCAAACTTGGTGAACACAAATTTCTCTACGAATTCTTCCAGTGGAACACCGTATTGAAGGCCGACTGATACCGCAATAGCAAATGAGTTCATCAGGCTGCGCAGGGTAGAACCCTCTTTCGCCAGATCGATAAAGATCTCACCGAGAGTGCCATCTGTATACTCACCCGTTCTGAGGAATATGGCCTGGCCATTGATCTTCGCCTTTTGAGTGAAACCACGCCTCTTGGCAGGCAGCGTTTTACGCTCTACGATCTTTGACAACTGACGCTTCAGTTTGGTATCCTGAGAAGCAGTCATCCTTTTCTGGAGCTCTTCAAGAAGTTCATCCATGGTAAGCTTACCCACATCGATCATCTGACTTTCGACAGCTGGAATTTCTTCCTCCTTCTCATCTTCATCCTTGGCTTTCTTATCGCTCTTGTTGCTAAGTGGCTGCGATAGTTTGGAACCATCACGGTAAAGCGCACACGCTTTTAATCCAAGCTGCCAGCTGAGGAGATAAGAATCGGCGATCTCTTCTATGGTTGCTTCGTTTGGAAGGTTGATGGTTTTTGAAATGGCCCCGCTGATGAATGGCTGCGTTGCACCCATCATCCGGATATGTCCGTGGGCATGTATGTAACGCTCCCCTTTCTTACCACACTTGTTGGCGCAGTCAAATACAGGCAGGTGGCTGTCTTTCAGGAATGGAGCACCTTCGATGGTCATGGTACCACATACATAATCGTTTGCCGCATCGATCTCAGAACCTTTGAAGCCAAGGGCCTCAAGCATGCTCCAGGATGGATTGAAATATTCCTCTGGTTTGAACCCAAAACGCTGCAGGCACTCTTCGCCCAGTGAATACACATTGAATACGAATCCTATCTCGAACGCTGCTTTAACAGCTTCATCAAGTTTCCTGATCTCATCGGCAATGAAACCCTTCTCACTCAGCGTCTGGTGGTTAATGAAAGGAGCGCCATTGAAAGATGCAGATCCTACTGCATATTTAATGATGGCATCCATTTCCTTCTCATTATACCCGAGATTCCTTAAAGCGCTTGGTATGGATTCATTGATGATCTTAAAATAACCGCCACCGGATAATTTTTTGAATTTAACGAGGGCGAAATCAGGCTCAACGCCTGTTGTATCGCAATCCATTACGAGACCGATAGTACCGGTAGGTGCAATTACGGTTGACTGGGCATTGCGGTAACCATACTTCTCTCCCATTTCAACGGCGTCATCCCATGCTTTACAGGCTGCTGAAAGCAGGTAATCAGGGCAATACCGGGCTTTGATCCCTTGGGGTTTGATGCTCAGGCCAACATATGCCCCTTCTGCATCATAGGCAGCAGCACGGTGATTACGCATCACCTTCAGCATATCCTCCCTGTTCTCCTCGAACTTCACAAACGGGCCGAGGTGACGGGCAATTTCAGCAGAGGTCTTATAGGATATACCTGTCATGATCGCGGTAATCGCGCCGGCGATTCCGCGGGCTTCTTCACTGTCGTACGGAATTCCACTCACCATCAGCATGCTGCCAAGGTTGGCAAATCCGAGACCAAGGGTACGGTACTCATAGCTGAGCTGGGCCACTTCCTTACTGGGGAACTGCGCCATCAACACAGATACTTCAAGCACCGTTGTCCAAAGGCGTACGGTATACTCAAAACCTTCTACATCGAAACTGTTGTCTGATTCGTTAAAGAACTTGCGAAGGTTCACTGAAGCCAGATTACAGGCCGTGTTGTCCAGGAACATATACTCGCTACAAGGGTTGGAGGCCCGGATACGACCACCTTGAGGGCTAGTGTGCCACTCATTGATAGTGGTATCGTATTGGGTACCCGGGTCTGCACAACGCCACGCTGCATATGCAATTTTATCCCAAAGGGCTTTGGAAGGGACTTTCTTCATTACACGTCCGTCTGAACGCGCAGTGAGTTCCCAATCTTCGCCTTTCTCTAATTTTTCGAAAAATTCGTTTGGTATACGTACTGAGTTGTTGGAGTTCTGGCCGGATACAGTACGATAGGCTTCACCTTCATAATCGCTGGCATAGCCTGCTGCGATCAATGCACCCACTTTCTTTTCTTCTTCTACCTTCCAGTCAATGAATTTCTCGATTTCAGGATGATCAAGATCCAGACACACCATCTTAGCTGCCCGCCTGGTAGTACCGCCGCTCTTGATAGCACCGGCAGCACGATCGCCGATCTTCAGGAAACTCATCAGCCCTGATGAAGTTCCACCACCGCTCAGCTTCTCACCTTCACCCCTCAGGTTGGAGAAATTAGTGCCCACCCCGGATCCATATTTAAAGATTCTGGCCTCACGGACCCAGAGATCCATGATACCACCATCATTTACCAGATCATCGTCCACACTCAGGATAAAACAGGCATGGGGTTGGGGACGCTCGTAGGCAGAGGTGGATTTCTTCAGCATGCCGTCCACCGGATCAACATAATAGTGCCCCTGTGGTTTTCCCTTAATGCCGTAGCTTTCGTACAAACCGGTGTTGAACCACTGAGGTGAGTTAGGAACGCAGGCCTGGTTCAGGATGCAATACACCAGTTCATCATAAAAAACCTGGGCATCCTTCTCTGTGGCGAAATACCCGTAACGCTCACCCCATACTTTCCAACAATTGGCCATACGGTGCGCCACCTGCTTGGTGGAAGTTTCACGACCTAAAGATCCGTCGGCCTGGGGAACGCCGGCCTTACGGAAATATTTCTGAGCAATGATGTCCGTTGCGATCTGGCTCCAGGTCTTCGGGACCTCCACATTATTCATTTCAAACACGATCTCCCCACTGGGGTTTCTGATAACAGATGTGCGGTAATCGTATTCAAACATGTCGAATACGCTGATGTCGTCCCGGGTAAACTGGCGGCGGAATACTAAGCCTCCAGGCTGCTGGATTGTTTTATTGGCCATGGCAACTATTTATAGATTGTTAATTTTAATTTAATAATTCCGTAAAGTGATAGGGGAAGACAAAAATAATTTTCCCTTTGGTATCACCAATGCCTTAAATATCAACAGCATGTGGATAAGGAATGGAAACCCTTTCTGGTAGACATTTTACCAATTTATCCCTGTCATCTGGGATAAATTGGTCTAAAAAAGATTTGGTCAATTCACCTGCCCGTCAATCCCCCTGAAAATGGTCCTAAAAGGACCATTTTTTACTTTTTCCTTTTGTCTTTTGATTTATTTAGGCATTTTTGCTGCAGCCGTAATAACCATTGATGCCATCTATTTATCCAGATCTATCCCGCCAAAAGTCAGCCGGCCGAAAAGCTTTCGCTGTTTTGGTGGACCCAGACAAAGTCGAGACCGACCAGCTGACCGAGCTATGTGCCCTGGCGAATGAGGCGGCAGTGGACTACCTGTTTGTGGGCGGCAGCCTGGTGGTGACCAACCACCTCGATGTGGTGGTCAAGCATATCAAGAAGGAAACCAATATCCCCGTGATCCTTTTCCCGGGCAGCCCTAACCAGCTTTCTCCTTATGCCGATGCATTGCTCTATCTGTCTCTCATATCCGGCAGAAATCCGGAATTACTGATCGGACAGCACGTGATATCCGCCCCTATGGTAAAACAGAGCGGCTTGGAGATCATGTCCACCGGTTACATGGTGATCGATGGCGGAGCGCCAACCACCGTTTCCTATATCAGCAACGCTTCTCCCATTCCGCACGACAAAAAAGAAATTGCGGTTTGCACTGCTATGGCCGGTGAAATGCTCGGCATGAAGCTGATCTATATGGATGCTGGCAGTGGTGCCAAAAGACCTATCAGCGAGGGTATGATCTCCGCAGTTTCATCCCATATTTCTATTCCGCTGATCATCGGAGGGGGTATCACAGACCCTGAAAAAGCTTACCTCAACTGCAAGGCAGGAGCAGATATCATCGTTGTAGGCAATGCCATTGAAAAGGACATCTCCCTACTCAAGGAGATGAGCGCTGCGATCAGCCAGGGATGATCCTATTTGGCGACCCTTGAAGGGGTTTGTGTGCCGTCAACGATCCCCTTGCAACTCACGGCGATAGACTTAATGATCTCGGTCATATTCACCATATCCAACGTTTCTATTTCATCATCCACCGTGTGATAAAATTTCTCACTGTCCATCTTCGAAGTGGAGATCGTGTGCGCGGGAACACCAAGGCGCGCAAGTGTGGCATTGTCCGAACGATAAAACAGATTCTGCAAGGGATACGGATCAGGAAAAAACGCAAATTCAGAACCTTTTAAATTTTCCTGCAACAGCTTCCCAAAATCCGATTTCTCATATCCGGTGATATAAGCACTGTTCCTCCCCCATTTACTTTCCGTGCCGATCATCTCAATATTGAACATGGCCACTACTTCCTCCGGGGGCAACTGCTGTGAGAAATATTTCGATCCATAACCACCTGATTCCTCTGCAGTAAATGCCACAAAAAGAAGCGTACGTTCAGGCTGCTTCATTTTTGAAAAATGTTTCGCAAGCAAAATAACTGCCGTTGTCCCAGACGCATCATCATTGGCGCCGTTAAAGATAGAATCCGCTCCCACTGGTCCTCCCGCAGGCGAATCGCCTGAACCCAGATGATCATAGTGTGCAGAAAAAACCACATACTCATCAGACCTTTTTCCGGGTATCATACCTACTACATTCTGAAAACCGGTTGCCACAATGTCGCTTCTTACATTTGCCTTCCACTCCGTTGGATCTGTTGGTGTAAGCACTACAACCAGATTACCTGAACCGCCAAAACGCTGTATGGGGAAATTTTTAAGCCTGCCTAAAACCCGACGGTATGATGTATCCGCAAAAACGATCTTATTCCCCTTTTCTCCAGTCATGCCAAATACCTTCTGACCAAAGTTCACGCCTTTTCCAATCCATACTTTCTCAGCAGCACCTGTGCTCCAGCTTATTTCTCCATCCTGGGCAAAAACCAACACGTCCTTTGCATCCACAGGCACATTGTCAACCGCAATAACGGCATCTGAAAGGGTTGAACTGATCATCTGGAAACTCTGCAAAAATGCTTTGTTTTCGGCCAGCGTTCTTATGCCCGCTTTCCTGAACTCCGAGGCTATGAAAGCCGCTGCTTTGTCGGAGTACACCGTCCCCGCACGCCTACCCATCATGGAGTCCGCAGATAAAACTCCCAAAACCCTCGTAACATCTTTCTGATCGATCTGGGCATGGCAGACATTCGCCACCAATAAAAACAGGATAAACACTCGACGCATAGTAAGAAATTATGTTGGCAATATAGCGATTAGCTCATTAGCCTATTGGCTAATTTGGCTCAATGGCAGTATGGAAAAATTAACAGTCCCCGTCAAAATAAATTGACCATGTTTTGAAATAATTTTGTTCATTTGTACCCGGATTCATAAAGTCCGGCATCATATTACCAGAAAATGAAAAAAAACCTGACCATATCTATCGCTGAAGCAGCCTTCGGGTCTGCCATATTGCGTTGGGTTTTTCCTGTTCAACTGAGGACAGTTTTTGTATTCAGGCCCTTCCCCTTTTGGGTACGACGTTGATACTACCACTTTTTTACAGTGACTGGCCAGATGGCAGAACTAATTTCTCTACCCAACGGGTGACCCATATTATCATTTTAAAATTTTCTTAGACTTAACAATGGAACAGCAGCAACAATTCCAGATTCTGGTGGCGGATGATTCACATATTCATTTTGCAGAAACGATCTGTGATGAAATGGCAGAATCAGCAAAGGCAAGGGGCACGGGCATAGCTAAACGAAATCCTGAATATATCAGGGATAAGATAAACGAAGGCAAGGCCGTCATTGCGCTAAGCGCAGAAGGCGAATGGGCGGGATTTTGTTATATCGAAACATGGGAAGGCGAATACGTAGCCAACTCCGGCCTCATTGTTTCCCCGAAATACAGAAAAAGCGGTTTGGCTAAAGCCATCAAGAAAAAGATCTTCCAACTCAGCAGGACGAAATACCCGGATGCCAAGGTATTTGGGTTGACCACCGGACTGGCCGTAATGAAGATCAACAGTGAACTCGGGTACGAGCCGGTGACCTACTCTGAATTAACGCAGGATGAAGCTTTTTGGGCTGGCTGCAAAAGCTGTGTAAACTTTGAGATACTCATGAGTAAAGACCGTAAGAATTGCATGTGCACGGCAATGCTCTACGATCCAAAGGATCACTACGAACCTGAAGAGACTACCAAATTCTTTGAAGAGAAGAAATCGGTATTCGAAAGGCTCATGAATTT
>Ga0164292_10003353_pt1 | contig 13107 bp, 11 predicted proteins | sample GEODES117metaG_FD_111486 | JGI IMG/M metagenome (GOLD analysis project Ga0164292, IMG submission 111486) | Eutrophic lake water microbial communities from Lake Mendota, Wisconsin, USA - GEODES117 metaG | ecosystem: Environmental > Aquatic > Freshwater > Lake | place: USA: Lake Mendota... | reverse complement strand
TTCCTCAACAACTGCGATGGTATGGATGTCAGCGCTCTCATCTCCGAGTGCGATCCCGCCATAACCAACGATCCGCTCTTTACCTTCACTCTCTCCTGCAACGGCTCCTATGTATAGCCGGCGCGATCCGCCTAGTTCTTCTTTCACTTGCGAGAGGGACCACGCTTCTTTGGTGAAGATCAGCTTCTCTAGCGCAGAGATCTCAACGGCATCGACGAGGGTGATATTCCGATAGGTGATCATGACCGCTCACTCGTCGGGACTGCATCCGGCTTTCGAATATAGATCGGCTCATGGACGTTATCGGCCCATTCGGTCGCTGCCAATAGGAAGAGCGGATGCGGATAAATCAAATCGATATCTGCTTCGAAGCCGTACTTCTCAGCACCTTCGCCGTAGACCGGTAGTCCCAACACCTTCACTTCGTCAGGGAGTGAGACTCGTGGCTCAGTGACTCGCTTACCTGAGTCGTACTTCGCCCAATAGATCTCCTTGCGCCTCGCATCTGTCGCCACGATGTACTCACCACTAACGCCACTGACGATTCCATCCAAACTACAAATCCCTGCAAGTGGGATCTTCCGCGCATGGGCAAAGACCTGTGCGAATGCGATTCCAGCGCGAAGACCGGTGAAAGGTCCCGGTCCCATCCCGACGACGACCTCTTTGATCTCTTTTCCAAGCTCTGCGGCCACTTCGAGCGCACCCTCAACGAGTCGCGGCAACGCCTCACCATGCTCCGTCGCACCATCGTGACGGCCAGCAAAGAGTGGAATCGCGCCATCGAAGAGGCCCACTGAAGTACGTGAGGTGGCGGTATCGATCACGAGTGAGGTCATGTCTTCGAGATCACGACCTTCCGAGCGTCTTGATCCTCAACAAGTTCGATCTCGACGAGGAAGTAACTCTCCGCCAAACGGGCAACGAGATCGCTTCCCCATTCGATCACGATGATCGACTCCTCCCGATTCGTATCAAGGTCGAGATCATCGAATTCCAAGGCGCCGGTCTTGTTGGCAAGCAATCGATAAGCGTCGACATGGACGAGCGGCGGGCGGGACTTATGGATCCGAGAGATCACGAAAGTGGGGGAAGAGACATCCTTGATTCCAAGAGCTCTACCGATTCCTTGGGTGAAAGTGGTCTTTCCCGCACCCAATTCGCCCTTCAAGACGACGAGATCACCTGCAGCGAGCGTGCGCCCGAACTCCTCACCGAGAGCGAGCATCTCCTCGCGCGAAGTGGTGATCCGTTCTTTCCGATCCATGGCGGCAACTCTAGTTAGAAAAAGAACCGGGGACCTAGGTTTCCCTAGGTCCCCGGTCTCCGATCGGTTCAATCTCTTGCTTGTACTGCCTTTACTGCTTGTACTACTTGATTTCTTTTGTTCTCTTGCTTTCGAGTACTACTCGTTAGCGTAGAACTTGAGTAGCGCCGCCTCGAAGTCGCGATCGAAGGAGAGTCCCCCCGCCTTTCGCATCAAGATTCGAGCCTGTGCTGTATTTGGCAACTTGCCGGTAGCAGCTGCAAGTGCGCCAATCTCAGCCATCGCGGTCAATTGCGCCGCGGTGTAGTTGCAGTGCTTGGTTCCGTTCGCTGCTGGACGTGTCGTGTCTGGCAGACCAGCGGACGTGAAGGTCGTGTACTTATCTGGTGGGAAGTTCCAGATGACCATCAGGTTGTTGGTAGTCGACGGGCGTGGCTTGCCGGCGCGGATCGCAGCGACAGCCGCAGTCTTTGCCTTCTCAAGGTTCGCCTTATTTGCGTTGATCAACCACTGAACGTGTCCACCAGGGGTAGTCGACTCGAATGGAGCTGTCATTGCGATCGTCGGTACGTTGATGACTCCCTTGTGAGAGACCATTGCACGCAACTTGGTCAGCGCTGCTGGATCTGCAGTTTCACGAGGCGCAGCCTTGAGCACTCCGAGGAGTTGATCAGCGGCATCGTTACCGGAGAGAGCCAAGTTGTAGATCGCCTTGGCATCACCGAGTTGTACCTCGTAGTCGGTCTTCGTGTTGTCGAAGACTCGGCCACCATTGATGCCTTCAAGGTCAGCGACCAAGAGAACGCCAAGGATCGCTGCATCCTGCATGTTCTGCAGAGTTGCGATTGCAGGTGCTGCACCAAGAACGAACTGTGCGTGTGGAAGCGATGCTGGGTCTCCAGGGCCAGTGACGCCATCGATATTGGCGCTGATGTTAGGAAGTCCAGCCATCTGACCAACAAGTGTCACTGCAGAGCGTGAAGGCACTGCAGCCTTGACCGCGGCTGGGACTGCCGTTGCAGTCGCAGGCCAAGCACCGGTTGCGACAGCACCCGAGAGTGATGTCAGCGCTGCTGCGATCTTGCCGATATCAGTGAGCTGCTCGACCACGCCTGCAGTTCCTGCAGAGTAGCCACCACCCTTGATCGTTGGATCGAAGAAGGTCTTGATGCCCCAGAGAGCATCACCGGCCATCTTCAAAGCTGCTTCGACCGAACCACCGACCATGCAGAGTGGAACTGCTGCATCGATGAGGTTCGAATGATTCTCGGCAAGGGCTTGAGTCATGAAGCCACCACCTGATTCACCCCAGGCGACGATCTTCTTGGTGTTCGGGAACTCCTTCTTCCAGATACCGATCAACTCGACATTGGTCTTGAGAGCACTATCTGTGTTCCAGCCAGCCTTGGAGAAGCCAGAGGAGAAGACGCCATATCCCTTTGAGAGGAGATATGTCGCGACTGCCACCTTGGTTGCAGCATCTGGACCCGGTGCTTGCTCAGCCAAAGAAGAATTGGCTACATCCGACCGCCCTGGAATTGAGATCATCGGGCGATATCCCTTTGAATAAAGGAATGCAGTTCCATTGAAGTTCAACGGTGCCTGCAATGCGTAGACAGCGCCGTCAGAAGTCCTTCCCTGACAGCTCTTGATGCCACCGACGGTCGCACAGACCGGAGTGTTCGCATTCGCCGCAGTCGGTACGACTACAAGCGAGAGCGCGACGAGCGCTGCTGAGGTGAATCCAACAGCGATTGCTTTGAATGTTCTCTTCATTATTGTGGCAATCCCTTCGGTGGAAGTGCTGGACGCTTAGTGGTCGTCTTCACCACTGGACCGTTTCCGGAGTCAGTTGTGTAGACGACGTTCTTCGCCTCGATAGGTAGGAGGGAACCGGTGGCGTTGTACTTGCCGATCCAGTAACCGGTGTAACCCACGCGGCTCGTTGAGGAGTAAGCGAGCGGTACGAGCGCTGCGCTAGCGAAGGTCGAACCCTTGCTCTCGATTGCTGCCATCAGGCCTTCACGAGTGAGGTTTCGACCAGCAGCCTTGAGCGCATTCGCGACCATCATGCCGCCGTTCATTCCGACGAGGACGTTATTGTCGAAGGTGACGCCCTTGTTGTACTCGGCATTCACCTCACGGAAGAACTTGACGTACTCATCGCTGGTATCTGCTGCATCAGGCATGAACGATGCGGAGATCGCGCCATTGAGGAGTGCGACTGGGACAGTGGTTGCAGTCTGGATCGTCGTTGCATCAGCACCGACGGAACCGAAGATCCACTGTGGCCTGTAACCAGCTTGTGCTGCGACACCGACTGCTGCTGCAGTCGCTGTGGTGACACCAAAGAGGTAGACCACTTCGATCTTCGCAGCTACCAACTTCTGTACCCATGTCAGCGCCGTGGCTGGTGATTGGGTTCCCGAGACGTACTTGATGGTCTCGTCGAACTTCACACCAGAGGCAGCGAAGCCCTTGAGAGCGTCAACGCCGAAGTCATCGTTCTGGACGATGAGGCCGATCTTCTTTCCGGCGAAGTTCTCCTTGATGTAGTTACCCATGATCTTTGCTTCCATCGCATATGAGGAGAAGAGCGGGAAGATAGTCGGGAACTTCTTCTTGTCAGCGAATCCGCTGAAACCTGTGTTGACGAAGAGCGAAGGTACGCCACGCGCACCGAGACGAACTCTGCTGTTGATAGCGAGGTTGTTCGCGGTACCGAGCGCTCCGACGATCGCGAAGACCTTGTCGCGCAAGATCAACTTATTCGTCTTGATGACTGCCTCTTGTGGCAGGTAGCGGTCATCTTCGATGACCAACTGGATCTTTCGACCATTGATACCGCCATTGGCGTTGACATAGTCGAAGTACGCCTTCATAGCTGGCGCGACCTTGGAGTAGCCAGGAGCTGCGATACCGGTCATCGGCACCGTGATTCCCAACTTCACCGAGTTCGCTGTGACGCCGGGGACCGAAGCCTGCGCCGGCACCGAAGTGAGGGCGAGACCTGCGACGGCGATCACTGCAGAAGCGGCTGCGAGGCCCTTCTTGCGGAATGAACCGATCATTGTCTTCCTTCCGTTTACTTTCTCTTTGCTTGCGCTTGTGGTGCTCTTGTCTTGCTCTTTTCATCTAGCCAAATGTCTAGTGACCTTTGGCAAGCTCTTTCTGTTTCTTCTTCTCCTTATGGTGGTGCCACTGCTCTGCTGGTCCGTTCGGTGTGAGAATCACCGTCAGGATCAACAACACGCTCGTGATCAATCCCGGTAGGTTCGCTACCACCGCTTCGCTATCTCCTAGGTTGTAGGAGATCGTCTCGGCGATATCGGGGATGATTACCAGCACCAACCCTCCGACGATCGTACCGGCGAGGCTAGTAAGACCCGCAAGTACGGCACCGGTAAGGATGGCAAAGGAGAGGCTAAGTGGGAAGGCTGACGGCGAGACGATCGCGATCATGCCCAGCAAAGCCCCAGCCAATCCTGCGACCCCAGCACTGACTGTGAACGCCAAGACCTTCCGCCGCCCGACATTGAGTCCGACCAAGGAGGCAGCAGCTGGATTCGACCTGCCCGCCTTCCATGCCCTGCCATACCTACTCTTTAGGACGTTCTGGATCATCCAAAGCATGATCAAGGTGGCTAAGCCTGCGATCCAGTAGAACCACTTATATAAGGTGAAGTCGAGACCAAGGCGCTCTGGCGGGAACCCCACATCAAAGGTCAGACCAGTCTCGCCACCGAGGATTCCGAATTGATTGGCCAAGGTAGGAAGTCCAAGCGCCAAAGCCAGGGTCGTTCCAGCCAGGTAAGGACCCGACAATCTCGATGCACCACCACCGAGGAATGCTCCGAAGAGCGCTGTCACAAGTACCGCGGCGATGAAAGTGAAGATCAAAGGTGGCGCGAAGTGGATCTGCGTGAGAGCCGCCGCATAGGCGCCGATCGCCATGAATGCGCCATGACCGAGAGAGATCTGCCCTGAGTAACCGGTGAGCAGGATCAATGATCCGATCGCAAGTGCGTAGATCGCAATCAAAGCACCTTGATAGACGCGAAGCTCATCGACTCGATCTCCGAGAAGTAGGAGGAACCAACCAAGGAGTACGAAGACCAGGATCCTTCGTCGTATCGGATTACTCTGCTTGGCGTGCTTCGTCACCTTGGCGTGGTCGTCGCCGTGCTTCGACTTTCGCTTAAGCACTGCGCGCTCCTTTCACTCCGAAGATGCCCGCCGGTCTTATCAAGAGGACGAGCACTAGGACGATGAACGCAGTCGGGAAGACGAGTGATGTACCGAGATAGATGAGGATGAATGAGAGACCGATACCAAGGACCAAACCACCGACCACTGCACCGACAAGACTCTCGAGCCCTCCGATCACTGCTGCAGTGAATGCGAAGACAAGAAGTGTGTCGAGTGAGTTCGGCGTGAGAGTGTCATTCGATGTCACAAGGATTCCTGCGACGCCACCTGCAGCTCCTGCGAAGACCCAACCGATGGTTCGCGTCTGCGAGACGCGAATGCCGGAAAGACGTGCGATCTCCGGGTTATAGGCGGCAGCACGTAGCGAGAGACCGAGATTCGTCTTCTGGAAGACGATCGAGAAGATGATCATCACGATCGCTGCCATCACGACGATCAAGAGATTCAGGCGCGAGAACGGCAAGGTCGTATCGCCGATGACGAAACCAGCGGTATCGACTGGCGATTCGAAACGCTTTCCTTCATTGGTCCAGATGAGACCGACGACGGCGCGGATCACACCAAGGAGACCTAGCGTGACGATCACCGGAGCAACGGCTGCGATCGGTCCTTCACTCGCATGTTTGAAGAGCGTGCGCATCAAGCCGCTCTCGATCAATCCACCGAGGAGACCACCGATCGCAACTGCGAAGACGAAAGCCAAGAAGTAAGAACCGCTGCGATTTACCACTTCCCAGGCGACATAGGTCGAGACGATCGCCTGTCCTGCCTGGCCGAAGTTGACCACGCGAGTCGAACGCCAAACGAGAACGAGCGCGAGCGCCATCAGCGAGTAGATCGAGCCGATGCTGATCCCGATGAGGAATGTGTTGATGATCTGTTGCATCAGTACCCCAAATACGCTGACCGAAGCGCTGGATCGTCGATCAATTGCTTCGCATCACCCTGGGCGACGATCACACCGAGGTTGATGATGATTCCCTTGTCCGCAATCGAGAGCGCACCCATCGCGTTCTGCTCGACGAGCACGATCGTGATACCTCTCTCCCTACAGAGCATCGAAACTGTTGCGAAGATCTGCTCCACGACAAGTGGCGCAAGACCAAGTGATGGCTCATCCAGTAAGAGAAGCGAAGGCTTCGAGACCCAAGCGCGGCCGATCGCAAGCATCTGCCTCTCACCACCCGAGAGCGTGTCGGCGCGTTGACTCATTCGCTCGCCCAAACGTGGGAAGAGATTGACTACCTCTTCAATGGATTGCGCCAACTCACTCTTATTCCCTCGCCACAATCCGCCGAGCGCCAGGTTCTCCTTCACCGTGAGCTCTGGGATCACAGACTTTCCTTCGGAGACATGGCTGATTCCGCGACGGACGAGATCCTCCGGCTTCATCCCGGTGATCTCGCGTCCGTTCCACCAGACCTTGCCGAGCTTTGATTCCTTCAATCCAGAGAGGGTGCGAAGGAGCGTGGTCTTGCCGGCGCCATTCGATCCGATCACCGCAGCGAGAGACCCGGTAGCGACTTCGAAGGAGATGCCATCGATAGCACGGATCGCACCATGTTCGACGACGAGACGTTCTACTTTGAGCATCAGTGCGTCGCCCCGTTTCCAGCATTGGTCCCGAGATACGCGGCGATCACATCGGGATCGTTTCGCACCTCTTCAGGAGTGCCGTTGGCGATCACTTCACCGAAGTTCAAGACGTAGATCCGATTGCAGACCTTCATCACCACATCCATGTGGTGTTCGACGATGATGATCGAACAGGTCGAGGTGAGATTACGGATCAAACCGTTGAGCCAAGCGATGTCTTGAGTTCCGAGTCCACCTGCCGGCTCATCAAGGAGAAGGATCTTGGGATCACTGACCAATGCGCGTGCGATGGCGACTCGCTTCGTGTCCGGATAGGAGAGAGTGTCGGCCCGGCGATCGGAGAGGTGGCCCGCATAGACGCGCTCGAGGACGGTCTGTGCTTTGGCAGCGAGCGCCTTCTCATCTCTATAAGTAAGTCCAAGGGCTGCGCGGACAAGTCCGGTCTTCGCCATCCGATCCGCACCGAGCATCACGTTCTCAAGGACGGTGAGATCAGGGAAGAGTCCAACGCCTTGAAGAGTGCGAGCGATACCAAGGTCGACGAGTTGATCAGGCCTTGGCCACTTACGATCATCGCCGAAGAGTGTGAGTGATCCATTCGCTGCTGTGACGAATCCAGAGAGCGCATTGAAGAGAGTCGTCTTGCCGGCACCATTCGGACCGATCAGTCCAAGTACTTCGCCTTCGCGAAGTGAGAGCGTCACATCACTTAGGGCTTTGAGTCCACCGAAATTAACGGAGAGGGATTTGATCTCAAGGATCGGATCAGCCGGATGACCGCTCATGATTGCGCCAGATTCTAGGCACTCGAGGCCCTAATCTGGTAACGATCTCATAACTAATCGTTCCCGATGCCTGAGCCCAATCATCAGCCGTGTACTCACCCGTAGCACCATCACCGAAGACGATCACCAGATCCCCAGTTTCGGCGCGTGAATCCTTGCCCAAATCGACGACAAATTGATCCATGGAGACCCGACCGATGATAGGAGCCCTACGACCACCCTCACCATCGATCACGAATACCCCGGCCGAGGTATCTGCGTTCCGTGGGATGCCATCTGCATAACCCATCGCAACGACTCCGAGTTTGGTATCTCGCTCAAGAATCGCACTCGCACCATAACCGACGCTCGATCCTGCCGAGACATCTTTGACCAATTGCAATTGCGCTTTCAACGTCATCACGGGTTTCAATCCTAAGGAGCGCGAATCCCCCATCGTCTTCACTTCGGGACTCAATCCATAGATCGCAATGCCACCGCGCATCATCGAATACCTTGCACGCACATTGTTGCGATCACTCAAGGTCGCTGCTGAGTTAGCGATGTGATGTAGCGGGATCGAGAGTCCGCTAGCGAAGATCTCATCGAGCGCTCGATCAAATCGTGCGACCTGCTCATCGTTCATCGCCTCTTCTGGTTCATCAGCACGCGCGAAATGTGACCATGCCCCGACGACTTCGATGAGATCACGCTTGACCGCATCGACAATCTCGGCGATCAACTCTCGGAATTCATTCGACTCCGACATCACGCCACCACGCGACATCCCAGTGTCGATCTCAAGATGAATGCGGGGCCTTACTCCAACCTTTCGCCCTGATGCGATCACTGCCCTCAAATGTTCACGTGAGGGGATGGAGAGGTCTATGTCCTCTCGGATCGCAGAGTCGAAATCACTTCCGAGTGGCGTCATCCACGCAAGGGTTCGCGCCTTGATCCCTGCTGCACGGAGAGCGAGCGCCTCCTCAAGAAGGGCAACCCCTAGCCACTGCGCTCCACCTTCTAGAGCCGCTTTCGCGCACGGAATGAGCCCATGTCCATATGCATCCGCTTTCACAACCGCAAGAAGTCGCGCACTTCCCGCCCGCTCGCGCAAGAGCGCGACATTCGCTCGCAAGGCATCGAGATCGACCTCGGCAAAGGCTCTCATCGATATCTCCTCATCGACCTGCCCAACATCATGAGGGCTGCTTCTTCGACGGCCACGCGCGATCGATGGCGATCACGAAGACCAAGAGCGCTCCACCGACGAAGAGTCCGCCTAAGAGATCAGAGACCCAGTGGGTATCACGAAGGATCGAAGCAGCGCAGACACTGAGCGAGATGATCACAACACCCCACGTCAATCTCAACCCTTCGAATGGTTCGCGGTGGGTGTAGCGATAGACGAGATAGGCGAGCAATCCCCAGGTAAGTAAGGCATTCGAAGAATGGCCTGATGGATAACTCATCCCATCAGCGAAGAGTTCATCGATCTTCAATCGTGGTTTGGTGCGACCGAATCCGATCTTCGATGCACCGACGACGAGGTTCAACAGAAGGATCGCAAGGATGGAGAGATTGAAGGGTCGCCACGATTGGAATCTCCTACCAATCACGATTGCGACGATGATGAGTATCGGAGCAGTGAGCCCACGAAGCCCTAAGTCATCGATCCTTCGAACAGTGAACTCCAAGATCCAGGGATAGTCCGGCATATCGATCCGGTGTACCCACTGATCGAATGTTCGAAATGGCGTATCGAGAAGTACCGAGAGCGTCACTGCGAGATAACCGAAGAAGAGCAAGGCAGAGAGCTTGATCGCATGGATCATCTCGGCGCGACGACGCGATGGGAGTTGTTCCAATGACATCGCTACTCCACGGTGACGGATTTAGCGAGATTTCGCGGTTGATCGACATCATTCCCGCGAACCAAGGCCATCTCATAGGCGAATACCTGCAACGGCACGATCGAAACGATGGGCTGTAGCAACTCGAGAGTCGCTGGCACACGTATCGCGTAATCCGTCGCAGGGATATCGCTTGCTGTGTCGGCTACGAGGATCACGTGCGCCCCGCGCGCCTTCACCTCCTGAATATTGCTGGCCATCTTCTCGCGAATCTCACTTCCGACTGGCGGGAGTATCGCAATCACCGGAGTTCCCTCTTCGATCAGAGCGATCGGGCCGTGCTTCAACTCTCCGCCGGCGAAACCTTCGGCGTGCATATAGGCGAGCTCCTTCAACTTGAGCGCACCTTCCAGAGCTGAAGGAAAACCGACATGACGACCCAAGAAGAGAACCGAGGTCGCATCCTTGAACCCTCGTGTCATCTCACGGAGCGCTTCCACTGTCTCAAGTACTTGCTCGACCTTGCCCGGCAACTCCAACAACTCCGAGCCGATCAACTTGGCATCACCAGTGCTCATCTTCTTCTTCGAAGAGTTCGCCCCCAAGTACAACGCAAACAAATGCAGAGCAACGATCTGGGTCAAGAGAGCCTTCGTCGATGCGACTGCGATCTCGGGTCCTCCGTGTGTATAGATCACCGCATCCGACTCTCGCGGAATCGTCGAACCATGGGTATTGCAGATAGAGAGCGCCTTCGCACCCAAAGATTTCGCATGGCGAAGCGCCATCAAGGTATCCATCGTCTCGCCTGACTGCGAGATCGTCACAACCAAAGTCTTGGGATCTAGAACCGGCTTTCGATATCGAAACTCCGATGCCAACTCCACATCGCAGGGAATCCCTGCCCACTCTTCGATCGCATACTTTCCGATCAATCCCGCGTGATACGCCGTTCCACAAGCGAGGATCAAAATACGATTGAAATCACTTCCTAATTGATCGATCTCCGGGAGTGAGACGTGCCCTGACTCATCGATTCGCCCGATCAAAGTATCTGCGATCGCCTTTGGTTGTTCGAAGATCTCCTTGAGCATGAAATGTTGGAATCCGCCGCGCTCTGCTGCTGCCGCGTCCCAAGTGATCTCATAACGCTTCGCTTCGATTCTTTGCCCATCGAGATCGGTAACCGTGACCGAATCCGGAGTCACCGTGACGACTTGATCTTGACCTAACTCCATCGCCTGCTTCGTCGATGAGATGAAGGCTGAGACATCGGATGCCAAGAAGTTCTCGCCCTCTCCGACTCCGACGACGAGTGGCGAATTACGCCTGGCCCCGACGATCTTCTTTGGATCATCCGCATGGACCGCAAGCAAAGTGAAAGAACCACGAAGGCGCTTACATACCTTCCGCATCGCCTCAGCAAGATCGCCACCTGCATCGACGACCGCATCGCTCAAAAGGTGCGCCACCGACTCGGTATCGGTCTCTGATGTGAATGTGTGCCCCCGCGCGACCAACTCCGCCTTCAGCTCCACGTAGTTCTCGATGATCCCGTTATGGATCACCGCCAACTTCCCATCATTAGATAGGTGCGGATGTGCATTGGTATCGGTCGGCCCGCCGTGCGTTGCCCACCGGGTATGTCCGATCCCTGACTTCGACGCATCGAAGCGATCATCAAGGGCCGCTTCAAGATTTCCTAACTTGCCCGCCTTCTTCTCGACGACGAGTGCCTCGCCAGCGCTACCTGTAAGCGCAACACCTGCTGAGTCATAACCGCGATACTCAAGCCGTCGCAGTCCATCGATGACGAGATCGATTGCGCTCCTATCGCCGGTGTAACCGACGATTCCGCACATGACGACCTCCAGAACTTTTAGGGGCAACTACTAGTTCCTTCACTCCCGGTGAAAGAACTTCTCTGACCTGCCGAAGAGAGCCTTAGTTTACAAGTCGCTCTTCTCATCAATTCCGGCTCAAATCCCACCGCTTCACCACTTTTCAAGCCTCTTTGACGACACTTTCGCCTTCCTTATTGCGCCTAGTGAGAGTAGACATGCCTAAGTCTTGAGCCATCTAGGAGGACTTTCATGCGAATCCGCCACCTCCTATTGCTGCTCATTCTGATCGCATCATCACTCATCCCGACATCCACTTCCCAAGCAAACGTAACTGGCAAAGCCTGGAGCGAAGATTCCCGCGCCTACTCCGAAGGTTGGCCATGGCCCTCACTTCCAAATTGGTGGAACCGGACCGATAGTTGGTACCCACAACAATCCTTCACCGATGTTCGTCTCGGTCAATGGCTTCCATGTAAACCTGAATGGTCGATGAACGATTGCATCCAAGGCGTCACTGTCTACGACAGAGAGAACAAGAAGCTTGGCGACCTCACCTTCATCAAAGAACCGACATTCGATCCCTTTGAAGTGAAACAAAAGTGGACCGGGCAAGAAACCCCTGACACCAAAGAGTTGATCGAGGGTTATGCCGCCTTCGACGCCAATGGTTTCGGTAGCGGAATGTGGAAACTCCCTGAAGGAGTAAGACTCTCCAACGGTAAGGATCTCGTCGGCGTCAGCGTTGCCCGAATGCTTGGCGCAGTCCAGGTCAATATCTCACCAGACGGACTGCCAGATGGAGTCTCACTCCCCGTCGGCTACTTCTTCGAAACGACTTTGAAATCAAAGGGCCTCAAAAAGTACACACGCTGGGTAACTTCGAATGGCAAAGATCCTTCGATCACGATCGGTGCCGATGACACGGTCATTTTCAAAGGCGTCACATCACGATTCCCTGTTCCTAGTTCAAAACAAGGTTGTAACTCCCTCTACGGCGGAAACGAGGAGAAGGCGAGCGCCGACGCCGCATTCATCGCCGTCAATGCGAACACCATCATCACTTCAGATAACACCACAGACCAGGCCGCAGAAGTCGTGATGGGAACAAATGGCTGGTGGTGCTTCAACGGGATGGCGTGGGACCCAAAGGAGCGCCAACTCGTCGTCAACGTGGCTGCACCCCATTATTACCCTGATGGAACATTGGTCGATGGCTGGCTTGAATTGAAGATAAAGGGGCGCCTTGCCCGCCAATGGTGGGGAATCTCGCCACAAGAAGCCACCGGCTACGCAAAAGTCGAAGTCACCTACACCGATGGAACTTCGAAGACAGCAACGGTCTCGGCCAATTACATCGCTGACAAGGACTGGATCGACCTCCGCGCCTACGGCTTCACTTACTCGAGCCCTGCGCTCAAGATCTCTATGAAGAAGCCTGAGACACCACAACCGACCGCATCACCTACTCCATCGGCAACGCCAACCCCAGTCGCAACGACCACCACTTCAAAGACTTCAGCAAAGAAGATCACCTGCGTCAAAGGCACCACTATCAAGAAAGTCTCAACGAAGAC
>Ga0164292_10003351_pt1 | contig 13110 bp, 7 predicted proteins | sample GEODES117metaG_FD_111486 | JGI IMG/M metagenome (GOLD analysis project Ga0164292, IMG submission 111486) | Eutrophic lake water microbial communities from Lake Mendota, Wisconsin, USA - GEODES117 metaG | ecosystem: Environmental > Aquatic > Freshwater > Lake | place: USA: Lake Mendota, Wisconsin... | reverse complement strand
TTTTTGCAAGAACTAAGCCCTACCAAAAAAACCAGTGATAATGCAATTATTGTTTTTTTCATTTTATAAAAATTTTATGATTGACAATTTTTTGTTAGAGTGTTAATCTTAAATTAAAGCCCAAAGTTCTTGTAGCTGGATTTGCGTTGAACTCCAAACCTCCAATATTACTTGAACCCAATGCATTTTGCTCTGGATCCAAATGTGGATAGTCTCTAGCTTTTAAGAATAAGTTTCTTCCAAATACGCCAAATTCAATATTTCCAAATGGTGTTTTATCAACCAAATTCCTAGGTAATTTCATAGTAAGATTCATCTCACGTACCCTGAACCAAGAAGTATTTACCATGAATCCTTCTGCAGCAACATACTTTCCTGCATTGCCCCAATACTGATCGGCACGGATTGGAATATTAACTGCATTACCACTAGCATCAACACCATTAAATTGATAATTACGCAAAGGAGTTACATTGTCTTTATCAAATCTTGGCAAATCTGCAGTTTCTTTTACAGCACCATTTCTTCTTAAATCTGCTAAATTTCTACTGTATAAATCTCCACCTTCGCGAATATCAAACAATACATCTAAAGTAAACATTTTGTAAGAGAAGGTATTGTTAATACCAATTGTGTATCTAGGATTAGAGTTACCCAATTTTACCACACCAGATGTTGGTAAAGGTAAGCCTGCATTGGTTCCGGTAGTTTGTAAAATCATTCTACCTTGTGCATCTCTTTGGTAAGCATTTCCAAAAATAGCGCCGTACTCTTCACCCACAACCAATCTCACATTTGGCGTTGTAAATCCAGCCAAAGTAATTACTGATACGCCTGGTGCTAACTTAGTAACCATACTTCTAAATTGAGTATAGTTTGCATTGATGCTCCAAGTAAAGTTTCTGCTTTTAACAGGAACCAATCCTAAAGTTAATTCAGTTCCTTTTGTTTCAATTTCACCTGCGTTTTGGAACAACGATGTTACTCCCGAAGCAGGAGAAACAGGAACACCAAATAATCCGTCGGTTAATTTACGAACATAATAATTAGCCTGAATAGTTACTCTATTATCAAATAAAGAAACGTCGGTTCCAATTTCCCACTCTGTGGTAAACTCTGGTTTTAACTTTGGATTACCAGCAGAATTAGAAATGGTATATCCAGAAAGTCCGTTAAAAGGATAAGCAATATTTGGACCAAATCCATCGGCTGCACCACCAAGAGCAGCATAGTTATCTGTATTGTATGCAGGAGCTGCACGGCCTACTATACCATAGTTGGCCCTTAATTTCCATGAATTCAATACTTTATTCTTCAACGTAGGAATGGCTTCGGTCATATTTGCACTCAAAGCTGCAGCTGGATAAAAGATAGACTGACTACCTGGGGCCAATGTTGAAGCAAAATCATTTCTTGCTTTAACGTTTAAGGATAACCATTTTTTATAGTCTACAACCACATCAGCAAAAACACCTACAGTTCTAACTTGACCTGTACCAACTGATGGTGCATTGTGCACTGTTGCATTGCTAATTTGGTCAAAACCTCTGATAGCCAACCCTGTACTTCTTACAGCAAGGCTATTGGAGAAATTATCAAAAATCTCATTTCCCAAAGTTGCAGCAACATTAAAATTACCAAATTGCTTTTGTGCATTTAATGTAAAATAAGAATTGATATTTCTTAGGTTATTTCTAACATCAGATATACCGCCGGTTCCATTGGCAGAGGTATTTCCACCACCTCTTGCACCAACTTCATCAAAACCATGCGATCTGAAAGTTTGAATGTCTGCGCCTAATTTAAAATCGGCATTTAACCAATCATTAAATTTATACCTAGCGCCCACATTACCGATAAACCTGTTTACTTCATCATTGTAACGTACATTGTCTAAAGACCAATAAGGATTGTCTTCTCCGCCATAAAACAATTGATTTCCAGCAGCATCATAATAGGGGCTGCCTGTTAAATCGTAACTACGAGGAATAAATAATCCACGGAAGAAAGGATTCGACAATTGATTACCCTGTTGTGATCTAATAGATGATGTATTGTTGATGCTTAAATAAGAAGATACAGATAATTTATTGGTAACTTCTGAGTTTAAATTAAGAGACAATACATTTTTATTCAATTCATTGGCGCGCAATACATAGGTTTCTTTGGTATTGTTGAATGAAACACGATAAGTTGTTTTATCGGATCCTCCACTTATTCCAATCGTATTTTGGCGGTTAAATCCATTTTGAACAATGTCGGCAACATTATTAGGATATGCTCTCAAACTTTCTGGACGTCCAAAAAAGTTAGTCACTGTTTGTCCAAGAATTCTAGGCCCCCATGAAGTTGCAGCATTAAAGTTGTAAACTCCAACTGTAGAAACTGCAGTTGCAGCTCCAGATGAAGTTCCTTGTGCATATTCATTTTGATATTCAGGTAATCTGTTTACAGAAACAACAGCATAAGAAGAATTAAAATCTACATTGTTCTTGGTTCTTTTCTTTCCTTTTTTTGTAGTAATTAAAATTACACCCGCAGCACCCCTTGAACCATACAAAGAAGTTGCAGCAGCACCTTTTAATACAGTAAGGTCTTCGATATCGTCTGGGTTAATATCAACTGCACGATTGGAGTTGGTTACACCACCTTGTAGCGCAACACCACCACCTCCATTATCGATAGGCACACCATCTAACACAAATAAAGGAGCACTGCTACCAGTCATAGAGGTATAACCTCTGATTAGTATAGCGGATCCTGCAAATGAACCTCCAGTTCCTGAAGTTCTTACACCGGCAACTTTACCAACTACCGCATTGGTAATATTGGTATTGCGAACTTGTGTTAAATCTTCGGAAGAAATTTTAGGAGTTGAATAACCCAAGGTTTTTGCATCTCTTTTAATTCCAAAAGAGGTAACTACAACCTCAGAAAGATTGTCATCAGCGCTAGATAAAGAAGCGGAAACTGAATTAGAAGCGCCTAAACTAATTTCTTTGCTGCCAAAATTTAAGGCAGAAATAACCAATGTTTTTGCAGAAGAAGGCATGGTTAATTTAAAATTACCTTCCGCATCGGCGGTAGTTCCAACTTGGGAACCTTTAACTAAGACAGTTGCACCAGCGATAGCGGCACCCTTGTCATCTGTGATTTTTCCTGTGATGGTTCTGCTATTCTGAGCCGAAACTACAGATAAAGCCCCAATCAAAAGAAAGCACAAAAAAAGGAGTTTTCTCATGTTTAATAATTTTTAGTTTAGAAGATGTCAAAAATAGACAGTAAAAGTTAAATTATTGTTGCATTTTAAGAAAAAATATTCCATTTAGGTATAAACTCGCCTCTTTTCACAAGAACAATCCAAGAAAGCATAAAAAATCCCGCCCCGATATATCGGGGCGGGATTCAATATTGACAATTTAAAATAAAAATTAATACCCTGGATTCTGTACACAAGTTTTGTTAACCAATAGTTCTGCAATAGAAATTGGCCAAATATACTGTGCCGCACTTGGTGCTAAACTACCAACTACTCCTTTTGCAGGAAAAGTTTGTCCACGACGCATTATATCTGAACTTCTAAATCCTTCACCCATTAACTCTATCCTTCTTTCGGTTAGAATTAAATCGATTAAAGCTGCTTTATCAGCAGGCGCAAATGGGGTAATTGTAGGATCAGACCTTAAACGGATGGCGTTTACAATGGCCAAAGACCTAGCATCTACAGATGTTCCAGTTGCTTGATTAGCCAAAGCCTCCGCCAGATTTAACATCACTTCTGCATATCTGCTAACAATATTCCAATCAGCTGCATTATTCGGATTAGGCCATTTACGCAAATACGTTAGAGCACCTGAAACAACATTGAAACTTCTACGCGCATCTGTAGTTCTCCAATTGGTATTTGCTGCAATTCCACTCCCTGTTGTATTTATAACAAACTCTCCGCCGCCATTAGGGCCAGGATTATAGTACCAACCCAATCCATTTTGGGTACCCGGAACATCTAGAGCGGTGAAAGGCATAGAGAAAATAGCTTCATTAGAAGTATTGTTTGCAAAAACTGCAGCTACAGAAGCATTCAATCCATGAACAACACCTGATGTAGACGCCCATTGAGTAAGCGGCAAAGCTGTAGTACTTGTTGGAACCAACTTGTTTCCTTCTGTAATAACATTAGCCCATTGTCCCATATTTAAATAAACACGTGTTTTTAATGCAATTGCTGTATTTCTATGAGCACGAGTTGTATTTGAAGTAGCATTACCATAAGTTAATGGCAAATCTGCTTCTGCTTCATTTAAGTCTTTTATTATTTGAGCATAAACCTGGGCAGTGGTATTCCTCACTTGATCGTTAGCTCCGCTTGAAGTTTCAGGTGTTAATTTCAAAATAACTCCCAATCCAGCTCCATTGCCATCAGTAAAAGGTTTTGCATATAGTTGCTGAAGCATAAAATAGGCTGTTGCCCTTACCAATTTTGCTTCGGCAATTAGGTTTCTTTTTAATCCTGCACTCACTGGAGAATTAGCCAAACCTGCAATTACAACATTACATCTATTGATACAAGCATATCCTGCAGCCCAAAGGTTTTGAACTTCATTGGCGCTGGCTGTAAGATTAAATTGCCAAGTTAACCATGCAGTAACTGCATTATTGGTTTGATTTAAAAATTCTTCTCCTCTAACATCTTGATATACCTGGTATCTTCCAGCATACATCTGACCAGCTTTAAGTGCCGAATACAATCCAAAAACTTGCTGAACAGATCTGGCAGAATCGCTAAATGCAACAGCATCGGAAAGTGCTGTTTGAGGAATGGGCTCCAATTTTTCTTTACTGCAACTGAAAGCCAAAGAAGCAATCAATGCGAGTGATAGTATTTTATATTTCATATTATATTTTTATAAGTTAAAATCCAATATTCAATCCAACATTGATACTTCTTGCCATCGGCACAGAGTTTCTATCCACACTAGGATTTCCATTACCGTTTCCGTTTGAAGAAATTTCAGGATCGAAGCCAGAATATTTGGTTAGCATGAAAAGGTTCTGTCCTTGAACATAAAATCTTGCACTTGAAATACCTATTTTATCTAATGCTGATTTAGGTAAACTAAATCCAATAGCTAGATTTCTAAGTTTCATGAAATCTCCTTTTTCTACATTCTCAGAAATAACCACACCAGATCCATTAGAAACATTGTCTCCAAATACTACACGAGGTATATTGGTTTGATCACCCGGTTTTTGCCAACGAGTTAGCATTTCTTCTCCATTGTTCCAACTTCTCATATCCCTCAAACCAGCTCTAGATCCGTTGTAAACATAATTTCCTCCAGAGTAGAAAATCAAGAAATTAATATCAAAATTTCCAACTCTAAATGTATTGTCCCAACCGCCTGTATAAGTTGGTAAAGCTGGGCCAATAATTACACCATCATTTGCTTGATCTGCAACACGAGGGGCAACTGCACCCGATGAAACCAAGGTCCATCTAGAAGCAACAGGAGCTGCGTGATTGTATTGTACTGCAGTTCCATCTCTATAAAGAAATATTCTTTGTCCGTTTGCCGGATTTACTCCAGCAGTTCTTACTGCATAAAAACTTCCAAGCGATTCTCCAACTCTAATCATGCTCGGTCTTTCTAATCCTGATGTTGATGGTTGAATATCTGCATTTCCTGCAGCCAAGGCAGTTACAACATTTTTCAAAGTAGTAATATTGAAACTGGTGTTCCAGCTAAAATCATTTTTTTGCATTACAAGCGCATTGATGGTAAACTCAAAACCCTTGTTACTCATGCTACCAACATTGGTTAAAATAGAGTTACCAGGAATACCTCTTGATGGTGCTTGTGGTTCGTTTAGAATTAAGTTATTGATGTCACTTGTATAATAAGTTGCTTCAACATTAATTCTATTTTTCAAGAAGCCCATCTCTACTCCGATGTCGGTTTTATTACTTGTTTCCCAACGAAGGTTGGCGTTTCCGGCCTGTGAGAAAGCAAGTGTAGGATTAACACCGTATAAACCACTGCTATAAAAACTCCAAAACGCGAAGTCTCCAATACCTTGGTTATTTCCAACCAATCCATAACTACCTCTCAATTTTAAATTGCTGAATATTTTGGATAAGCCGCTGTTTTCAAAAAATTTCTCATTACTTACAACCCATCCTGCTGATGCTCCCCAGAAATTACCATATTTATTATCAGGAGAAAATGCAGAATAACCATCTCTTCTTGCATTTACTGAGAGTAAATACTTTTTATCATAATTGTAATTTACTCTACCAAAAGTAGAAGTAAGATAATTCTCTCCTAAAAAGTTACCAGCTGGAACGATGGTATTCCATCCACCTTGAAACTCATTGAAAAACGGATCGGCTACACCTTGACGTGTTGCACCCCATCCTTCTTGAAAACTATACTGTTGTTCGCTACCAACCAATACATTCAAATTGTGTTTTCCAAAAGCTTTATCATAATTAAGCGTGTTCTGGAAATTCCACCTTCTATAACTCTGTAAAGTATTGGTTATGGTTCCTTGATTGGCTACACCATCACCATGTATTGCAGATGCAAAAGATTTATTGGTAACATTTAAATTATCAATGCCAAAATTGGTACGGAAAGTTAACCCATCCATTATTTTAACAGTAGCATAGGCATTGGCTAATACGCGGTCGTTTGCTGAAGAAAAAATATTATTATCCAATAAAAACTGCGCATTGGTAAATTGCAAAGCTGTTATGTTTGCCCCTTGACCAATGGTATTGGTTGCAGCGTTCAAATTGTATTGTCCGTTATTTAAGAATACAGGAACATTGGGCATTAAGTTAAATGCCAAACGACCGATACCTGAAGTTCCAAATGCTTGGCCATCTAAAGAGCCAGAATTGGGTCCAAAATTTTCTGAAGAAGAATATTGAAATTTACCACCAATTGTTAACCATTTGTATACTTTATGGTCTAAACTCATTAAAGCATTCAGTCTTTCGAATGTGTTGGTTCTTACCATACCATTTTGATTGGTATAGCCTACAGAAAAATAATAATTGGTTTTATCATTTGCGCCAGAAATATTCAAATTATGATTCTGTGAGTTTCCTGTTCTAAAAATCACATCATACCAATTAGTACTTACTGGTTGTCCATTATTATCTAAATACGGATAAAAACCACGTGTTGTACCATTTGGAGCAGTTCCAGCATTTACCAACCCTTCATTTTTAATGGTCTCGTAGCCACGACCATTTAAAACTGGCACCAAATTAAATGGTGAATTGAACCCTACCCAAGTATCAAAGCTAACTCTAGCCTTACCTTGTTTTCCTTTTTTAGTTGTAACCAACATTACACCGGCAGAAGCCCTAGATCCATAAATAGCTGCGGCAGCAGCATCTTTCAATACTTCAACGCTTTCTATATCTGTAGGATTAATATCAGAAAGTATATTATTAGATGCATTATTTCCAACACTACCAGTAAAAACAGGAACTCCATCCACTACAACCAACGGAAATGAGCTCAATCCAATTGAGTTAACACCTCTCACCCTGATTACTGGTGGCGCATTTAAAACACCGTTTGGCATTGTTACACTTACACCTGCAGCTCTACCGGTAAGGGCCTGATCAAAACTCTGAACTGGTGCATTTTTAATTTTATCGCCATTAATTGTTGCAACAGCACCTGTTAAATCCTTTCTTTTTGCTGTGCCATAACCCACTACTACTACTTCATTTAAAGCAGCATCTTCTTGGGATAAACTAACTGTTAAAGAAGCATTGTTTCCAATTTGAGCTTCTTGTGCCTCATAACCCACATAACTAAATCTGAGTGATTTTACTTTATCACTCAATTGAATTGAAAAAGCACCATTGTTATCTGTCAATGCATTTTTTGATGCCCCAATAGCTGTAACTGTTACACCAGCAAGTGGGATGCCTTTTACATCTGTTACTTTACCGGTAACAGTTCGATTAGTTTGAGCGAAGGTCTGTACAAAACAGAACAAGACCATCGCCAAAAAAACTGCGAGTTTTCTCATGAACTTATTTTTTAGTTTAACAATAAATAATATAGTCAAGCTAAAATATAAAATAGCTGCATTATAAGCAGATCGGGTTTATAGCTATTAGCTATAAGACATACCCTATCGCTTTGAAGTACTGATAATCAACACCGGAAGCAGCACCAAATTGGTAATGGTTCCTACCACCAAGGTTAATGAAGTAAGCCATCCAAGTGCATTTGTTCCTCCAAATTCACTAAAACAGAAGATGATAAACCCAGCTATAAGTACTAAAGAAGTATAAATGATACTTATACCAGTATGTTTTATGGTTTGCACCAAGGTAGGACCTACTTTACCATGATAAGTAGGTAGCTCTTGTTTATAATTGATTAAAAATCGGATAGTTACATCTATAACAATACCCAATGCCACACTAAAAACCAACACAGTGGAGGGCTTTAGTGCAATTCCTGCCCAACCCATTACACCAGCGGTAACTATTAATGGTATCAAATTGGGGATTAGCGAGCAGATTAAAATCCGCACCGACCTAAATAAATAGAACATACAAAGGGTAATGAGTAAAAAAGCCCAGAAAATACTTTCTTGTAACCCTTTGATAATAAAACTAGAACCTTCTAAAAAGCTTACACTACTGCCTGTAAAACTTACTTTGTAATTGGCAGTATCAAAAATTTCGCGAGATTTTGCTTCAAATTGATTGAGCAATACAGGTAGTTTAGCACTCCCGATATCTTTCATGTTTACACTAATTCTGGCTTTTTGTTTATTGCTATCAATAAAATTATTAAGCAATTGGGTGAGTGGTGTTGATTGTTTTTGTCCGCTATCTTTCTTGCTTTTTAAGTAGGGGCCAATAAATGCCAGATCTGATTCATACGGAATTGCATAACTCAAGCTATCCCCATCATAGAAAGCCTGCTTGGCAAATTTTAATCCATCTACAAAAGACAATGGTCTTCCTGCGGAAGAATCGGCTGCTAGATAAGCAGCAAACTCATCGATCTTTGCGATGGGATTTGTTGATCTTATTAAACCATTTTTTTTCTTTGTATCAATTACAATTTCGAGTGGCATTACTCCACCAAAATTTTCTTCAAACCATTTAAGGTCGGTATAAATCACATCGGCTTTTGGCAAATCATCTACAATGAATCCTTCGCTTTTAATTCTGAATATTCCAATGATAGCAACCAAAGTTAACACAACAGTTACGCCATACACCATTCGTTTATGGTTAAATGCCCAATGCTCTACTTTAACCAACAGTTTTGCTAAAAATACATTATCGAGATAATGGGTGTGCTTTTCTTTTGGAGCAGGTAAAAAACTTAATACAGGTGGAATAAAAATCAATGAGATAAAAAACAACATCAAGATATTGATTCCTGCAACTTCACCAAATTCTTTCAATAAATCACTTTTGGTGAGTGCAAACACCGCAAAACCAATGGCAGCAGCTATATTACAGAATAGCGTTACGATACCCATTTTGCCCACCATATGTATCAGTGCTTCATTTTTTTGGCCAATTTCTCTGTAAGAAGTATGGTATTTATTTAAAAAATAAATGCAATTGGGAATACCAATTACCACTACCAAAGGCGGAATTAATGCAGTTAGTAAAGTGATTTTATATCCCAATAATACCAATGTGCCCACACTCCAAACAACGCCCATACCAACCACCAACAAACTCATGAGCATGGCACTGATTGATCTGAAGAAAATAAACAAAGTAATCGCCGACAACAACAATGAGCCAATCAAAAACCAATTCATTTCATGCTTTATTCTATCTCCTATAACAGTGCGGATATAAGGCAAGCCACTTAGATGCAGCGTCGTTTTATTACTCTTTTCAAAAGTTTTGGTAACATCAATGATATTGTTAATCATCGTGGTTCTGTATTTTGAATTGATGGTGTCTTTATCTACTGTTACAGCCATCAAATATGCCCCAGTGGAAGGATTGTATAAAAGTGATTGATAAAATGGGAGATTTTGAAAAACAACTTTATCACTATCTAGTGATGCTTGATTGGTATAAGGAGGATGAAATATTTTGGCTGGAACTAACTTTTGATTAATGGCATCGTTGATTAAGTTAATAGCCAATGGCACACTCAACACATCTTTAACACCTGGTACTTTTTTCAAATCATTTTGCATGGCAGCAACGGCATTAAAAAAAGAAACCTTGTAAAAGTCTTTTGAATCTATTCCAATAACCAATGTATTGCCATCAGCACCAAACTGTTTTAAAAAATCTTGATACGCAATGTATTTAGGATTATCAGTGGGTAGGGCCCTGGTAAAATCGTAACTTAGTTGAACTTTGCTTGCATGCCAGCCCATAAATAAAGTAGCTGCAAAAAGAAACAACAATAAATACACTCTATACTTTAGAATTAACCTGCCTGTTTGATACCACATTTATATAAAAATTGAATTGCAAAGAAACTAAAAACAGTTTGCATTTAAATAAATAAAAACAAACCCGAATTGCATTACACTACAACCAGATAAGCCAATACCTGACATGCAATTCCAACCAATAATCCTATATAGATTTCTTTTAGAGAATGATCGCTTACAATAATTCTAGCCGTACAAACAATTGCAGCTATTAGCACAGCGATACTAATAGGAATTCCGTTTGCAGTTTCGTAAAAAAAAGAAGTTAGTACAATAGCTGCCGCAGCGCCGCCTACTCCCATTGCATGCATGCTTATTTTAAAATAATTATTGAGAATAAGCCCAAAAACAGTTGCAATGAAAATTCCCATAAAAAAGAATTTTAACGCTTCTGGTTGATCGGTAAAGTTTCTACTTAAGTAATACATCCACCAATAAAAAAACATGGTAATGATATAAGGAACAATTCTTTCTTTTTGGGTTCTCAGATAAATACTATCGCTAAACTTTAATCTCCACAATAAGAAAACCGCAAAAGATGGAAAAAAAGCGGTGAGCCAAAAAACGCCAAACAATCGCATTTGCAATTGCCATTCTGTTATGCCAGCAAATCCATAAGGAAACTGCCACATTAAATAAACAAAAAAATAGGTGGGGATAAAGATGGGATGAACTAAATAAGAAACTAGTTTGGCTAAAAGCGGAAGAGCCCCACTGGTTGTTTTAGATGAACTTTCTTTATAATTGGATTCTATCATTGTACGCTTAAATGCTAGTTAAATATTCATTTATAGTTCTTTTCTTAATCTTGCAACAGGAACATTCAATTGTTCTCTGTACTTGGCAACAGTTCTTCTAGCAATATTGTATCCTTTTTCTTGAAGCATTTCCGTTAATACTTCATCGCTCAAAGGCTTTCGTTTATCTTCTGCTTCTATTATATCACTTAAAATCTTTTTAACCTCTCTGGTGCTTACTTCTTCTCCACTATCTGTACTTAAAGATTCACTAAAGAAAAATTTTAATCGATAGGTTCCAAATTCTGTTTGAACAAATTTGCTATTAGCCACCCTACTTACTGTTGAAATATCCAATGAAGTGAGTTCAGCAATATCTTTTAAAATCATGGGTCGCATGGTAGTTTCGTCTCCTGAAAGAAAAAAAGCTTGCTGGTGTTTCATGATGGCACCCATTGTTCCAATCAAAGTGTCTTGCCTTTGCTTGATCATATCAATGAACCATTTTGCTGCATCAATTTTTTGCTTGATAAACAATACCGCTTCTTTTTGCCTTTTATCTTTTTTGCTGCCTTTTTCATAATCTTTTAGCATGTCTTTATAGCCATCGGATATTCTAAGATCAGGAGCATTTTTTGAATTTAGCGTAAGCTCTAAAAGTCCATTGTTATTGATCACAAAAAAATCTGGAATAATATAACTTTCTGCTTTATTCATCTCACCCATATTGCCTCCGGGCTTAGGGTTGAGCTTGATAATTTGATTGATTACCTCTTTAATTTGATCGTCGGTTAAATTCAAACTTCGCTGAATTTTTTCATAATGTTTCTTGGTAAATTCATCAAAATATTTACTCAAGATTTGAACCGCAAGTTGAACCGACTGACCCTCTGCTGTTTTTCTTTTTAATTGAAGCAATAAACATTCCTGCAAATCTCTTGCTGCAATCCCTGCTGGATCAAATTGTTGAATTTGCTGAATGATGGATTCAATTTCTTTTTCTTCAACAATAAGACTTTGCCGAAATGCCAGGTCATCTGCAATAGAAGACAGTTCTCTTCTTAGGTATCCATCATCATCTAAACTTCCAACGACTTGCTCAGCAATTTTATAATTCCTTTCATCCAATTCAAGCATTCCTAATTGATTCAACACCAATTCATGAAAACTAACTTCTACCCTTATTGGAATTACTTTTTGATCATCCATTTCTGGATAATTGTCGTCCCTGGTTTTATAATCAGCTATTTCACCATCATCATCTACTACATATTCACTGATATCTACATTATCGTAATCATCTTCGCTTCCATCTGGCTCAGGGTCTTCTTCCCCAACACTATCAAACTCATCCTTGAGTTCATCGGTATATTCATCTTCATGACCCTCATCGCTTTGCTCTAGAGCCGGATTTTCCTCCAACTCCTCTTTAATCCTTTCTTCTAAATTAGCGGTGGGCACTTGCAATAACTTCATTAACTGTATCTGCTGAGGAGACAGTTTCTGTAATAATTTTTGTTGAAGTGATTGACTTAACGACATTTGATATACAATAACAATGTAAATTTACATAGATTTCAAATGATGCATCAAAGTAAACTAATTTGTTTGTTTGTAATTTTATTACTAATAGTTGCTCCTAAAGCAGAAGCCCAACTATTGCAGCCTTCTGTAATTCAGTCGCAGCAAAGAATTGATAGTTTAAGAAACCTATCCATCCAAATCATTCCTGCTAATTATTACACCAAAAATTTAGCATTTTTTTGTAAGAAAGAATTGCAATTAGAAAAAATCACCAAAGTCCCTTTTCGATTCAGGTTAGGCAGTACAGATTATGTAGACCAACTCGAGGGCAAGAAAATTAAAACTCAGCAATAAGCCCTCTTAATTCATATCTCATATCTCTCATCTC
>Ga0164292_10003350_pt1 | contig 13110 bp, 12 predicted proteins | sample GEODES117metaG_FD_111486 | JGI IMG/M metagenome (GOLD analysis project Ga0164292, IMG submission 111486) | Eutrophic lake water microbial communities from Lake Mendota, Wisconsin, USA - GEODES117 metaG | ecosystem: Environmental > Aquatic > Freshwater > Lake | place: USA: Lake Mendota... | reverse complement strand
GTTGAATTTGGTACATGGACAGACCCAGCAAATCAAACATTTACCGATTTTTATACCGGATTTGTTACCCACCAAATATCTTGTACACCAGCACAAACACCAATTTCCCCAACAGCTGTTAATAATTCAAGAATAGGTACGGGAACGGTTACAATATCAGCAACTGTTGGTACAGGACAAACTGTAGATTGGTATTCAAATTCATCGGGTGGTAACCCTATTGCAACGAATACAACATCATATACAACACCATCAATATCAAGTACAACAAAATACTACGCTCAATCAAGAAACACCTCTACGGGTTGTTTAAGTAATTCTAGAACTGAAGTTACAGCAACTATTAATATTAGTGAAAAAATAAGTGGCACAATTAAAATACCGAGTGGGTTGACTAACAGACCAAAACTTAAACTGTATATTGTTGAAAATAGTACAGAAACATTGATTGAAACTGTAACTGTAAAATCTGACGGAACATATACACTAAACCCAACAAAACATAACGCAACTTATAAAGTTGTTCCTGAGTTTAATACTTATTCATTATCTTCAACCGATTTTAATGATATTTTTTCTGAGTCACAGAATCAAAATACACCAAATAATTTACCAATTGGTTTGGTTTTAAATAATGGATTAAAAATGAGAGCAGGTGATGTTGATGATAGTGGTTATATTAACCTATCTGATGCTTATCTTGTTGGTGCTAATTTAAGTGGTATGTTACCATTTAGTGAAGTATTATGGTTTACCTCGTCTGATTACGATTCGATTAATATGACGAATTTTAGTACGATTCAATCATATGATTATTTTACAATTAACTTCACAAACACAAACGTCACCCTCAACATAAAATATATTGTCAAAGGTGACGTAGATTTGTCATCATCATCTAATTAACGTCAACAGATTGGATTTTTGTATATAGTGTAGATATTTCCGAACAAAATTCATAATCTTCGTTTTCTTCAAAAAAAGGTAAGATATCTCTTACTAAAACAATCGACTCTTTTCTATTAAATTTCAATTCAGTTTCCCATTGTAATTTATTAATCTTAGCGGACAATATTAAAATAACATTTTCCTTGTCCTTTCTTTTAAGACTATTAAATAATTTAACTATTGTTTTATATATTACTTCTTTATTTGATTTATAAAAACTACTGAAGTCTTTATATGGGTCTTTTATTGTTAATTTTTTTATTACGGTGTTTGGGTCTTTTTGATTTTCGTTAACCATGTTGATTGTCGTTATTTAAACAAATATCGTAAAAAAAATCAAAAATAAAAAATTAACTTTTGAAAAATTATTCATTAACAGTGTGTGCCCAATGAACTCTTACACAATTTTGAGGTAATCTATGGATGTGTCTGTAATTGTTGATGTATCCCATCATGTTACCACTACCAATTGCATTTGCTGAATGAATAACAACATCCACAACCGGTTTCCCATCCATCCACTGTTCCACCAACCACTTGGTACAATCCATTCCTGTTTTTTCCAAAATGTTATCATAATCCAATTCATAATGATGATAAACATTACGATGCCATTCTTCCATTGCAGTATCACCCAAATCGTGGTCAAGAGAAATTAGTTCAATATTCTCTAATCCAATTTCACTAATATTTTTTATAAATTCTTCGTAAGAACGAACAACAACCCAATTCTCCATATCAACTGGAGTTCTTACATCATCTAAATAAATTCTTGTTTTCATTTGTTTTTTTTTACTAATTTTTTTAATCTCGTTTAAATGGTTTAGAATATGTTGGATATAGTAATTTCCAAATCAATTGGGAATAATCTTTATCGTCCAACATATTAAATAAAATTCCCGGATGTTTATGACGTTTGGCATATTCAGCAAAAACCCCACGATTTTCAATATCGGGAGCTCTATTGATTATTTTAAAAATCCATTTATATTCACGTTCAAGAGTTTCATATTGAGTGATAAAATTTTCTTTTGTTTCTTTAACCCAATCATAAAATTCATCTGGTACTTTTTCAATGATATCATCCAATGGCATCCCGTCTTTTAGGTATTCCCATATGTCACGATTGGAGATGTTGGTTAGTATTCTATGTAAACGAACATACTCTTCAAACTTTATTTTTATTCTAAAATTTGATGGGTAAAATCGTATCACAAAACCTTCACTATTTGGTGTGTTCAGTTGTTTGTAAACATCAAATGTGTTTTTATTAAATGTAACCATAGTGGAATTAACAACATCTGATTCATTGATTCCTGATGAATGGAATATTGCAAGAGATGTTTGCCAATTCAATTCTCCTTCTGTTGGGGTTGTAAGTGAAAGAAATGTAATTTTTTCACACCCATAATCAACGACAATCCTGTTTTCAGGATAAATTATTTCACACAAGTAAGTAAACTCTTTGTGGAATTTATTTAAATCATATTTTGATTTTAAAATTTCTAAACCACGTAAAGCTTGTTCTGACATAAACGAACCTCTTGTTGCCATTATCCATTCATTATCATAGAAAAATAAAATACCTAATGAACCATCCATTTTTTCTTGAACGTAAGCATATTCGCTATCCCAAGGAATTAAATTCTTATCAATAACTTCTTCATAGTTAAAGAACTTACCAAATGGTTCTACAATAACATTCCCTTGAGAATCGGTAATAAGACCTCTACAACGCAAAGTTATATCATCCCATAAAGATTCATATTGTACTTTTGGTGAATAGTTCCAAATTAACAAATCTTTAATGGGGTGGGTTTGTTTTTGTAACAACCCATCCTCGTAATATTTTTGTAATTGATTAATCATAACTTGACCTCAAAACGGTTTTTCATAATTTCTAATTTATCATCAGGGACACCATGTACATTATTTCCACCATGTCTATTTTCAACAATGAGTGTATGTACTCGATACCCATATCTTTCCGCCATTTCAATATACGGTTTCATTTCCCACTCTTGTGTGAAAGTATTTGAAACAACAACTCTTACAACACCGTTCATCATTAAGTTTGCACATCGTTGTTGACAATCATTATGAGCTTCTTTTAACTTTTCAGGTAAAAAGTTATATGTACCGTCAGGTTCAGTGAAATAATCGTCAGCAGATAACGGTTTTAGGTTATTATTTGGCATATATAATACAACCTCACCTAAAGTAGATTTACCTGAACCTGGTAAACCTCTAAGTAGAATTAAATCTTTTGGAAAACCCATAATTGTGATATTTCTACAAATATACAAAAATTTTTCTGAACAACCAAAATAAAAAATCCCCCAACGGTGTGTTGGGGGATATGGTCATTTTGTGGTTTCAAGGCCACGGACTAAAAAACGAGAGGATATCGGCAAAGATGTCCCTATGTGAATATAAATATATATGATTTTTAGAAAAGTGTAAATATTTAACCTCTTTTTCTAAAAATTTTTATTTCACCGTCTTTAAATTTTAATGTGACATTTTCGTTTTCTTTAATTTCTTTACGTAAAATCACATCACTAAGGAAATCTTCACAAAGATTTTGAATTATTCTTTTGATTGGTCTAGCACCATAATCCTCTTGGATGTTCAATTCAGATATCCTTTCCACAATTGTTTTATCAAAAGTTATTTTAAAGTTTTTTTCTTTTAATCTTGAAATCAATTTATTTAATTCAAGTTCAATAATTTTATATATCGACTCTTTGTTCAATGAATTAAAACTAATAATATCGTCAATTCTATTTAAGAATTCGGGGTTAAAATGTTGTTTTAATGATTTTTGAACGATTGATTTTTTAACTTCATATGATTGAGAATCACTAAATGACGTATTAAAACCAACACCCTTTCCAAATTCTGAAACTTTTTTTGCACCAATGTTTGATGTCATAATTACAATTGTATTTGTAAAATTGACTTTACGACCAAACGAGTCTGTTAAATGACCTTCGTCTAATATTTGGAGTAAGATATTGAAAACATCTTTGTGCGCTTTTTCAATTTCATCAAACAACACCACTGAAAATGGGTTATTTTTGATTTTTTCAGTTAATTGACCTCCCTCATCATAACCAACATAACCCGGAGGTGAACCAATTAATTTTGCAACATTATGTTTCTCCATGTACTCACTCATGTCAACTCTAATAACTTTATCAGAATCACCAAAAAGAACTTCCGCAATTGTTTTTGCTAAATATGTTTTACCAACACCCGTTGAACCTAAAAATATAAATGAACCGATTGGTTTATTTACATCTTTTATACCTACACGATTTCTTCTTATTGATTTTGAAATTATACCAATAGCATCATCTTGTCCGATAACCTTAGATTTAATTCTTTCTTCAAGTTTAAGAAGATTATCAACCTCGTTATTGTCAACTTTAGAAATCGGAACACCAGTAATTTGTGAAACCATCTCATAAACATCATCAACACTAACAGGTGTTTTATTATCTTTTTGGGTTTCTAACCATTTATTTTTTTCTTCTTCAAGTTTAGATAGAATTTTCCTTTCCTCGTCTCTCAACTTTGCCGCTTGTTCGTAGTTTTGGTTTTTTACTACTTGAATTTTCTTTTCTTTTATTTGGTCAGATTCTTTTTTTAATTTTTCAATAGATTCGGGAATTTTTGTATTAATCTTCTTATCGGAACCTAATTCATCTAATATATCAATCGCCTTATCGGGAAATTGTCTATCTGTAATATATCTTGATGATAGGTTTACAATAGTCTCAGTCACACCATCTTCATAATGTACTTTGTGAAAATTTTCATAGGAATCCTTTAAATTGTTTAGTATTTGAATTGTGTCATCCTTTGATGGTTCTTTTAAGATTATCTTTTGAAATCTTCTAACCAGTGCGGCATCTTTTTCGATATGTTTTTTAAACTCATCAAATGTAGTTGCACCAATACATTGGATTTCACCTCTCGCTAATGCGGGTTTTAGGATATTTGCGGCATCCATAGAACCACTCGCATTACCAGCACCAACCATAGTATGTATTTCATCAATAAAGACTATTACATTTGGTTCATTTTGAAGTTCATTAAGAATTGCTTTAATTCTTTCTTCAAATTGACCCCTATATTTAGTTCCTGCAACTAATGAGGTTAAGTCTAAGGACATTATTCTTTTATCCAACAAGTTTGATGGACACTCTCCTTTAGTGATTAACAACGCCAATTTTTCAACTAATGCTGATTTACCAACACCAGCATCACCGACAATTACTGCGTTATTTTTTTTCTTTCTCGATAGAATCTGTGCGATTCTTTTAACTTCAGATTCTCTACCGACCACTGGGTCGATTTTACCTTCTTCCGCTAACTTGTTTAAATCTCTTGAGAAATTGTCAAGTATTGGGGTTGTTGAACCTTTTCTTGTTTTTTTTGGGTTTGATACATTACCCTCTTCAAAAAAATCTACGGACATCTTTAATTTTGTTTTTTGTAAGTATACGAAAAATTATATCAAAAAACAAATTGATGTCACTTTTACAGGTATATAAAAATAAAAACAATATACGGTTATTTACTTAAATTGATGAAACCCTGTTTTTTATTTGATATTTATTGTTTATATTGTTTCAAATAAATTATTATAATGGGAATTATTTCTGAAAAAATTGAAGGTACGATTATTGAGGTAGAAATATCCTCTTCGAATCTTAAAGGTGCAAAATACAACACTGATGATAAGAATCTTTTGGTGGAATTTAATAATGGTGCTATTTATGAGTATGAAAATGTCCCGTGGGAAATATTCACCAAATTCAGAATGGCGGAATCTCAAGGTTCATTTTTCAGTAAAAACATATCAAGAACGTACAAATACAAAAAAGTAAAATGAGTTTAATTGATGAACTAATAGAAGATATGAATAAGGATAAAGAAATAATTAAAAGTTTTATCCCAAAAGATTCTTTATCTGAAGAGATTTTTGATAAAGAAGGTGATTCATATGTTCTAAAAGAAGAAATTAGAGAAAAACTTTTAGAGAATACTAACGAATTTTTAAGTTTTCTTGGTATTGATTTTTTTATTTATGATATTCACTTTACAGGTTCATTAGCAAATTACAATTGGTCTAATTATTCTGATTTAGATATTCACATTATGGTGGATTTGGATGAATTTAGTGATGAAACCGAAACATCGAAAGTTTACAACGATATTGTTAGAGAATTTTTTGAATTAAAAAAGAAATCGTATTTAAAAAACAATATTATCAAAATAAAAGGTTTTGACATTGAATTTTATGTTCAAGATATAGATGAGGAGGGAGTTTCTTCAGGTATTTATTCAATATTAAATAATGAATGGGTTATTGAACCCAAAAAAGGTGAACCCAAAATTGATGAGAATAAAATATTAAATAAGGGTGAAGAATTTTCTAAAAAAATAGATGAACTCTATAAAAGAGCATCTGAAAATGAAAATGTGATAGACGAAGTTAACACATTAAAAAATAAAATTAAAAAATTTAGACAATGTGGTTTAGAAAAGGGTGGTGAATACTCTTATGAGAATTTAACATTTAAACTACTTAGAAGAAATGGGTATATTGAAAAACTAATGTCAATAAAAAGTAAGGTTCGTTCTAAAAAATTGTCCCTTCCATAATAAAAAACAATAAATTTTTTCCATATATGCATGTATTTATAGGATACAAAGAATAATATATTATTAATATTTAAAAGAAATGGCAGACATTAAACCATTAGGAAGTGAAAAACTTCAAGGTGACGATAAACTTAAGCGTATCCTTGAGTTAACATATTATGGTAATGATAAAAAATCATCAACCACCAAATCATCAACATCAAATACCGAATACTTATCGGAATCAATTAACGGATTTAAATACGGTATTGTAAAAGAAAAAGACGGTTACTACGTTAAAAAAGGTTTGAATGAAAATTCACTTGATTATATTGGTGGTCTTTTTATGAAAAATAAAAATAGATTCAACTCATATGCCGAATCACTTAAAAGACTAGAACTATTAAGTGGTGGGGAATTAAACGAAGCAACCAAGTATGTTTTAAAACAAAAATCATCTACGGAAGCTACACCTGACATGTCAACAATGGGTGATAATGTTCCACCACCAACTGATATGCCACCAGTACCAGAAGAAGTACCTTCACCCGAAATGGGAATGGAAGAACCTCCAATGGGTGGTGAAATGGGTGCAGAAGAACCATCTATTGATGGGGCTAAACCATCTGATTATATGTCTGAAGTCCAAAAATTTTCAGGTAAGTTAGGTCAAGAATTGAGAGACCAAAAAGACAAAATGGAAAGTGATGATATTAAGTATGTTCTTAATATGATTATTTCCGCTGTTGATTTAGACAAACTTGACGATGAGGACATCGAAGAAATCGGTAAAAAATTCAACAGAGAAATTGAAGATGATGCTGATATGAGTGATGAAATGTCAGATGTTCCCGCAGATGATGATACAACACCATCCGAACCAACCAGCGATGAAGAGATAGGTGAAATCCACGCAATGGACAAATTGGAAACATTTATTAACACACCCATGTCAACAGATGAAGAAATTAATTTATCTAAATATGCTGATTTAGGTGGTGCGGTAGATGAAACCAAAGAAATTGATTTGGACGAAATAAAACATGAAATTAACAAAAGTATCGCTGAGACTTTAGGTAAATACTTTAAGTAAAATGCGTTTAATATTTGTCAATGAAATAGGAACCGATTATAAGGGTCAAAAACAGTATGAATTCATTTTTAGTGATGAATCTACCGAAATTGACATGGACGAATGGTTTGACGTACCTGCATCATCGACATCAAGTTCTAAATCACCCAACATAGAATATATTGACCAAGTTGGTCTATTAAAAGACACCGACATAGTTTTTGAATTAATACAAAATTCTGACTATTTCGGTGTTATTGATGCTGTAGACGGTATAATCGCTATAGCATGGGAAAAATCAAACTTCGATTTAGAAGAAGATAGGTTATTTTTCCGATTTGGTGAAACATATGAAAATGTTTCAAAAAAATTAAAAGAAAGAGGTATTTCTCTTGAAAAGAAAGAATTAAATTTCAAACAATCATGAATAGAAAATTAATCATTGAAAAATTATTAAGAGAAGGTTTTACAGAAAAAACTCTTTCTCGTTTAAGTGATAAAGAATTAAACACTTTATCAAGTACTGTTCTAAAGGAAAACACCATGATGATTCCTAAAGATAAAGTACAGGATATCGAAGCTGCGAAAAAAAATAAACAAACATTTGTGGCTTACGAGGAAAAGGATGTTAACGAAGAAAAACCATCGTCTGAATTTTCAAAAGAAAAGAAAAGTAAAATAGTTAAAAAAGGTGAAGATGTTGAAAAGAAAGTTGAAGAAAGTGTTTCAGATGTTGAAGAATGGGTGTTAGATTTGGCAGAATCAAAATATTCTCAATTTACATCTAAAAAAGACATCATGAACATTATTAGTGAAAAAATGGAAACACTTAATCCTATGCCATCATCAAAACCTAAAAAGGGACACAACGGTGTTCCTGAGTTTATGACATACGATTCAATCATTGCAACTCAACCCGCACCCGCAAAACCTGATGTTGACACACCAGTTAAACCAAAAACACCAGAAAAACCATCTAAACCAAGAACTCCTTATCAACCTGGACCAGGCACAGACCCTAAACCAAAGGCGTTAGCTGAAAAGAAAAAGAAATAAAATGGAATTTAGAAAAAAGGATTTATTATCTTTGTTAAAAGAAGATATAACAGAAATGCCAATGGATTTTGACACACCCGATAGACCTTATCAGGGTATACAAACAAAATTGTCCCAAGGGGACACACCACTTAAAAAAGTTCCATTACCTCAAACAGGTGATGAACCAAATAAAAACTTTCAAGAACTATTAGCGTCTGAAAGATATAAACAAGTAATTGCTAAAGTTAGAGAATATACAGGTGTACAAACACCTATCAGGGGTGAAGAAGGTGTAATGCCACTCGCTCAAATGATGATGTCGGCACACAATGAAATTATAAGTACCGAAAGAAATCACAGAGAAGCGTTAGAGAATTTAGCTATTGAATTGGTTAAGAAAGAAATGTCAATTCCTGACGATGCTTTACAATTTGACGCTAAAATTGTTGGTTTGGGTGAAATTGATACAGAAAACTTTAACAGAGAAAATAATCAAGAGGAAGAAAACATGAGTGAAGTTGAGGTTGAAGAGGATTTGGCCGACGATTTAGCTACCATGAATTTAGAGAAAGCAAAAAGAAGATTAATCAACAATATGATTCAAGGTGCGTCCAAAAAAGGACATTACATGTATCATTATGTTGCGGAAAAAATTAGAGAAATTACAGGTTCCGAAACATTACTTAATCAATACGGTATATTAATGTCAATTAATGATACTTTATATTGGCAATTAAGTGATGAAACCATGAAAATGATGATGGGTGGACCCGGTGGTGGAGGTAGTGTAGGTGGTAAAGAAGAAGTGAGAAGAAATACGAACCCACCAACAATTGTTGCTCGAGGTATAAACTTCCCCGTACTCGTACATGAACTAATAAAAGGTGTCATGGAGTTATTTGCAATTCAGGGAAGACCATCAGATGAAGAAGGTAATGAAGACCCAAGATGGTCAGAGATTGAACAATCTGAGGATACATTAGAAAAAGAAATGTGGGATTTAAGATTAGGTCCAGCAATATGGGATAGAATTAGAAGACAATTCCCCGAAGAAATATTACTCGATGAAAATAAATTTGAATTACAAAACTATTTAATTGTTAGTATTTTCAAACTACCAGCAAGAGAATTTTTGGTATTCATGAAAGAAGTGATATCAGGTTCAGAAACAGGTAAAAGATTCATGGGTGAGTTATTACAAGGTATTGACCAAATGTTTAAAGACCAAGATTACCAAGACGCAATTTCACAATTCCGCGATGACTTGGAAGATGTCTCAGACAATACTGATGACGATGATTTAGGTGATTTCTTAGGTGGTTTGGGTATCCGACTATCTGACGATGATTAATGAATAATTAGAAGACAATTAGAAGGGAGGTTTTTACCTCCCTTTTTTTGTATTTATATATATGAGTAATCAAAAAATAGAACAGTTAAAGGAATATGCTCGTATTATGAAGGATACTCCTTACGCGTTAAAAACGTATTTACAGACATACGACAACACACAGAAAAAATATGTTCCATTAGAATTATTTTCTGACCAAATACAATTGTTGAAGGATTACGAAATTTATAATGAGAACATAACAAGAAAATATAGACAGGCTGGTGTTACCACAGTAACAGCGGCGTGGGTATCAAAAAAATTACAATTAGCAAAACCCGAAAATCCAGAAAGAGTTCTCGTAATTGCAAACAAAAAAGATACCGCCGTTGAAATGGCGAATAAAATTCGACAATTTTTAGACCAATGGCCGGACTGGCTCAATGTTGGGTTTTCACCTGATAAAAATTCAGAAAGTAGATTTAGATTAAATAATGGGTGTGAGGTAAAAGCGGTAGCAACGTCTGCGGATGCGTTACGTGGTTATACTCCAACAATACTTATATTTGACGAGGCTGCATATATTGAGGCGGGTGACGATTTTTGGGCAGCATCTATGGCATCTTTGTCAACAGGTGGTAAGATTATTCTTATTTCAACACCTAATGGTTTTGACCCAATTTATTATGGAGTATACGACCAAGCAATTAGAGGGGTAAATGATTTTCATATAACCGATTTAAGGTGGTTTAAAGACCCAAGATATACAAAAGATTTAAGGTGGGTTAAATGTGGTGATATCGTCCATTATATGTTGAATAGAGAACAATATAATGATGATGAAGTTGTGATGACCGATTTTGATATTACCAACTACAAGCAATATGAGGAAGATGGGTTTAAACCACTTTCATCTTGGTTTGAATCAATGTCTAAGAAATTTAAATTCGATAGACGTAAAATAGCTCAAGAATTAGAATGCGATTTTTTAGGTTCAGGTGATGGTGTAATTCCATCGGAAGTTCAAGACAACATTGTTAAGAATATGTTGAGAGACCCTAAAGAAAAATATATGCAAGGTACTTTTTGGCAATGGAAAGAACCAGTTCAAGGTCATAGATATATCATGGGTGTTGATGTTAGTAGAGGTGATAGTGAAGACTTTTCTTCAATCAATATTATCGATTTTGACGAAAGAGAACAAGTTGCAGAATATATTGGTAAAATACCACCCGATGATTTAGCTTCGGTTGCATACAAATGGGGTATATTATATGAGTCATTCATTGTTGTCGATATTACTGGTGGTATGGGTGTTGCAACATCTAGAAAACTACAGGAATTGAACTATAAAAATCTTTATATTGATGGTATAAACACAAAAAATATTTGGGAGTATAATTCAAAAGCAATGGAAAAGATTCCGGGTTTGAATTTTAATAACAAAAGAACCCAAATTGTTGCAGCATTTGAAGAACATTTAAGAAAAGGATTTCAAGTTAGGTCAACAAGATTGATGAACGAACTAAACACGTTTGTTTACATTAATGGTAGACCTGACCATATGAAAGGTGCTCATGATGATGCAATTATGAGTATGTCTATGGCATTATACGTTGGGGATTTATGTTTCAGTCAATTAGAAAAAAATGAAAACGCTAATAAAGCAATGTTGGAGTCTTGGACATTATCTGAAAGGACGTATGAACCAAATAAATCATTTTACTCATACGGAACAGCTTTCGACCAAATAGGGTCAATGTCATTAGATGGTCAATCAATAATACCTCAACAACAAAATGCAACTAAAGAACAATATGCTCAATATTCATGGTTATTTGGTAAAAAAAGATAACCATTTATTATAAAACAATTTTTAATTATATTCCAATAAACTATTTATACTTATGGCAGACACTAATTTGACGGTATTTCAAAGATTAACAAGAATGTTTGGGTTTCCTGGTAAACCAACACCGGAACAAGCTCCGTCGTTTAATTTCGATAAAGAACAAATTTTAAAGACAAGTAGTCGAGAAGAGTATGAGAAATCAATGTTACAAGGACAACAAAGTCAGTACATTGCAGATAAATGGACAAAACTAGAACAATCATTATATAACCAATCTGTCTATTATGAACCAAACAGATTATCAGCTTATTATGATTATGAATCCATGGAATTTACTCCTGAGATTTCCGCGGCGTTAGATATCTACGCTGAGGAATCCACTACTTTATCTGAAAAAGGTGAAATACTCACCATTTTTTCAGAATCAACAAGAATAAAATCAATACTCGAAGATTTATTTTTAAATAAATTAGATTTAAATACAAATCTTCAGATGTGGGCTAGAGGTACCTGTAAGTACGGGGATAACTTTGTTTATTTAAAAATAGACCCAGAAAAGGGTATTGTTGGTTGTCAACAATTACCAAACATTGAAATCCAAAGATTAGAGGGTAAAGAAAGTAAAACACCAAATCAACAAAATGCAATGCAAATGCCATCGAGGGAATTAAGGTTCCTATGGAGTAACAAAGATTTGGAATTTCAAGCATGGGAAATTGCACATTTTAGACTTTTGGGTGATGATAGAAAATTACCATATGGTACTTCAATGTTGGATAAAATCAGAAGGATATGGAAACAATTGTTATTAGCGGAAGATGCAATGTTAATCTATAGAACAACAAGAGCACCTGAAAGACGTGTATTTAAAGTATTTGTTGGTAACATGGATGACAAAGATATTGAGGCGTATGTACAACGTGTGGCTAATAAGTTTAAAAGAGACCAAGTTGTTGATTCAAGAAATGGTCAGGTAGATATGAGATATAATCAAATGGCGGTTGACCAAGATTATTTTATACCGGTACGTGACCCAGCTCAAACAAACCCAATTGAAACCTTAGCAGGTGCACAAAATTTAGGTGAAATTGCCGATATTGAATATATCCAAAAGAAAATGTTAGCAGCACTTCGTATTCCTAAAGCGTTTTTAGGTTTTGAAGAAGTTGTTGGTGATGGTAAGACTTTAGCATTAATGGACATCCGTTTTGCTAG